>Ga0116107_1002097_pt1 | contig 10838 bp, 6 predicted proteins | sample June2015DPH_6_10_FD_88969 | JGI IMG/M metagenome (GOLD analysis project Ga0116107, IMG submission 88969) | Peatland microbial communities from SPRUCE experiment site at the Marcell Experimental Forest, Minnesota, USA - June2015DPH_6_100 | ecosystem: Environmental > Terrestrial > Soil > Wetlands >... | reverse complement strand
GCCCTTGAGGGCTGCGACGCCGTCCCTAGAAGCAACATCAGCACCCTTGATCTTAGAGAGTTTCGTGGAGATTTCATCAGCCATGCCGTCGCTGAAGTAGGAACTGTCCGGCTCGGTGCTGAGATTTTTTAGCGACAGAACCGCGATGGAAGGCCGTGCGGCCGGCACAGAGGACTCCTTCCGATACCAAAAAAGTCCAACGATGGCGAGCAACAAAGCAAGTCCGATGCCGGCGGCATACGCGAAGCGGCGGCCTGTCTGAGTGGCGCCGGTGGCAGGCGCCGCCTCCGGCGAGGAGGCAAGTTTCTGGCGGCCGCTGGAAATTCTAGCGGAAGGGATTTGTTCTTCGACGGAGGCCGGGCTCGCCGTCTTCACTTTCCCCGGGCTGGTATCCCTCTTCAGTCGTTTTAATTCAGCACGAATCTCTGCCGCGCTTTGGCAGCGCAAGTTACGGTCCTTCTCCAAGCACTTGTTGATGATGCGCTCCAGTTCCGCAGGTAGTTCGGGATTCAGTCGCACCGGCGCGGTCGGCGCTTTGTGCAGGATGGCGTCGAAAAGAGCGGCCGATGTGTCGCCTCGAAACGGCAGACTTCCCGTGGCCATCTCATACAGCACCGTGCCAAAGGAAAACAGGTCGCTTCGTGCATCGAGTTCTTTGCCTAGCGCCTGCTCGGGCGACATGTAGGCTACTGTCCCGATAGCCGTGCCCGGGCTGGTCAGGTGCTCTTCGCTAGTTACGACTGTGGCCAGTTCGGACACGCCAACTCTGTCTGCCACGCGCGGTACTGCGGGTGCCAGTTTGGCCAGCCCGAAATCCAGAATTTTCGCGTGCCCCTTCTTGGTCACAAAAATATTCGCTGGCTTGATGTCCCGATGGATGATCCCCTCGCTGTGCGCCGCATCCAACGCCTCCGCCACCTCAATCGCCAGATCCAGCAAACGCTCCGGCTCCATCGGTTGCCCGGTGATCAGGTGTTTCAGCGTCGCGCCATCCAAATACTCCATGGCGATGAACGCCTTCCCCTCCGCCTCGCCAATGTCATAAACGGTGCAGATGTTGGGATGGTTCAAAGCCGACGCCGCTTGCGCTTCTCTCTGAAAACGCGCCAGTGCATGCGGATCTTGCGTCACGTTGCCGGGTAGGAATTTCAGCGCGACATTACGGTGCAGGCGGGTATCTTCGGCCTTATAAACGACTCCCATTCCGCCACCGCCGAGCTTCTTGACGATGTGGTAGTGGGAAAACTCGAGTCCGATGAGGGAGTCTAGCGATTGCGCCTGGTCCGGCATGGGAAGATCTCCTTCCCATTCACCATCTACGGCGAAGCATAGGCTTACGCCTATTGCAAGTCAATGAACGTCTAACAGCTGATTTGATCCCGTTTGTCCGTGTGCTGATTGTGTTCCGGGGCATCCTGCACGTGATGGACTTCGACCTGCGCCTGCCACGATAATGTCGCCGCGAGAATGCCCCAAACTGATGGGGCGTTCCGCTGCTTCACAGTTGGTGTGGATGGTTGGCCTGCGATGGTGTTCCCAGCGGCACCTCGTTCAAGTATCCGCCTCATCCGCTTCGAGCCGGAGTTTTGCGGCGCGCGCGGTTTCCCGCAGGAGCGGGTCTGCGTGGTTTAGACAGTCCTCCAGTTCTCTCGCCAGGCATTTCATGCGGAAGGATCCAATCGCATATGCGCCGCAGGATTTCAGCCACGGGTCGTCGCTGGAAACGAGTTCTTTGACCGCCTGTTCGCGGCTCTCTAACTTCGTGCGCACCAACCGGTTCGCCAGCCGAGCGCGCTCTTTCGCATTCACCCGCCCATCCAGCAGCGGCATAAGCGTGACGCGTGACGCCGACTTCAAAACCGTTTCCAGGAGCTCCAGCGCGTTGTCATGCACGGTTCTGTCTTTGGATTGCAGTCCAAGATAAACCGCGTGCAAATCAACCCGGGGATACAACAGGCCCAGCAGCCGGAAGATCCTCTCCAATTCCTGCTCAAGCGAGCTCTGCAGCGCCCCTCCCACCACATCTTCGGTGCTTCCCGGACCAGAGACGGCCTCCAGGATCTGATAGGTACGGTAGTGCCCCAGGATCTCCGCCGCCAACACCGTCTCCAGCATCTGAAAGTCGAGCGGAATCTCCGGGTGGTCACGGTGGAGCCTGTTCAACGCACTGATGACCATGAACCGCAGGGTCGCGTCGCCTTCCATCACGTTTTCCAGCAACGCTTGTGCGGCTGCTGGCGTTCCGATGCCCGTCAGGACCATGGGAATCTCTCTGCGTTCCTCCGCCGGCGCGCCCGGGTCTCCCAGGCGGTCACTCAAAAGTCCGACGATCGAATCCCCAAATGTCACGAGCGCCTGTGTCGCATTTTCATGAAGCGCCGGGTCACGAAACTGCTTCAACAATTCCGGAACCAAAGCCTCTTTTCGCTGCAGACCCACGGAGCGAATCGCTTCGCGCACCACCTCGCTTGAGGGATCTCGCAGCAAGCGCGAAAGCAAGGGATCGAAAGAGTCGGGGAGCTCCCCCAGAAGCCGCGCGGCTTCCCGTCGCGTTCTTTGCCCAGCTTCGCCTTCTTCCCCAGCCATCTCCTCCAATATTTCTCTTGCGGTCTCCAAGTTCTGCGCTTCCCCCGGACGGGCCAGGTACGCGGCCACCGCCGAGCGAACGGAAAAATCCTCAAATTCACGCAATTCCTGAAGCAGCAGCAGCGGATCGACATTCTTGTGATGCACCAAATAAAGCATCGCCTCCGTGCGCACTGCGATCTCCGGATCCTTGAGCATCCCTTCTACCGTCGGCAAGATGGATGTGTCCCCGGATGCCGAGAGAATGGCAAGCGCCTTCTGCCGCACCTCGCTGGAGGGGTGGTGGAGGAGATCCCGGACAGCCGGATGAGGAGTCCTGGCGCGTTCCACCTCATAGAAGCTGAGGGCAGAAAGAATTTCCTGGGGGTCGGAAACCTGGAGTTTGCTTGCCAGCAGTTCCGCCGTGGAGCGGTCCAACGCAAGGGCGTACGCCTGCTCGGCGCTAAGGCCGTGCTGGTGGATCGAATCCTGAAGCACGGCAAGATACTGCCTGCCCCCGACGAAGACTGCCGCCAGCCACCCCGCGATCATCAGCATGACAATAAAGCTGAGTTGCTGCGGCGCAAAGTGCAAATAGGTCGCAAAAATAAGCACGACCAGGCCCGCCAAACCGTCTCCTAGTCGCCAAATGACCGTGTCGATGAACCATTTCGCCTGCAACTTCACGCGATGCGCCAGCGGCAAGTAAAGCAACTCCACGGTGGACCGATCGAGCGAGTAACGCAGTACCTGATCGCCGCCTTTCAGCAAAACCACCGCGGCCAGGGTTCCCCAAATCAGTAAGCCGCTCGAGCCCAGGAACACCGTGAGGGGAAGCACGAATAACATGGTGCGAATTCCAAAGCGCCGCAGGAAGCGCGTGGTGAGCAGTAACTGGAACACCGCCGCCAGGATTGCGACGTAGAAATTAAAATCACCGAAGAACATTGCCAGACGGTCTTTGTTTACGAAGAACTCCTTGGCAATCGCCTTGAACTGCCATCCGGTGAGCGTGGTCACGAAAGAGGAGATCCAGATAATCGCCGCCAGGGCCCGCAGATACTTCGAGGAGAATACCAGCCGTAGGCTACCCTGAACGTCCTTCTGCCCAGTTGCGGGTGCCTCCGCCCGCGCTTCTCTCGACTCAGTGAGATTGAATCGGCCTGTGCCCCACGCGACATGCACCAGCACGGCAGAAATCAACAGAAGCGGCACCATGCACAGCAGTAAGCTCTCCGTGCCGAACGTACCCGCCACTGACTTCGAGACAAACCCGGCAAAGATCCAACCTACGCACCCGCCTCCCCCCACCATCCCGAAAACGCGCTTCGCTTCCCGCGTCGTCAGCAGGTAGTTCGCCAGCGTCCAGACCTGCGTCGGCGCCAGCACTCCGAAAATGCCCACCCAAATGTAGAAGACTGGATAGAGCCACACTGGATGATAGAAATGCGCCAGCGCCCAGAACAGCCCGCAGTTTGCCGAGAAAAAGATCTGGCTGCCGATCAGCAGGTTCTGCAGGGAAGTCCGGCGCCCCAAACGTAAGTAGCCCGCGACCACGAAACCCACCAGAATGCCGCTGGCGATATCCACATAAGGGAGTTGTACTGCCTTGAAACTCCCCAGGAACAACGCATCACGTGCCACCTTCCCGATCACGTAGGTGCTGATGATCAGGAATAGACACGAACTCAGGAGCAGGCCGCGCCCCAGATCTTCGGGGTCGACGTTGAGAACCCGGTCAAGCCACCGTTTCATCCGCAGAACCCTCTTTCGAAACCTTCAAGTCTTATTGCGGTATGGCTGTTGCTGCGGAACAGATACGGTTGGCGGGTGAGACGTCCAGCTTTTCCGAGACCGTTGCCCTATCCCGCACAGCCGGAGGTTCCCCTAGCCCTCCGTTTTGAGGGGAAGACCCAGCAGAATCCAGAAGCACGACCTGCTGGTCCATATACACAGCGATGAATTTGGCACCGCCGCAGATTTCCAGAGCTGAAGGCCTGCCCCCAACGTAGTAGCTGCTGAGCATGCCGGTGTCGATCAGGAACACTCTGTTGCCAAAGCGCGGCCGGATGCGACGACCCTTCTGCACCGTGTGCCCTACCACAATGTGGGTCGCTTTGTATGCTTCCAAGACTTTGCTCACCTGCAGTGCACCCTCTTCTTCGCTCCACTGGTCATAACCGCGAAACCACAGCGGACCATCAACCCGGACGCTGAGCCAATCTCCCCACTTCAAGAACTCCTGGATCTTAGCCTGGCGCTCATCGCTGGCAAGGACCCGCGACTTGAGCTCAGCGGTGACTTCCGCCTGAAGCACATTAGTGATTTCCTGCAAGGTAAAGAATGGCAGAATCAACTTTTCATTCTGCAGATACTGTTTCAAGGCATCAAATGTCTTGATTTCGTCGTGGATCCGGTGATTCATCGCATCAAGTTTCGTCTTGGCCAGGTCAGGATGAATTCCCGCGTGCAAGAAGATGACTCCTCCAATTTCGGCCAGGGCGGCACGTCCTCGCAGCCACTCACCGTATTCTCCCTTGGGGCCAAAGGCCTCACGCTGCTCAATGAAACCTGCCGGATGCCGTGCCATCCACTCGGCCTCAGTCAACTCCATGGGCTGGGGCAGTTCGGCTAGTAAGGATGTGTGACTACCGCGCCATTTCACATACTCGTCATATGCAGCTTTCTGCCGCTTCTCGGAATTGCCATCGGCAAAACTGGCATAGCTCAGGGAAGTGACATAGCGCAGGTCACCCATCATGTTCATCATCTCGTGGTTACCGATTAGGCTTACTACCCGGCCGCCTGCTTGGGCCGCCTCTTTCTCGAGTGCCATCATCAGGTCCATGACCTCGCGCGGCTTGGGGCCGCGATCCAAGAGGTCTCCGACCTGGACGAACGTTGCCTTGCCGCCTGTCCAATGGTTCTGCTTATCTATAAGACCGGTGTGCTGGAGAATGGCGACGAAGTCGTCAAAGTCACCGTGGACGTCGGCGATGGCAACTACTGTTTCCGGTGGCTCCGCTGGGACCTTGGCTGGTCCCGCCCACGCCTGCCCCGCCGACAACAGAAGCAGGAGAATGAAAAGACAAGCGCGGTGAGGAGAAACACAGACAGGAGGGCGAACCATTTTCTTGCCTCCTATAGCCAAGCCCTGCCGGATTTGAGCAAGATCATTGAGTTTCGTAGGACGGCATCTTTGGGGTGCATATTAGGTCGCCAGAGTTGCACAAGTCCACACGCTGAAGATACGCACAGAGGAATCCGCAAATGTGGCAACGGTCGCCACGTAGACGGCCTGGAGTCCCTGGGGAGCAAATCCATCTCCACAGCCCATGGCTGTCCGCTCTTCGAGGTTAGGCATTGTGGACCGCATTTGACGTGGCGGTTCGTGTTTGACCTCACGCAAGAGCCCTGTCGCGGAGCCCTCCAATGAAGGCTCCGCGCACTGGCTACGAAGTGAACCTCGATGCCTCCAAGCGATCCGGGCGTTTCCACTCGCGCTACAAGACCAAATGTGTCTACGACGCGGGGGAATGCGAGAGCCGCTTAGAGATCAGAGTTGCGTGGAGTTTGCCATCTTTATCCAAAGTGCCTTTGCAAATCACGTAGTCTTCTTCTTTAACCTGGCTGGCGTCAATGTCGTTGATCTTCTTGTCCGCGTGATACTGACTGACCCATTTCGTCGAGGCGTCGTACTGAACGGTCTTCTCGAACGTCGAACCCTCCTTACGAACAGTTAGGGTAGAGTGCTCCTTATCGATTCTTATAACTCTACCTTCCCAGCGCGCCTCCTTCTTCGCCTGGGCAGCAGCCTCTTGCGCAAACACAGCCCTCGCCAGCGGGATGGTAACTACAAACGCGAACAACAGAATAAGTAGCTTCTTGATCATGTTTTTCTCCTTATCACCGAATCACCGGGAAAATCTGATGTACAGCAAGAAACACTAGAAGCTGTTGCATAACCCAATTTCGCCCCAATGGAATCAAGGAATCAGCTAGGTTATGCAATGCTCTCTAGACCCAGGGACCGAAAACAGCAAACCGCCTTCAAACTTGGGCATCCACTCCAGCGTCTCCGCTGCATCCCTCAGACTGGTTGCTCTGCCAAAACCTGAGCCCCCAGAGGTACTCACCCAGTTGAGCGGTGCAGTGTGCTTCCGTGGCCGCGTGATTCAGTACAGCACTTCGTTCTCACCTTTCTCAGCGATCAGCTTCTGAAAATACGCCACAATCTTGTCCCGCCGCGCCATCACCGCTTTCACTTCATCCTTGGTGAGATAGTTCTTGGTTTTTTCTGTCAGCGCGTTCCCGTCCAGCACCTTCAGTTTCTCCAACAACTGCCGGTCGCAATGTAGCAAGTTCTTGTTGGGCTCGTTCAGATCTTTGGTGAGGCGAAAGGCGCGGGTGAAATCAATCCTCCAAATCTTCCAATTCGCACTGATTAGCACGTTGGTCAGGTTGGGATCGGAATCGGAGACCAATTGATCGAAGACCCGAATCTTGTACATCTGATTATTCCAGGCGTCCGCATCCGGCGGTTCTAATTTCTGCTTGAAGCGCTCCGCCTCATCCATTTTCACCGGCAGCCACCAACTGAGCGAGCCCGCATTGCCTCCCCATTTGCGTTCGACGTATACCGGCAGCATGTCGTCCATGCCCACCAACTCAGCCAGCGCATACGCAGCGATGTTGTACTTGTAGGAATCCACGAAGTTCAGTTGGATGCCGCTGGAAAGTTCCATCTTGGGTTTGTGTTCATCAATAGATTGGAACGAGGCGTCGTGGGTCACGGTGCCGTCGGAGAGCGTAAGCCGCAAGGTGTGAGCGATGCCTTTCTTGGCCGCCTGACTGTGCACCACCTTAGCGGTGAGAAGGAACTGCTTAATCTGTTCCTTAGTTAAGGTAGATTCGTCCGCGGCAACCGCGAAGGGTCGGCAAGTCAGGCACAGCAGCGCGGCAAGAAGCACCCCGCGCCATCGCAAAGGAAGTGGCTTCATCGAGGATCCCCCAGTAATTAATGGGACTCTACTCCTTTATGACACATTGCACAACCCTTAAAAATGGACTCCCAAAAATGGACGGCGCAAAACCCGTAGCGACGCTGCTTCAGAACCAGCCTCTCCTAAACAGGGATTTTGCAACCCGGACTCTATCCGAGTTCGGGCCGGAGAGCCGCTTCTCCCTTTCTCAGATTTCAACTAAGGGAAGGGTGGGTCATCTTCGATTATCAGTGTCGAGCGGATTTATCGCCCGTCAAACAAATGTTTCAAACCTGCTTCGGCGAATCAGAGAGCTACTTCAGCTTCGCGTACTCCGCCGTGGTTATCCAAAGGTAAGGATATTGGAAATTAGGGCAGTTCCAGGTCAAGCGCATAGATTTCGTCCGTGCTCAGGTCGCGAACGAAAAGCGGCGAACCGTCCGGAGTGATACCGCTCCAAGAGCCCATAATTGGGCCATAGAATTGATGTAAGTCATTCGAATCCACTACGAGTTCAGGGCGAGTCTGGCCAAGCTGGACTCGGTAATATCCCGGCGTATCCGACAACCAGGACTCGAAATAGAGATATTTCCCATCTCGCGACCATGCAGGGTAGCTGGGCTGCCCATGTCCGCTGACCCAGTCTGACCATTTCTGTCTTTTGAAATCGAAAATCACAATCTTCCTCTGATTGACGGGAAGCGCGGCGAGGTACCGACCATCCGGTGACCAACGAGGAGAGAACAGGCCCTGTGAGCCTGGAATGATGGACACTTGCTTGGAATTCAGATCCAGCAGCTGGATGGTTGGCTTCTCATTCACAAAACGACCAAAGACCATTTGCTTACCGTCCGGGGACCATCCTGGATCGCCCTGGGGGAGATTCTCGGCGAGCATTTCCTGCACTGCTCCCCCCTGTGCCGATATGAGCAAAATCTTCCACGGTCGCCCCGCTTGCATATCCCAGAATGCAATCTGCGTACCGTCAGGCGACCAGCGTGGCAGGGCAGCCACGACCGGTGGATTTGTGAGCTGCAGACGGTCGCTGCCATCGACCCGGCTGCGCCACAGCGTTCCCTCGGGGTAGGACACGTAGGCAACCCACTTGCCGTCACGGGAGAAACTCACGTCAGTCGCCCAAATTCCCGACAGAAAGGGCACAAATCCGCGGCGCTGTGCATCGTAGCGGATGAGTTCGCCGCGCTTTTGGAAGCCCTGCGCGAACAGCTTCTTGCCGTCTGGGCTCCATGTCATCGCACCGAATAGCATTGGCCCAGGCGTGAGCTGAAACAGCCTTGAGGGATACTTGCGAAACGCACTATTCGATTCCTGTAACGCCCATATGTTCCCTCCTCCAAGCACAGGATTATCATTTAAGAAGAGAAAATAACGGCCGTCGGACGACCATACGCCGCAGCATTCAGAAGGCGGATTCCGCCGCCAGCCCGGCAGCAGGGGATGAAGATTAGTGCCGTCCGTTCGAATCTCCCAAATCGAATTTGACACGTCTTTTTCTTTCCAAACATGGAACCGAATGCGCGTGCCATCGGGAGAAAACCGAGGATTGACGACCTCATATGCCACGGTGAACAACTTGCGTGCATCGGTGCCATCCGCCTTGGCTAAGTAAACATCCTTGCCTTTTGAAAAAACCAATTGGCGGCCATCCGGGGACCACCTGCCGTCCCAACCCGTCACGTCGGCAATCCGCCGGGGTGGTCCGCTGGGAAGCGGGAGTGCCCAAAACTCCGCTGGCTGGTTGGCAACAAGATTTGTGACCAGGAGCTGAGAATGATCGGGAGAGATATCCATGATACCTACAGCAGGGAAAGGGGTGGGAATCGGCGAAGTCTCGCCTCCCGTGACGGCTGTTTGCAGCAGTAACCGGGTCGTCCCGTTGTCTTCTGCGAAATATAGCCGTGAGCCATCGGTGAGCAGTCCAGACTTTGGCACGCCATCTTTGGTGAGTTGGGTAGTAGCGAGCACCCTCGGAGGAGTCTGGGGTAGGCGTAGCCAAACAAATGTTGCAGCGATCGCCAAAACAGCAATTACAGTGGCAAGCACTCCAATCCAACGCAATTTGCCGCTCGCAATCGGCGCGACTGCATCCACGGCAGCCGTCTTTCCAGACGTAGTGTCCCTCTTCAACCACTGCAAGTCCGTGCGAATCTCCGCAGCACTCTGGTAGCGCAGATTGCGGTCCTTCTCTAGCGTCTTGTTGATGATTTGCTCTAGGCCAGCTGGGATGTCAGAGTTCAGCTTAACCGTTGGGGGTGGCGCTCGATTGAGAATCGCCTCGAAGATAATCCCCGAAGTCTGGCCACGGAATGGCAGCGTTCCCGTGGCCATCTCATACAGCACGACCCCAAAGGAAAACAGGTCCGTGCGTGCATCTAACTCCTTGCCCGTCACCTGCTCTGGCGACATGTACGCCACCGTCCCGATTGCTGTGCCGGGACTCGTAAGGTGCTGCTCATCGATGGACAGCGTCTCCACACCATCGCCGGAGGTCTGGTGCGAGGGCGTCGTAGAGGCAACTTTCGCCAGCCCAAAGTCGAGAATTTTGGCGTGTCCGCGGTCCGTGATGAAGATGTTGGCAGGCTTGATGTCGCGGTGCACGATACCCTTGGCGTGAGCGGCATCGAGAGCATCAGCGATTTCGATGCTGAGATTCAAGAGCGTCTCCATCTCCATGGGGCGGCCCACAATGCGGTGCTTTAACGTCGCGCCCTCCAGATATTCCATGGCGATGAACGCTTTCCCCTCCGCTTCGCCAAAGTCATGAATGGTGCAGATGTTGGGATGGTTCAACGCCGAGGCCGCTTGCGCTTCTCTCTGAAAACGCGCCAGTGCATGTGGGTCTTTCGCTAAATTGTCGGGCAGGAATTTCAGAGCGACATTACGGTGCAGGCGGGTGTCTTCGGCCTTATAAACGACTCCCATTCCGCCACCGCCTAGCCTCTTGACGATGTGGTAGTGGGAAAACTCGAGTCCGATGAGGGAGTCTAGCGATTGCGCCTGGTCCGGCATGGGAAGTTCTCCTTCCCATTCACCTTCTGTGGCGAATCATAGGCTTGGGCCTATTGCAAGTCAATGAACGTCTCAACCTGCTTACTGGGTTTCCTGGACATTCTCCACCGCCGAATTTCGGCTTTGTTCAGAAAGACCGACTCTTTCGATAGCCACGGGATTTATCGTCGGTTAATTCTCTAGTGCCCGGTAAACGTCATCTGCCGGAAACTAACCCACCAGCGCCTCCCGGGTTCTCTTGCGCAAATATGCCCCTAGGCG
>Ga0116107_1002089_pt1 | contig 10863 bp, 7 predicted proteins | sample June2015DPH_6_10_FD_88969 | JGI IMG/M metagenome (GOLD analysis project Ga0116107, IMG submission 88969) | Peatland microbial communities from SPRUCE experiment site at the Marcell Experimental Forest, Minnesota, USA - June2015DPH_6_100 | ecosystem: Environmental > Terrestrial > Soil > Wetlands >... | reverse complement strand
GTTCCGGCTGGGAATGACGGAAGGCGTGCCGATCGAATCGCGGCTGATCTCCAGCCGGATTGAGAACGCGCAGAAATCGGTGGAAGCGCAAAACTTTGACGCGCGCAAACACCTGCTGGAATACGACGATGTAATGAACAAACAGCGCGAGACGATTTATGCGATCCGGCGGTCGGCGTTGGAAGGGAAAGACCAGCGCGATTACGTGCTGGGGATTGCGGAGGACGTGGCGCTGGAATCGGTGGACACGTATTGCCCGAAGGAGCAGCATCCCGGGCAGTGGAATACGGCGCAGTTTCTGGCGGAAGTGCACAGCCAGTTTGGAATTGACGCGAAGGCTGCGGGCGCGGACCCCGGCACGCTGAATCATCACGAGTTGGCGGACGCGGTAGTGGAAGCGGTGAAGAACCGCTACGCGGAGAAGGAAAAGCAGTTCAGCCCGGACCTGCTGCGGTGGCTGGAGCGGCGCATCATCCTGGATGTGGTGGACACGCAGTGGAAGGACCACTTGCTCTCGCTGGACCATTTGAAGGAAGGAATCGGCCTTCGGGGCTACGGGCAAAAAGATCCGCTGGTGGAATTCAAGAAGGAAGCGTTCATTTTGTTTGAAGACATGATGACGCGGATTGACAACGAGACAGTGCGGTATCTGTTCCACGTGCAGATCCAGCAGAACGAGCCGCCACCGCCGGCGAGAGAGCCGAGGCCGGAGCCGGCGCGGGCGCTGGCGGGTGGGGCTGCCGCAGCTGCTGCTGCGAGCGCTGCTGCACGGGTGAATGAGCCGCCGACGCAGCGATTGCCGGATTTTGCGCGGGCGCTGGAGCGCCGGCAGGAACGGCAACAGCAAGACCTTCAGTATCAGACGGGCGCTGGCCAGGCCGAAGCGCCAAAACCGGTGCGTGCGGGCGCGAAAGTGGGACGCAATGAACCTTGCCCGTGCGGATCGGGGAAGAAGTATAAGAAGTGCCACGGCGCGAGTGTGTAAAGAAGAAGCAAAGAAGCAAAGAAGCAAAGAAGAGAATTCCTGAGGGGCTAAAGCCCATTGGACGTTGAGAAGCTGATGTCGGACCTGAAGGTCCGACCCCCTAAAGAAGAAGAGTTCGCAACGCAGCCTGATGGGAAGCAGTGAAGCAAAGAAGCAAAGGACGTAAAGGAAGTAAAGGAAGCGAAGGACGAAGTATGCACATGAGGACGAACAGGGAAGGGAATAGATAAATGCCGCCAGGCCAAATGCCGGGACAAACGCCGGAACGCCAGACGATTCCGGGAGTGAAAAATCTGATTGCGATAGCCAGCGGAAAGGGCGGCGTGGGGAAAACCACGGTGGCCGTGAATATGGCGCTGGCGCTTGGGAAGCTTGGCTACAAGGTGGGATTGTTGGACGCGGACGTGTACGGGCCGAATGTGCCGATCATGCTGGGGTCCAAGAGCGAGCCAATGGCGACGCCGCAGCAGCGGATTATGCCGGTTGAGGCGCAGGGCGTGAAGATGATTTCGATGGGGCTGCTGAATCCCGGGGACAAGCCGGTGATCTGGCGCGGGCCGATGCTGCACAGCGTGATCACACAATTTTTGCGCAGCGTGGAGTGGGGCGAGCTGGATTATCTGGTGATTGATTTGCCGCCGGGCACGGGCGATGTGCAGTTGACGCTGATTCAGACGGTGGCGGTGACGGGAGCGGTGGTGGTGACGACGCCGTCAACAGTGGCGCTGGCGGATGTGCGCAAAGCGATTGAAATGTTCCGGCAGGTGAATGTGGAAGTGCTCGGAGTGGTGGAAAACATGAGCACGTTCCACTGCCCGCATTGCGGCAAGCCGGTGGATATTTTCGGACATGGCGACGGTGCGAAGACGGCGACGGAATATGGCGTGCCGGTGCTTGGCGAAGTGGAGATTGATCCGCGGATTCGGCTCGGTGGCGACACGGGAAAGCCGGTGGCGGCGCAGGGCGAGTCGGCACCGGCGGCGCAGAGTTTGTATCGCGTGACGAAGGCCGTGGTGGCGCGGCTGGCGGAAGTGGCGGGTACGTCAGGTGGGCCGACGGTGCAGATTGATTGAGGCATGAACCTGTCTCTAGCGAGTTGCTGCAAGACATGGGAAAGAATTTCTTCAGGGGCTGAAGCCCATTTGTTTTGAGACCTTACGCCGGGGCTCCCGACCGGGTCGGGACAGGTTCCGCCCCGGCCTCCTAAAGAATTGCGACTGAGTTTGATTTGGCGTGGGGGATTCCTTGTCAGCGAGGGGAAGCGGATGCTATGGTGGGGTATTCGCGGAAGGTGCGCGGATGACGCAGGGGTTGGCTATCGTGTGGCCCTGCAATCACTTACGGGGAATCTTGGGCGCCCTTGAAGCGCGTTCCTGACATTCGGGCGTATCGCGGGAAGTGGCCGGAGATTGCTGCGTCCGCGTACATTGACGCGTGCGCGATGAACATTGGGAAGTGGCGAGCGGTTGGTGACTAGAGGACATGGCGGAAAAAAGGAAATTTCAGGCGATTAAGGGGACGCGGGATTTGCTGCCGCCGGAGACGGAGTTGTGGAACCGGGTGGAGCAGACGGCACGCGAGGTGTTTGGCTCGTTTGGATTTGGCGAGATCCGGCTGCCGATTTTTGAGCCGACGGAATTGTTTGCGCGGGCAGTAGGCAGCGAGACGGATATTGTTTCGAAGGAAATGTATTCGTTCGAGGACCACGGCTGGATTGAGCTTGAACAATATCGTGCTGCGCTGATCGTAAAGAGCATGAGCCCTGGCCTGCCGTCGGAGTTTACTCAATTCGAGCGGTCCGTTCTTGCGTATGTAGATATCTTATCCAAGCGAATGTCCGCCGGAGACGTACCCAAAACACCCGAGAACGAAAAGGCGCTTGTGCAGGTGCGGAGGTGCTTGGATGACATGAACCGTGCGGGAGCAAGTTTTGTCGGAACCCAATCGGCCTCGGATGAGATCTCCTTTGAAAACTCACTGAAGGGTGTGAAGCAAGCCCTCCTGTTTTTCCGCCTCGGTGATGTACTCAGCTTGCGGCCGGAGGCGACGGCTTCGGTATGTCGGGCTTACATTGAGCATGGGATGCACGCGTTGGCGCATCCGGTGAAACTCTACTACACGGGGCCGATGTTCCGGCGGGAGCGGCCGCAGAAGGGGCGATACCGACAGTTTTATCAGATTGGCGCGGAAGTGCTGGAGTCGGTGCCGCCAAACACGGACGCGACGAAAACGATTGGGAAAGATGCGGCGGTGGACGCGGAAGTGATCGAGATGGTGATGGCGTATTTCGCGCGGGTGGGATTGGAAGGCGTGCAACTGGACATCAATTCGATTGGGCACAGCGCGCCCGAATGCCGGCGGGGGTATGTGGAGAAATTGAAGGCAGCGCTTGAAAAAGTGAAGGACAAGCTGGGGGCGGACAGCCAGCGGCGGATTGAGACAAACCCGTTGCGGGTGCTGGACTCGAAACTGGAAAGCGAGCAGGCGATTATCGAGAAGCTGCCGCGCATCGGCGATCACCTTTGCGCGGATTGCGCGAAGCATTACGCGGAAGTGAAGCGGCAACTGGAATTGCGCGGTGTGGCGTACCGGGAGAATTGGCGGCTGGTGCGCGGGCTGGACTACTACATGCGGACGACGTTTGAAATCACCGCGCGGGGATTGGGTTCGCAGAATGCGGTGTGCGGCGGCGGGCGATATGATGGGCTGGTGGAATTGCTGGGCGGGCCGCCGACGCAAGGAATTGGATTTGCGATTGGCGAGGACCGCGTGATCCTTTCGCTGCAGGAAGCAGGGAAGGGCAACAGGGCACAGGGGCTGGACGTGTACATCGCGTGGATGGGCGAGAAAACGCTGGCGGCGGCGATTCGCGCGGCGCGGAAATTGCGGGACGCAGGATTTCGCGTGGAGCTGCCGCCGGTGGAGCAGAAGTTTGGCAAAGCGCTAGGGCAGGCGGATAAGCTGGGCGCGCGGTATGCGCTGATTTTGGGCGAGGATGAAGTGGCGAGCGGGCAGTGGACGCTGAAGACGTTGGCGGATGGGACGCAGGGGAAGCACAGCGAGGCGGGGTTGATGGAGTTTTTGCGTAAGCAGAAGAGCTGATTCGAGGACCGATGGGCGAGGGAGAGGAATCCTCAGGGGCTAAAGCCCATCTGTATCGGGAGCTTTACGCCGGGGCTGAAGCCCCGGCCTCCTAAAGAAATGAGTTTTTTCGCAAGCTGTGAGGTCATGGTCTTCTGATGAGATTTGCTGGCGGAATGGAGATCGATTGAGTTGCGGTTGGGATCCTTCACCCGCATAAAGCGCGGGTTCAGGATGACGGGTCACAAGATTAGGAGAGAGCTAACGTGCTGGACTTTTTGGGGAATTTGAAGCGGACACATTATTGCGGGGCGTTGCGGGCGTCGGATGCCGGGCGCGACGCGACGGTGATGGGCTGGGTGCACCGGCGACGCGACCTGGGGAATTTGCTGTTTCTGGACGTGCGCGACCGCTCGGGAATCGTGCAGGTGGTGTTCAACAAAGAGACGCAGCCGGAGGCACACGCAAAGGCGGAGCAGGCACGGAGCGAATTCGTGGTCGCCGTGGAAGGAAGCGTCACCAAGCGCGAAAAGCCGAACAAGGAAATTGCGTCGGGCGAAGTGGAAGTGGTGGCGACGAAACTGTTCATATTGAACACCGCGAAGACGCCGCCATTTCCGATTGAGGAGGAAATCAACGCATCGGAAGAGACGCGGCTGCGCTACCGGTATCTGGATTTGCGGCGGCCGAAACCGCACCGCAACCTGGCGTTGCGGCACAAGATTCTGCTGGAAATACGCAAGACCATGGACGAGATGGGATTCATCGAAGTGGAGACGCCGATGCTGACGCGCTCCACGCCGGAAGGCGCGCGGGATTACCTGGTGCCCAGCCGCGTGCATCACGGGCGATTTTACGCGCTGCCGCAATCGCCGCAGATTTTCAAGCAGATCCTGATGATTGGCGGGCTGGACCGCTATTTCCAGATTGTGAAGTGTTTCCGGGACGAGGATTTGCGCGCGGACCGCCAGCCGGAGTTCACGCAGTTGGACGTGGAGATGTCGTTTCCACGGCAGGAAGATATTTTCAGCGTGATCGAGAACGTGATGGTGCGGGCGTGCGCGGTGGCGGGGATTGAAGCGCAGGCGCCGTTTCCGCACATGCTGTACAAAGAGGCGATTCGGAAATACGGCAGCGACAAGCCGGACCTGCGGTTTGGGATGGAGCTGCACGAGGTGACGGATTGTTTTCCGGCGGAGGCGAAGCAGAAGCTGCAGATTGGCGGCAGCGTGTTCGCGCTGGCGGCGCCGGGCGCGGCTGCGTATTCGCGGAAGCAACTGGATGAGCTGGCGGAAAAGGCGAAGGGGCAGGGAGCGCGCGGAGCATATTTGGTGAAGGTAGTGGCGGAGGGGATCACTTCGACCGTGGAAAAATTGATTGGCGCGGAGAATGTGAAGAAACTGGCGGAGGCTTGCGGCGCGAAGACGGGGGACCTGGTGGTGGCGGTGTCCGCGAAGGAAGAGGTCAAGGGTACGGAAGCGGCGGCGCTGGTGGCGGGGCAGATGCGGCTACAGCTTGGGGAAGCGCTGGGGCAGATCGACAAGACGCAGTGGAAGTTTTTGTGGCTGACGGGATTTCCGCTGTTTGAATGGAGCGAGACGGACAAGACTTGGGTGAGTGCGCAGCACCCGTTCACGGGGATTGTGGACGAAGATTTGGAGAAGCTGGAGAGCGCGCCGTGGGAGGTGCGCTCGAAGGGCTACGATTTGGTGTTGAATGGCGTGGAGCTGGGTTCGGGGAGCATACGAATTCACCGGCAGGATGTTCAGGAGCGATTATTCAAGGCGCTGGGACTGACGGAAGAGCAGTTGCGGCGGCGGTTTGGATTTTTCCTGGATGCGCTGATGTATGGCACGCCTCCGCACGGCGGGATTGCGCTGGGGCTGGACCGCGTGACGATGCTGCTGGCGGGGGAGAAGTCGATTCGCGAAGTGATTGCGTTTGCGAAGACGACAGCGGCGGTGGATTTGATGGCGGAATCGCCCAGCGAAGTGGATCGGGAGCAGCTGGAGCAATTGGGGATTGCTGTCAAGGAACAATGAACTGAGGACTAGATAGGAGTTTGCATAATGAGAATTCCGGACACCATTGAACCTGACCACATTCTAAGTGCTCTGAATGAAATTAAGCGGCTGGGTGAACAGAGCATTCCCAAGAAACGTAAGTCCACCAAGTACGATGTGCTCTATGAGAACAAAAGGTTCCCCCCGAAGTATGTGGTTTGTCTTGCCAAGAAGTACGTGGACCAGGTTGTCCTTCCCCCTCGGTTCAATGGAGGCGCCCCGACAAATAACTTCCTAGAGGCTCGTGGCTTCAAGATTGTCGACAAGGATGGGAAGCCATGGGGGTTTAGCGTTGATCCGGAAGACGAATCAAGGATTTTTGAGGAGGGCCGCCGGAAGTATAAGCGACATCTGAGTATAGAGCGAGATAGTCGTGTGTCCAGACTCGCGAAGGCCAAGAGATGGAGGGAAGTTGGAGCGTTCAGATGCGATGTGTGTGGTTTTGATTTCTACGAAGTTTACGGCAACCGAGGATACCGCTATATTGAGGCGCATCATACTGTTCCGGTATCCCAGTTAAAGAAAGGGCAGAGGACGAGACTCGTAGATATCGCACTGGTCTGTTCCAATTGTCACAGAATGCTTCATAAGACGCGTCCGTGGCTATCCATTCGTGACTTATCTCGAGTTAGGAAACGCAGTTAGAAGTTCAAAGGCGTTTGAGCCGAGGTGCTAATGAGCTCAATCAGTTTCCGAAATGTTCTGGCGGCTAGATGACCAAGATACGGATATTGCCGGAGGCGGTGGCGAACAAGATCGCGGCGGGCGAGGTGGTGGAGAGGCCGGCGTCGGTGGTGAAGGAGTTGCTGGAGAACGCGCTGGACGCGGGCGCGAATTCGGTGCGCATCGAGACGGAAGTGGGCGGGAAGCGCATGATCCGCGTGATTGACGATGGTTACGGGATGGCGCACGACGACGCGCTGCTGGCGTTTGAGCGGCACGCGACGAGCAAACTTCGCACGGCGGAGGATTTGCTCTCGATTGCGACGTTGGGATTTCGCGGGGAGGCGTTGCCTTCGATCGCGGCGGTTTCGCGGCTGCTGCTGGAAACGCGGGACGCCAATGAAGCCGAAGGCACGCGGGTGGAGTTTGCGGGCGGGAAGCTGGTGAGCGTGAAGCCCGCGGGATTGCCGGCGGGAACGACGATCAGCGTGGCGGATTTGTTTTACTGCATGCCGGCGCGGCGGAAGTTTTTGAAGTCGGATACGACGGAGCTGGGGCACATCGCTTCGCTGGTGACGCATTATGCGCTGGCGAATCCGGGGAAGCAGTTCACGCTGACGACACCGACGCAGGAGATTGTGAATTGCGCGCCAGTGGAAAAGCTGGCCGACCGTGTATATCAATTGTTTGGAAAGCAGGCGCTGGATGAACTGGTGGAAATAGCGCCGGTGTCCGCGGCGTTTCGCGCAGCGATGACCGAGCCGGAAATGGAAGCCGGGGAAGAGTCGGCGACGCTGACGGTGGCGGGGTTTACTTCGCGGCCGGAAATTCAGCGGCTGAACCGCAACGGAATTTACGTGTTCGTGAACCGGCGGCTGGTGCGGGACCGGCTGATACTGCACGCGATTCACGAGGCTTACCGGAATATTTTGCCGCCGAATGTTTTTCCCGCAACGCTGCTGTTTCTGGAGATGCCGTACGACGAAGTGGACGTGAATGTGCATCCGGCGAAGATCGAGGTGCGCTTCCGAAGGCCGCAATTCGTGCATGATTTCACGCGAGACGCGATTCGCCAGGCACTGATGAACACGCGGCCAATCGCGAGCTTCGCGGCAGCGGCAGGGACGATAGCGCCGAATCCGGTGGCGCCGCCAGGATCGTTCGCGGGAGGATTTGCGGAGGCGAGTGCGAATTCGGGAGTCCCGCGCGCGATGATTCCGCCGATGGAGGAGTTAGGAGTTGGATCGGGCGTGGGTTCGGATTACGCATCCGGCGGGGGATTCGATTTGACTTCGGCGCCGCAGCAGCCGGTGCCGCAGCGATTTCCGTTTGAGCCGGGTGGATCGTTTAGCCCTGGCGCGGGGATGGGAACGGCGATGCCCGCGGCGAATTGGGCGGAGAATTTTTCGCGCACGAGCACGGAGGCTCCGGCAACACTGCCGCGTCCCGAGCAGATTGCGGACCTGAAGCCGCTAGGACAAGTGAACGCCAGCTTCATCGTGGCGGTGAACGGCGAGGGACTGTGGATCGTGGACCAGCACGTGGCGCACGAACGCGTGCTGTTCGAGCAGCATTTGGAAGCGCGGCGAGCGGGGAAAGTGGAAGCGCAGCGGCTGCTGATGCCGATGGTGATCGAGCTAGCGCCGCGGCAACTCGTGATTTACGAAAAGATTGCGGAGGAGCTGGCGGCGAACGGGTTTGAAGTGGAACCGATGGGGCCGAAGAGCGTGGCCATACAGGCGGTGCCCGGGGGGATCGCTGCTGGCGATGCGGAACAGTTGTTGACGGAGATACTGGATGGGCTGGACCGGGAAAACGCCGCGATTTCGATTGATACGCTGCAGGCGAAAATTGCCGCGTCGACGGCGTGCCACGCCGCGATCAAGGTAAATATGCCGCTGGACCAAACGAAGATGGAGTGGCTGCTGGCGGCGCTGGCCAAGACGGATTGCCCGATGAGCTGCCCGCACGGAAGGCCGGTGGTGCTGCGCTTTTCGTTGAAAGAGATCGAGAAGGCATTTCATAGGATTTGAGGAAGTGGCGGGTGGCGAGCCAGGGCTGATACACTTCGTGGAATTCTGTTGTAGGTGGACTCCCGTTAACTGATATCTGATTACTGATATCAGTTATCAGATATCAGCGATCAGGAAGCAAGAATACGAACAAATGAGGGAATGGTGAGCGAAGGACAAAAGACAGCGGTGATTTTTGGCCTGGCGAACAAGAGGAGCATCGCGTGGGCCATCGCGCAAAAGCTACACGAAGCGGGCTGGCGGCTGGCCATCACGTACCAGAACGAGCGGCTGGCGCAGGAAGCGAAAGACCTAATCACGGACTTGCCCGGGTCGGAAGGCTTCATGTGCGACGTATCGTCGGACGAGGAGATTGCGAAACTGTTTGTGGAATTGCAGGGGCGCTACGGCGTGGTACACGGGTTGGTGCACAGCGTGGCGTATGCACCCGCGGAGGAATTGAAGGGAGAATTCGTCAACACGAGCCGCGAAGGTTTCCGGATTGCCCACGACATCAGCGTGTACTCGCTGATCGCGGTGGCGCGGGCGGCGGTGCCCTTGATGACGGAGGGCGGCGGCATCGTGACCATGACGTATTACGGCGCGGAAAAAGTGGTGCCCAAGTACAACGTGATGGGCGTGGCCAAGGCGGCGCTGGAAGCGACGGTGCGGTACCTTTCGAGCGAGCTGGGGGCGAAGAATATACGAGTGAACGCGATCTCGGCGGGGCCGATCAAAACGCTGGCGGCGCGCGGCATTTCGCAACTGGGTGAAATGCTTAGAGCGCATGCGGAGCGGGCGCCCTTGAAGCGCAACGTTGACCCGGCGGAAGTGGGCGGCACAGCGGTCTTTCTGCTTTCAGAGGCGAGCTCGGGGATTACCGGGGAGACGCTGTATGTGGATTGCGGATATAACATTATGGGGTTTTGAAGAAGTGGCGAGTGACGAGAGAAGAGCAGGCTTAAGGGCGATCAGCGAACAGATATCGGCGATCAGGAAGCAGGAATCGCGGGGATGAGCGCACGACTTACGATTGCGATTGATGGGCCGGCGGGGTCCGGAAAGAGTACGGCAGCGCGGCGCACGGCGGCGCTGCTGGGCTACTTGTATCTGGACAGCGGAGCAATGTACCGCGCGGTGGCGCTGAAAGCGCTGGAGCGCAAGATCCCGCTCGAAGATGAGGCGGCGCTGGAAGCGCTGACGAGGGCGACACACATTGAACTCAAGCCGCCCACGCCGGAACAGGAAACCGCGGGATTGAAGAATCGTGTATTTCTGGACGGGCGGGAAGTGACCGAGGAGATTCGTACTGCGCAGGTGGCGCAAGCGGCTTCGCGGCTGGCTACGATTGCGGGGGTGCGCGAGGTGCTGGTGGCGGAGCAGCAGCGCGCGGGGCAGGGCGGCGGCGTGGTGATGGAAGGCCGCGACATCGGCACGGTGGTTTTTCCAAAAGCGGAGCTGAAGATTTTTCTGGAAGCTTCGGCCGAAACGCGAGCCCAGCGGCGCTGGAAAGAGCACCAGGAAAAGGGCGAGAACTTTTCGCTGCTGGAAGTTTTGCAGGAAGTGCGCGAGCGCGATAAACGCGACCGCGAGCGAAAAGTTTCGCCGCTGGTGCGCGCCGCGGATGCGGTGCTGCTGGACAACACGGCCATGGGAATCGAGGAGACGGCGCGGCTGATTGTGTTTCTGGCGCATGAACGGGAGAGCAGAAGGGATTCCGCGGGGGCAGCGCTGGAGCGCGCGTGAAGGTGGTGGTGGGCCTGCCTGGGTTGTGAAAATTAATAAGTGATGCAGTAGATGAAGGGAACGCGGATCCGTCGCACAAAAAGCGTGCGATGGAGAAGCGTACCTCGCTGCTCTTGGAATTACAAAAGCGTTTAGGTCTTTCCGAGATGGGGTCGAGCGATGCTCGACCGCTACAAAGAGCCACCCAAGAGAGAGGAAAAGTTGCCGGGTCAGAAGGTGAGGGAGGCGGCACGCTGGATGGCGAGCTTGTAGGTGTCGGGGAGTATGTCTTCGATTTGACCGAGGCGGGCGGCGCGTTCGGCGAGTTCTTGCC
>Ga0116107_1002077_pt1 | contig 10906 bp, 8 predicted proteins | sample June2015DPH_6_10_FD_88969 | JGI IMG/M metagenome (GOLD analysis project Ga0116107, IMG submission 88969) | Peatland microbial communities from SPRUCE experiment site at the Marcell Experimental Forest, Minnesota, USA - June2015DPH_6_100 | ecosystem: Environmental > Terrestrial > Soil > Wetlands >... | reverse complement strand
GGGTCTGCGATCCTGACATCAACAAGCGTGATGGGTATTCCCGTCTTGATGGCAATATCGCTTTTCTGTTCGTTATCAAAATTTTTCATATGTGGTTTCAGATTGGATACGCTGATGACCGGGCAGGTCTCAGACATGCCATAACCTGTCATAACCTGGATACCCAGATCGATGGCCGCGACAGCAAGCCCCTTGGCCAAACGGGCTCCGCCGATTATGACTTTCCATCCTGAAAGATCGATTGTCTTTGCTACAGGGTTTGTCACAAGCATCTGGAGGATCGTAGGCACGCAATGGGAATAGGTGACCTTTTCCCCAACGATAAGTTTGATAAGCATTTCCGGCTCGTATTTGCCCGGATAAACCTGCTTGACGCCCATCATCGTGGCGATGAAGGGGAATCCCCAGGCATGGACATGAAACATGGGAGTAATGGGCATATAGACATCCGATGTGGAAAAGCGCAACGGACTGTCGTGACCGCTTACGGCAATGCAGACGCTCATGGCGTGAAGGACAATCTGGCGATGCGTGAAGTATACGCCTTTGGGAAGGCCCGTCGTGCCTGTTGTATAAAATGTTGTGGCCTTCGTATCTTCATCGAGATCGGGGAATTCGAAATCAGGAGACGCGCAAGCCAGGAATGCTTCATATTCCCGGTCATAGGCCACATCCGTCTTGGGCAGTTCATTGCTGTCCGAAAGAATAATGATCTTCTTCACTGAGGTAAGCTTGTTCCGGATGGAACCGAGCAGGGGCAGAAAATCGGTATTGATGAGGATCACGTCTGCTTCGGCGTGATTCATCGTATACTCGATCTGATCGGGAGACAGGCGCCAGTTCACCGTGAACAGCACAGCCCCCAGCATGGGAACGGCAAAGAAACTCTCCAGGTACCGATGTGAATCGTAGTCAAAGACAGCTACAGTATCCCCCTTCTTGACGCCGATTCCGGCAAGAGCGTCCCCTAACCGGTTGATCCGCTCAAACAGATCATTGTAAGTATAACGCATCTTGTTCCGGTAAACGATCTCCTGGTTGCCAGCGCTTAACCTTGGTACGTTGAGTAATTCTTTGATGGTTAATTGAAACCCGTATTTATTTCCATTTAAAGATTTCCCTTTCATAGTTAGCCCTCCTTGAATTTTAGCTTTCTCTGGCTAATATGATCCGCTAAAGCGGCTTGAAGCACAATCCGCAGGAAGCTGTATTGTCTGTCCTTAATGGGATTAAAAAACGGTAAGTCGATGACCTACAGGGGGCGTGTTTAAGGCGTTTGGGATTCTTTCTTATTCTCAACCCAGTTGAGGGCGTAACGCAGGAGTTCCGTGCTGTTTTTGAGATTCAGCTTTTCCTTAATGCGCTCCCGATAGGTTCCGATGGTCTTGACGCTGAGGTGAAGCCGGACTCCGATCTCGCTGATGCTGAGTCCTTCGCCGATGAGTTGGAAAACTTCAATCTCTCTGTCCGTCAGGGCATGAAGGGGCGATGCGGCAATATCTTTTGGGCCTTCAACGAAGCGTGAAAGTATCTGATCTGTCATTTTTTTGCTTGCATAAATGCCGCCGGACCGGACCTGACGGATGGCTTTGACAACGGACTCGGAGGCCTCCTGCTTCATGATGTAGCCTTTGGCTCCGGCCCGAAAGGCCCGTTCGGCGTAAAGGGACTCGTCGTGCATCGAGATGACCAGCATGGTTATCCCCTTGTGAAATTTGTGGAGCTCCTTGATGAGATCGATGCCGCTCATATCCTTCAGGGTAATATCCACAATGATCATGGCCGGCTTAAGTTCTGCCACGGCTTTCATGGCGCCCTGGTAGTCCTCGGCCTCTCCGCAGACGCACAGGTCCTCTTCCTGATTGATGAGTTGAGCAAGGCCTTGCCTGAAGATGGGGTGGTCGTCGACAATGAGGATTCTATGTTTATCTGTTTTGGTTGTTTTGGTCACGGCCATAAGCGTCATTCCTCGATAAGATTGAAAGTGCAGGTTACCAGTGTGCCTCCGCTTTGTTCCGATTCGATCCGCAGGGACGCCCCAATCATGCGGGCACGGTAGTTCATAATACGAAGACCTATGCCGCCAACTTTAGTTGTGTCCTTGATCCCGACGCCGTTATCGAGAATCGAAAGGGAGACCGTTCCATTGTTGTTCAGAAACTCTATAATAATTTTGGAAGATTTGCCGTGTTCGATGGCATTGTGAATAGATTCCTTCGCAATATAATAAAGGTGCGTGGCCAGAGAATTATCATTAATGGGGATATGCCGGGGGCAGCGGAAAACGCAGTTTATATTGAAGATGTCCGATGCGGAAGCGACAAGTTCTTCCAGTGATGCCTCAAGCCCCAGAGATGTAAGATGGACAGGGCATAGCCCGCGGGCCAGTCGCCGGGTCTTTTCAATTGCTCCTTTGACCAGTTGATTGATCTCACCGGCATAGTGGGCGTTTTCATCGGAAATCGGGAGCAACCTGTCGCGCAGGACCTTGGTCATTACGTCAATTCCGATCAGGTGCTGGCCAAGATCGTCATGAAGTTCATAGCCGATCTTCTGGCGTTCCCTTTCGGAGACATCCAGAACTTCCTTTTCCAGCTTCTTGATGGCCGTGATATCTGTAATGACTCCGAATCCCCCCATGAAATGTCCCTGGGAATCGTAAACGGCACGCGGAGAAACGAGGGTGTAGACAGGATTGCATCCTTTATCCATCCAGGTCACTTCATAAGATTCGGAAGCATCCTTGTTTGCGATGTTCCGTGTCCATGTCTCGAGGTCCCGTTTGCTGATAAAGTCCCGGCTTGGCCTGCCGACGATCTTCTCCCGCGGAAGTTGAAGGATATTGCAGATCTTGTCGTTGACATAGGTGATGATGCCGTGACGGTCCTGAATGCCCAAGCCCTCGTTCATGCTTTCCACAAGCTGGCGGAATCTCTCCTCGCTGTCGCGCAGGGCTTTTTCGGTCTTGACCCTTTCTGTGATATCCACCATGGAGGCGATGCTCTGCGTTGTCCCCGGAATCATGGCAATCGTCATAAAAATATGGAGAAGGTTGCCGTCCTTGTGCCGAAGCTTGAATTCGTAATTCCTTGGCGCCGCCGATGAATCCTTGCGCCTGATCCGGTGAAAATAAAGAAGGCGTTCGACATCATCTTCGGCCACATACATGGTCCACGTATGGCCGATAATCTCCTCGCGGGGATACCCCGTGAAATTAGCAAAATCGTTGTTCATCATGGAGATGGTGGTATCTTGTTCGATGATGATAGTTGCGGTGCCGGAATTCTCGAACAGGGTCTGATAAAAATGTCCCGAATGGGTCAAATTCCTTTCAAGCCGTTCATACTCCCGGTCCTGCGACCGAAGAGTTTTGATTTCCTTGCGGGCCGCCTCCAGTTCGTCGATAAGCTCAAGCCTGGTTTTGTATCCTGTCCCCACTGCCGGACCTCCATGTGACGTGTTGATTTGGATTGTATACGAGAACGGGTTGCTTGTCTATTGGATAGTGCCGGTGGCTAGTGCCGGACTATGGAATATCAAGCCAATATCAAGCCGACAAGGCCCTATCTTTTGATCACAGTGATAATGAATTTTCAAAAACAGAGTAACAACGTCAAGGGATTAATCGCCGGATTAATGACTCTATATACCCAAATTAGAGAGCATTGTGCAAAATCTATTAATAATCTCTACTAACTGTGGATGAGATATTTCGAAGTCCTGAACCGATGAAGTCAGACCTGCAAGCGACAAATTGAAGAGATCAGGATTCTTTTCTCTGCGGGTGGCTTCGCGGGCTGATAGTTCGGCAAATCCCGCTATGCTTTCCGCCTGCTCGTGGCGGGTTTTGGAAAGATCAGTAATTTCGGTCCTCAGCGTCTTCAGGAGATTCAATAACTCAACTTTATCACTTTCTTTTACCGCATGGCTCTGCTTCAGCCTCTCTTCGATCTTGTCAAGACGATCCTGAATCATTTTCTTTCACCTTTATTTGCCTTCATTATAAGTATTCTCCGAACCTCTCCTTAAATATTGTTGAAATTTTACGATGGGTGTTCTGAGATGTCAATGAAAAACTGACAGGAATTTTTTTGATGCAATCAGAAGAAAAAAGAGTTAGAATAAAAATATTGAAAGAACGTATATGGATTGGATGTTAAAAGAAGTAATCAAAATAGTATTCGCTTATACTGCAAAGGACAAGACCAGGATTTCATCATGGCTGACTTTATATTTGAATCGGTAACGGGCAAGAAGAAACCTTATAACAAATCTCTGCGACAGCTTTTGGGACAATTCCGGTATCCATTTGCTCCCGGCGACAATGTCGGGATCAAACTCCATTGGGGCGAACGAGGGAATAAAGGCTATCTGCCTCCCGACTATGCAAAAGAAATTGCCGGTTGGCTGATCACAAAAGGAGCAAAACCGTTTATTTTTGATACAACGGTACTCTATTCCGGCGGCCGGCACACCGCAGAAGATTCTCTGAAAACAGCCGCAGATCATGGTTACACGGCCGATTTTCTCGGATGTCCGGTTATTATCGCCGATGGCATGGATGGACGAGATGTTGTTTCAATTCCCGCAGGCTACAAACATTTCAAAACAGTTCAGGTTGGATCTGTCTTTGACAAAGCGCAGGGGTTTATAATCTTTTCTCATTTCAAGGGACACATGGTTTCTTTGTTCGGCGGAGCCATAAAAAATATCTCCATGGGATTTGCATCCCGCGCGCAGAAGCAGCGAATGCATGCAGATTATCATCCCGTTCTTAATCTGGAAAACTGCACCCGTTGCGGCATCTGCGTCAACATTTGCCCGACTAAGGCGGCCAGTATTTCCGAACCCGACTATCCCTGCTATGATCTGGAAAAATGCATTGGCTGCGCTCAGTGTATTGCCATGTGCCCGGAGGGAGCCCTTCAGATTTTCTGGAATTCCGATATGACGGTTTTTCAGGAAAAACTTGTGGAGACAGCGGCTGCCGTCTGGAAAAAGATTCAGGGAAAGACTATCGTTATCAACTCCCTGCTTAATATCACTGTAGAATGTGATTGCCTGCCGGGGAAGAATCCCATCATAGGTCCTGATTACGGCTTTATCGGCGGCTATAATCCCGCGGAAGTGGATGCGGAATCTCTGAAAATAACAGGATCGGATATTTTTGAAAAAGTCCATCCGAGTATTCCATGGCAGCATCAGTTCTCCTATGCACAAGAAATTGGATTGATGAGCAACGGCATTGTTTGCGAATAGACGCAGCATGAAACATCTATAAATATTATCCGGGCAAAATAGACGAAACCTGTTTCAGGACTGACTGCCGCCTTGTTTTTTTGATGTGTGGTCTTTCCCCAGATGGAAATTGATCCAGGATGAGGTTTGATATAGATCCCAATTGCATGGAGGGACAATGTTTTTCTCCAGTTGCACTTCTTCCCCGTATTTCTTCAATCGGGCATAGGCCCGGACATAAATACACTTCTTTTTGCCCGGATAGACTTCGCACCATCCCTGGAAACTTCCGCCGCAGGCGCCGTTACGCTGGTTCTTCGGACATTGCGACATCGGACAAAGATATGCCACATCAATAAGAGCGCAGTCTCCGCAATCTTTACAATCATATAAAACAACTTTAGTCAGGTGTTCCAGTTTGTAAAAAAAGCTCTCCAACTTTGTCCCTGCCACTTTGCGGCTTAGTCCATTCATGATACCGTAAAGTTTCTTTCCCGGCTCAAACATGAGTTTATGGGAGAACCGTGAAAACCCGTAGGAACATTCGATTTCAGCATCAGGGGGCCTGTTTTGCAGCCCAACCGGCGACTCTTTGTTCAAACCGGTTGCCGAATCGCGTTCAAAGTAATAAAAGCCATCGGCAATAGGATAATCGAAATATTTTACTAAATCAGTCCATTGCGAAATAAGAGCCTCACCCTGAGTGATAATCTTTTCCACCTGTTCATATTTAATATTGTGCCCGCCGATATGAACTCCGCTATAGCCCATTCCCTTTAGCAGGGCATACATTCGGGCGGCGCGCAGTATTCTGGCTCCTTCTCCCTTATCGGGCTCGCTTCGCTCCTGATCCAACTCTGCAAGGAGTTTATCCGTAACGACACTTCCGGGCAATTCATTGCAGTTCATCATCCTGGCCGCGCCATATGGAAGGATATAAATATTCCCTATAAGCGGAATATCGAAAGCGTTTAATTTCATAAAAAGGAGTATCTCGTGAAATTTTCGGGCATCGTATCCCAGTTGAGTGACGATGAATTGGGCGCCTGCATTGATCTTCTTTTTCAGCTTGTAATACTGAAGTATCTGTTCCGCTTCGGTTGCTTTGAAGGGAGAAACAACGGCTCCGGGGAAAAAATCGCTGGGCTGGTGATGGATGTCGCCTTTGACACCCGGATAAGTAAGCCCCCGATTCATTTCCGATATCAGTTGCAGAGTATGGATCGGATCCAGATCAAAGACCGGGGCAGGCCTACCTTGATAACCCGACACAGGGTAATCGCCGCTCATAACCAGCAGGTTTCTGACCCCTGCCCGATCCAGGGCGTAGAGCTGGCTTTCTATTTGGTTACGGTTCTTGTCTTTGCAGGTAAAATGAACGAGGGGTTCTATACCCAGTTTCAGAATTTCGCCGCCCATAAAATCGGCAGACATGGCCGGGTTTCCACCCGGATTGTCTGTAACAGTAAGCGCTTGTATCTTCCCGGCAAGGGCGGCCTGCCCTGCCAAAGCTATGGCCTTTTCCTGAGACGCTTCTCTTGCACCTCTTCCGGGCACCAATTCCCAGGTGACCGGAAACACACTATGGTTCAACAAAGCCTCTTTAAAATTATTTTCCTGCATAAATATCCTTAAGCTATCCTCACATACCATTCGCTTTCAAAGAATCATCTTCGGCAAGAAGGCGTCTCCACAGGCGTATGTAATCCGCGCCATTATGACACGGATTATCGGTAAAAAAACGGTCTGTTTATATTGTGTCCCCTTCGGGGACACTCCCGTATTCCAATATGCCCCGGAAGTCGACAACGCTGCTAACAAAGTCAGCCGAAGACCAGAGGCGCACCCCGCAGGGGAAGCGCATAATAAATGATCAATTCACCTTACCTGTAATTACCACCTGCAAGGCGGTAACTTACAAGCGCATTGGTATAACTTATGTGCCAAGAAAATGACATTATCAAAAGAACTTGTCAATATCTTTTCTATCTTCTTACATTTTACCATCTAACAGTTGCAGTTCTTGACTAAATTTGCTATTTTTTACGAATGATATGTAAAGGAGAAAATATTTCAAAGGGAATTACCTGTATCCTGACAATTCTTATCGTAGGCTTGTTTTCCACAAAATGTTACGGCTCTCTGGAAATATTGAATGTTCGTCATTGGACGGCGCCGGATCATACACGGATTGTTCTGGATGTTGATAGCGATCCGGATTATGAAATTAAAGAAAGTGAAAATCTTCTCGTTCTAAATTTTAAGGAATCCTCATTACACAAATCAATACCAGCCAAAATCATTATTAATAAACCCGGAATTACGAAGATCGTTTTTCATCACATTGATGAAAATAAGGTTAGAAAGGTTAGAATCGAATTTGTTCTGAATAAACACCAAAAAGTTGAAGTTTTTAAATTAAAGAAGTTTCAGGATAAACCTAACCGGATTGTTGTGGATATTATTTTGGAACAGGCTCCCAGGGAAGTCAAAACAACGGATCAGATCATTGAACTCAAACCCAAAAAAATAATAGTGATTGACGCCGGCCATGGCGGTGAAGATCCGGGCGCAGTGGGAAAAAAGAAAACTTATGAAAAAAATGTTGTGCTCTCCATTAGCCGTGAAGTTCAAAAAGCCATTAATAAAATGCATGGATATCGCGCTGTTTTGACGCGCGACGGCGACTATTATGTTTCCTTCAGCAAGCGGCTGCAAAAAGCCAGGGATCTGGGCGCCAGTCTGTTTATCAGCATTCATGCGGATGCGGCAAGAAATCGAAGCGCGAAAGGCAGTTCGGTATATTGCCTCTCTACCGGCGGAGCCAGTAATGAAGCCGCAAAACTGCTGGCCAGGAATGAAAACTTATCCGATATCCTGGGCGGCGTTCCCGATAACGAAAGCAATAATGAATCATCTTCGATCATCATGAATATGTTTCAAACCAATACAATTAATTTATCGAAAATTTACGCCGGCATTTTAATCAGGCACCTGTCTGCGGTTAGCAATATAAAAAATAAAAGTGTTCAGGAAGCGCCATTTCGCGTGTTGAAGTTGCCGGATATTCCGGCGGTATTAATCGAAACAGCATACATATCCAATCCTCAAGAGGAAATCTTATTAAAAAAAAGTAGTTTTCAAAAAACACTGGCAACAGCGATATCTTCTTCAATAAGCGAGTATTTATCAGATACTTCCGCTGTTGCGCAAAGTGAAGATACATCTAAAAAAGATGATGAAAACGGCAAGTCAGACAAAAAACAAAATAATGATGAATTAACTACAACCTATTATAAAGTAAAATGTGGCGACACACTTTTTTCAGTGGCGAAGCATTTTAATACAAAAGTCGCTCTGCTTTTAAAACTTAACAAATTAAAATTGGAAGATCCGCTTTTTGTCGGCAGAAAAATCATGGTGCCCGCAAACAAAACCGAAAACAAAATAAATGCAAACCTTGTATCGGCAGCCGAAAAAAAGAAGTCCGGCAGCCGGAAAAAATCATCAAAATACTATACGGTTAAGAAGGGTGATACTCTTGTCATTGTGGCAAAGAATAATTCAACAACCGTAAATGAATTGCTCAAAATTAATAACATGAAAATTACAGATCCATTATTATATGGATTAAAGATAAAATTGCCTTAAAAAGCCGGAAATGTTTAATGAAACAGGTAAAGAAAATAATCGGATTAAAAATCATTATTATTTCCTGTTTAGCAGTAGCAATATCAGCCAACGCTTCCGGATTTGTTTTTAACTGGCAGCCCTTCACCGTTGATGCCGGTTTGTCCTTAAAAAGTTCCAACAGAAAAATTTTAATTAAAAATTCATCTGTTACTGATTTAAGCGCATTAATCAGTGAAGATCCCGGAGATGTATTTTCCTCATCTGCTGATCAAAATAATGTTTCGGCGCCAAAATCGGAAAAGAAATCCGTGCTGGAAAATATTAAAATAAGTTTTTTCCAGGTCGATGCGCTTACGACAGACAGACATGATTTATACTCTCATAGAGATGATGAGCAGATATCAAAATTAACTGACTCCCTCACATCTTTAATTTACGATAATTCGAAAATAAAATCATTGGAAACCATCGGCAAAACAATCGAACCGCAGATCAATTTTTATTTCAAGTTCTAAACTTATCCTTTTTAAGTGGACATATTGAAACGAAATTGTTTACTTGACAAACCATAATCGAAGCCTCTCCGCGATAAACCGCCCAGAGGCTTTGATTCTTAAGGAATATTATAATTATATAAACGCTTGCTTATTCTGTAGCACGCTACAGGAATGCGTTGGCTGCCTTGATTCACTTTCCTATAAATATATTTACTCAATAATATAACAATTATTTGACCTAAACATAATTTGACCTGACATTGAGTGTCAAGACTATTGATAACTTTCTGTAGTCAAGCATCCGGCGGTTTTGATTTTTATCCAACCTTTCAAACCGTATTCATCACTTTTCTTTTTTCATGAATTAATGTAGTATTGCCCCGAAAAAAATAGGAAAATACCAACCAAGTATATTAATTATTAGGCCTATGAATCGTCCCCTTAAATGGCTTATTGCCACCATCGCTGGATTTGCAATCATTGCATATGGGATCTCGTTCCTGTGGCCCGGCTATGATTGGGACTTGCGTGTGCCGTCTCCAGACGGACGCTATGATCTTGTCGTTTTGCGTGGTGACACAGCTGCCTTTGCTGATTTCTCATATCACATCTACGTGTTTCCCCACGCTCTAGCTCCACACGACCAAACGAAAGCCTCCCGCGTCTGGTTAACCCCAATGTGGCGTGGTAAAAAATTCCTTGTCTATTCCGGCTATAACTATCCAATGTTTCGTTGGACCGGGACACATTCAGTCGAGATTGATTTTACTGACTTATATCCAGAGCCATGCACAGTTGAACCGGTTAAAAGTTTTGGCGAACCAAAACACAACATTTTAGTGTCGGTGGTATTCGGCAAGGAGAATATTTCGAATACTCTACCGTAATCGGCCTAACTATATTCAAAGGAAAAATGGGGACAACGGTCCCCTTAATTTCTTTTAAATAATAATTAGAAAAAGCCTGCGAGCAGTGCATGAAATAAAAAAAGTGAACTATTTAGATGGAGAATTCAATGGAAGATTATAAGTTTAAGAATTTGCCAATTGCACCAATTATAATCGAAACAATTATCATTGAACTTTTTAATGGGAAAACCATTAAACGCGACGAGATTATTAATAGGACTCTTGATTATCATATTACTAATGGTGGTCTCCCACCTGATGCGCAAGATTTTTCTCGTTCAGTAAAAAAAGCTCTTTCAAATATGTCAAAAAAAGGTTGGGCTTTAAATCGATCCTACGGATATTGGGAAATAAATAAAACCGATTCGCCTGTCACAATTGAGGAAGAGGCTAATGATGAGATAGAAGTAAATAATATCCCAACACATTCAATTTACGGTAAAGGGAAATATGCAATTTATTTCTATTACTATCCAAATTACAGAAAGCTTTCAGAGCTACAAGGTGAAAAAGTTTGGCAATGCAAAATTGGAAGAACGGATGGAGATCCCTTAATAAGAATATTGTCACAGGCTTCCACCGCGTTACCAGAAAAACCGATCATTGAATTCATTATTAAAACAGAAGATT
>Ga0116107_1002073_pt1 | contig 10920 bp, 10 predicted proteins | sample June2015DPH_6_10_FD_88969 | JGI IMG/M metagenome (GOLD analysis project Ga0116107, IMG submission 88969) | Peatland microbial communities from SPRUCE experiment site at the Marcell Experimental Forest, Minnesota, USA - June2015DPH_6_100 | ecosystem: Environmental > Terrestrial > Soil > Wetlands... | reverse complement strand
AAGCGCGCCGCGGCTTCTGTCTGAAATGCTTGCGAGCAGCGCTGGGCGACACGGCAAGCCCTAGCCGGACTCTTCCGCGATCTCAAATATTTCTCTCGAGTGCCACGCGGGTGAGGAGTGCCTTACGGCGTGGTCTGCTGAGGCGTCGCCACGACACCCGATTGTGAGTAGTCGAATCGGATCAGCCACTCGCTGGCCACACTCCTGCCTTCCAGTTCCGGCGAGCCAAAAATCCACTTCCCCGCCGCTTTTAACGCCAGATCCGCAAAATACCGGCTGGGACCGGGCGCTTCGAGTTCGGCCTGCGAAACATTCCCGGCAGCATCCACATGGACGCGCACAGTAACCCGAACAACGCCATGGATTGTGTTGAGCGCCTTCGCGGGAGCCTCGGGCAAGACTTGTTCCAAAACTTCCCCTCGCGCCGGCGAATCACCGGAAGGCCTCGCGGCCTGCGTCGCGGGAGCGATCTCAGTCCGCAGTTTCGCGGGCGCGGCGGATGTAGGGGGGGCCTTCTCAACCGCGGCCCTCGCAGAATCCTTCACTGTTGGGTGCGGCGCGGGCAATGCCTGATTCCGGGTGTGGTCCGCGGGTTTTGTTTCGGACTGCACCTGCACCGATGAGGCACCAGTGGACGGGGGGATCTCCTGCTGATGGCGCAGGAATTTTGGCAGCACAACAATGGCCGCGACAACGAAGATTGCCGCGAGCAGCGGAATCACGTAATTGGGGAGGATCATCGTTTTCTTCGCGGGCGCACCTAGCTTCTGCTGCGGCGGCATCACTCTGGGAGGCACTGCCGCTAACTTGGCCACGGGAATCCCGCGCTCCGGCGAGAGCGGCACGTCCAGCGGAGAAAGCTTCGCCGCCGTGGCCTTCGCGGGTGTGGCGCTCACCGCCGGGACAAATGGCGCTTCCGTTTTCACCGCCTGCCCAGGTTTCAGATGTGTCGCGATGTCGGCAGCGGTCCATCGTTGCGTGGGATCGCGTTTCAAGGCATGCCGCGCAATATCTAAAAACGGTTGGGGAAGGGTTGCGGGAACTTCGGGATCACCATGCCGCGCTGTTTGAACGTCCGGTGCGTGCTGCGTCAACGCCTCCACCACCGTGATCCCGAGAGACCAGACGTCGCTCGCCCCTGTCACTGGAGACGAGAGCAACTCCGGAGCCACGTAAGAATCCGCGCCTCGCGCGAGATGCAATTCCCCCAGCCGCGTCACCGAATCGACCGAAAGTTTGATCTTTTCGCCGATCGCGTGCACGTTCGAGGGTTTGAGGTGCCCATGCGCCAGACCTTGCCCGTGCAGGTAGATCAAAGCCTCCGCGACGGGAACCACCATCTCGAGGGTTTCTTCCGGTGTCAGCGCTCGCTCAGGGAGAATCTGCGAAAGATTCTCTTCCGCATATTCGACCACAACATAGAGCAGGTCACGTCCATCCAGTCCGCAGCGCCCGGAGTCCAGGAGTTGCAGCAAATTGGGGTGCGAGAGCCGCGCTGCACGCGCCCATCGTGAGAGGTGCAACTTCGCCGTCCCCGGATGCGCCAGAATAAACTTGATCACCGCTTTTTCCGCCGGCGCACCGCTGCGGTGTGTTAAGAAAACCCCACTGCTCGGCGTCCCGCCCAGATATTGATTTAGCGGATACTTTTGCTCGATCACTCGCCCTTCGCAGCGCTGCCAGAAATCGGCCATCACACACCTCCGACCAGGAAATCCCATTACCTGGGGAACCCTTGATTCTCTTCCCACGGCGTCCCGCAGGCAATCAAATCATTTGGCGGCTACATCTGGGCTGGGAGAGCAAGGCAGACGCCCGGGGCTGGGCGTTGATCTTCCTCATTAGTTTGGCACAAACGCGAATCAACGGAGGATGCGGGTTCCTATCGATTACGTCTGAAATCCGAAGTCGAAGAGGGATTTCATCGCACAAAAAAAGTGCGATGGAGAACCGTATCTCCGCTCCGGGACGGCAACCCTTCGTGGCTCAGGGCAAGGAAGCGCCGTCCCTCCGGTCGAAATGACAGATTTTGGGCGGTGGATGGTGTGGGAGAAGGCAACTTCGGCGAAGTTTGGTCTTCCCACGATAATCGTTTGAAACAAAAGGCGATGCGCCCGCCTGTAATTGGTCAACTTCGGATTTCAGATTCAGTCCCAGTTCTGCGCCCATGGCAGGCGAGGCTCGCGCCCATAGCTACACCTGCGCAGAGCGCAAGACTGTCTTCATCTTTACATGCTAACTTTTCTGGCACTCAAGCCGTCGCAGAAGGCGTTTCTTCCGCCGCTACAGGTGCAGCCGGCGTCAATGCAGCCAGCCGCGCAGAGAGCACACTGGCAAGCATGTCCACAAGTTTTCGCGCTCCAGTGCCATCCGGGTCGCGGTCGGGGTTGTACTGCGCAACATCCAGGCCGAGCAAGTTCTTGTGCTTGGCAAATTCCTCCAGTGAGGATTGCACTTCGCCGAAAGTCAGCCCGCCGCTGCCTGGCACGTTTGTCGCGGGAAACTCTTCCTGGGAGATCACATCCAAATCGAGGTGCAGCATAAACTCACGAGTATCGGCGTGCAACTGGCTGAGCGCATCAGCTGCCGCTTTCGGGAGGCCCTTGGCCTGAATGTCGGCCGCGAACACATGGCGCATGGGCGAGCGCGCCAGAAATTCCTGCTCCGCGGGATCCAGGCGCACCAATCCGAAAATCACCGTGTCCGGCTCGCGCACCAGCGGCGGTTCGCCCCAAAAACGCACCAGTTCCGGCGAGCCTTTGCCAATGATTCCCGCCAGGGCCATGCCATCGAGACGTCCAGAGGGCGTGGAGGCCGGCGTGTTGAGGTCGGCGTCGCGGTCGAACCATAGGAGGCTGAGGTGCTTGTAGTAGCGGCGCGCACCAGCGAGCAGTGCGACGGTCTGGACACAGTCGCCTCCGAGGACAAGAATCAAGCCGCCGGATTTGGCGGCCAACTCGGCGCGAGGCTTGAGGTCGTTGAGAGCGGCGACGATTTCGGGGATATTGCGGGCACGCTTGTGATCGTCGTCATCGGCGAAGAGACGCGGCGCGCAATCGCCGAAGTCGGTGACTTCATAGCCGATGGATTGGAGTCTTTCGATGAGGCCGGCAGCGCGAAGTGCGGCAGGCGCTTTCTCGGTGCCGGGAGCGAAGCCGGCGGCGCTGGAGGGCGCGCTAATCAAGGCAATCTTGCTGGGTTGACGGACGATTTTGACCGCCAAGGTACGCTCCTTTTCTTCTTGCTCCTGTGGTTGCCCCGGGCGCCGGAAAAGCATCCCGGCAACTGCTCCTGCCCGGTAATGCAAAAAAACGTTTGCGCCAAAGCGCATCAACCAGCGGCGCGACGCGGTGCGGGCGCGATGGTGGCAAGTTCCGCGGGGAGTGTGAAGCGCACGTCTTCACGGATCAGGTCCAGGTCGCGCTGGTCGGTGAATCCGAACTGCCCCAGCCGCTCGCTCACTTGCTCGACCAATACCTCGGGCGCGGAAGCTCCGGCCGTCAAGCCCACCCGCCGAATGCCTTCCAGCCACTTCGGATCGATGTCCGCGGCCGCATCAATAAGCTGCGCCTTAATGTCTAAACGCTGCGCCAGTTCCACCAAACGATTGGAATTGGAGCTGTTCTGCGAACCCACCACCAGAATCAGGTCCACGTCCTTGGCCACTTGCTCGACCGCCTCCTGGCGGTTCTGCGTGGCGTAGCAGATGTCGTCGCTCGCCGGCCCAATAATGTTCGGGAAGCGCAGGCGAAGCCGGGCCACAATTTCCTGGGTGTCATAGAGGCTGAGCGTCGTCTGCGTGAGGAACGCCAACTTATCGGGATCATCCACCTTGAGCGCGTCCACTTCCGCCACCGAGTCCACAACCAGCGTGCGATCCGGCGCTTCTCCGGAGGTGCCCACGATTTCCTGGTGATCCCTGTGACCAATCAAGATGATGGTGCGCTTTTCGCGGGCAAACTTCAGTGCTTCCAGATGCACCTTGGTCACCAGGGGACACGTGGCATCAATCACCCGCAAACTGCGGCTCTTGGCTTCATCGCGTACCGTCGGCGGCACGCCATGGGCGCTGAAAACCAGCACGGCCCCATGAGGCACTTCGCTAATGGCTTCGACAAAGATCGCGCCGCGCCGCCTTAACTGCTCCACCACGTAGGTGTTATGGACGATTTCATGGTGCACGTAAACGGGGGCGCCATAGGCTTCCAGCGCCAGTTCCACAATATCCACCGCTCGCACTACACCCGCGCAGAATCCGCGAGGGCGGACACGCAGTAGGACCTTGGCCTCAGAGTGTGTTTCCATTTTCTTCCTATGCCGCTGAATTCTCAAACTACTATCATATCAAAGACATTATTCCGGTGCATGCTGTCCGATTCTCACGCGGCTTACCCCAAAAACGCGCCCCTGTCTTCAGGGACAGTCCAATGCCCCCTCTTTTCCTGTAAAATGCCAGCCTAAGGGTTTCCTCATATGCCAGTCCCAGAGAATCGAAGGAGAAGCGAACGCGTCATGCTCAACATGACCGTGGTCGTCTTGGCTGAAGACGTCGAGCGCCGCCAGTTGCGGGAAGAGGCGAAAACCCAGGTTGTCAATGCCCATGGCGGCCTGCTGAAAATGCAGTCGGAACTCCATGTGGGTCAGTCCTTCTTGCTGAACAATCCCAAAACTGGTATGGAGGAGAGTTGCCGGGTGGTGCGTGTTGACGATGTCGGGCTGGAATTCTATAACGTCGCGTTTGAATTTGCCCGTCCCGCCCCCAAGTTTTGGCCGGTTGTTTTCCCCCCTGCCGATTGGGGCCCTCCCCGGAGCAACTGAAAGCATTTGGCGAACCCGGCCAACTTTTTGCCGGGTTCCGTGTTTCATATTTATGTGGAGGTACATCCAGTGGAATTGGGGAAGAAAGTACAAACTGCAGTTCTTATGGCCGCCGTGCTTTTCGGGGGCATGGTTCTTGCCGGGTGCAACGACGACGTAGAGGTGCTGCGCGACCCGGATGTCAAGGTCACCAAAGGGATGACCTGGGCCTGGCGCCCCATGGCGCCGCCCGCAGCCGCTGCTAAGCAGAGTCCCGAGGGAAGGCCGGTGGTTTCGCGCGATGTGATTGCGCCGCCACCTGAACAACAGCAACACCTGGAGAGCAATCGCGACTGGAACACGGAAGCGAACCGCAAGCAATTACAAAACGCGATTGAGCGGGCGCTGAAGGCGCGGGGACTGGTGCAAACGACCGATCCGGCGGCCGCCGATTTCCTGGTGGACTATCATGTGGCGGTGAAGACGCAGACCGCGACCGTGGCGTACCCCGGCTATCCGGGCATGGCTTGCGGCCCCTTTGGCTGCTACGCCGGATGGGGGTGGGGACCTCCGGGATTCGGATACGAAAACATCAGATTCCATGAAGGCACCTTTGTCTTCGATCTGGCGCTGCGCAACCCGAAGAAGCTGGCGTATCGCGCCATCAGCCACAAGGAACTGAACAAGCGCAGCATTTCGCCGTACCTGGCAGAACATGCCGTTGATCATCTGTTGAAGGACCTGAAACCCCGATAGGAGCTTCCCGGCCCGGAAATGAGCGGGGAATGGCGGGGTTTATGGGAATGCAATTTGCTCGAAACCCAAACCCTTGAGGATGCTCTGCACAGAGTTGCGCGCGTTCTCTTCCGCTGATTTCAGAATGCCGTCCTGCAAAGCAGCCTGCTGCAACTGGCGTTCGGCTTCCTGGCGCACTTGCGTTTCGAGATTCGGATCCGGCGACGAAAACAACCCGGTATCGCGCGAGTAGACACGAGTCTTTTCATTATCGAGACGCGTCACCAGAATCTCCGCTTTCGGCAAACGCACGGAAATGTTCCGGTTGCTCAGGGCCACATCGCCGGCCTGCAACTTGCCCAGGTCCACTCCGGCAATGACTTCGCCATGTACCATCAACAGCAAGCGGTCGCTCACCAGAAACTTGGGCAGCAAGGGATTGTCATGTCCCCCGGAAATGATCTTATCCATCGTGTAGCTGACGGTTTCCAATCGCTGCAATTTCTGAATCTGGCGGACCACGGTGGGCTGGTCCACATTAATTAATACGCGGCCGTCTTTCACCACGCCCATCAGACGCAGAAGTCCAATCCCTGTGGTGAGCCAGACCGCGATCCCCACCAGGGTGAGCGTGATCAGGGCGCCACCCAGAATCCCCGAAAAGAGACTCAGCGTTGTTTTTCCCGGCTGTGAATTTGATTCTTCAGTGGACATTTCGGCTCCGGCGGGCGTCCGCCTTTCTGAGCCAAATGGTACTCTTTTTCGGCCCAGATTCCTTCACCGAACAGTTTTTTGTGGCTTGTAGAAAGAGGTGATCAGCGAGAGAGTCGCGGCCACCGCGTTCCGTAAGAATGCGTAGAGCGGACCCTACCCGGCCTTGCGTTGCGCCGTGAGTTGAAATTCCTCGTAGGTACCCTTGAAGTCCTCGATCTTTCCGTCGTGGAAGTGCCAGATGCGCGTGGCCACTTCGTCCAAAACGTCTTCGTCGTGGGTCACCAACAGGAGTGTTCCTTCATATTTTTGCAGCGCGATATTCAGGGCATTGATCGCTTCCAGGTCCAGGTTGTTTGTGGGCTCGTCCAGGACCAGGAAATTCGGTTTTTGAATCATGAGGCGGCAGAAAATAAGCCGCGCGCACTCGCCGCCGGACAAGGCGGAGGTGGGCTTCAGCGCATCCTCGCCGCTGAACAGCATTTGTCCCAGAGGTCCCCGAATCTCTTCCTGCGGCGCTTGCGGATTGAATTGCCAGAGCCACTCCATCGCCGTCATGCCCTTGCTTTTGTCAATGGTGTAGCTGAAATCCTGCGGGAAATAGCCAATCGTGACTTCATGGCCCCAGGAGACATGCTCGGAATCGATGGGAAACTGCCGCTCCGCTATGCCGATAAATTCGCCCGCATTGCGGATCAGCGATTTCAGCATCGTGGTCTTGCCGGCGCCGTTGCGGCCTGTCAGCGCGATCTTTTCACCCCGCGTGATGCTCGCCGAAAAGTGCTGGATGACTTTCAGCCCATCGTAGGACTTCGTGAGCTTCTTCACTTCCAGGGGGAGTCGCCCCGATGGGCGCACCGTGTCAAAGCGGATATACGGCCGTTGAATGTTGGATCTCGCCAACTCGGAGGTCTGCAGGCGCTCGACCTCTTTCTTGCGGGAAGTTGCTTGCGCGGAGCGCGTGCCGGCCGAAAAGCGCGCGATGAATTCGTTAAGTTGGGCGATTTTCTTCTCGCGCACGGCGTTGTCCGATTCCATGCGTTGGCGGATTTGCGTCTTCGCCAGCACCATGTCGTCGTAGCCGCCCGGGTACATGATGATGGTCTGGTAGTCGATGTCCGCCGTGTGCGTGCAAACACTGTTCAGGAAATGGCGGTCGTGCGAAATGACGATCAGCACGCCGTGATATTCGGAGAGATACTCCTTCAGCCAGTGAACGGAATCCAGGTCCAGGTTGTTGGTGGGCTCGTCCAGCAGCAGCGCCGAAGGATTGCCGAATAACGCTTGCGCGAGAAGTACGCGGACTTTTTGCCCGCCTTGCAACTCGCTCATCTTGCGCTCGTGGAGTTCCGCCTCAATGCCCAGCCCGTCGAGCAGCACGCCCGCATCCGCTTCCGCGGTGTAGCCGCCCTCTTCGCCGACGATGCCCTCGAGTTCGCCGAGGCGCATGCCATCGTCATGGGTCAAGTCGTGGTGGGGCTTGGCGTAGAGCACTTCACGTTCTTCCAGTGCCTTCCAGAGCGTGGCGTTGCCCATGATCACGGTATCGATCACGCGGAATTTGTCGAACGCAAACTGGTCCTGGCGCAGGACCCCCATTCTTTTGGGGCGCGTGACTGTGCCCTTGGTGGGGTCTTGTTCACCTGTAAGGATCTTCATAAACGTGGATTTGCCCGCCCCGTTCGGGCCGGAGATGGCATAGCGGCGCCCGGCCATGAAGGTTGTGGTCACATCCTCGAAGAGGATGCGCGAGCCGAAGCGCATGGTGATGTTTTCGACAGCGATCATAACCCTGCAATTTTAGCGTACCTCGCCTGCTCTCCCAAATTCTGCTCAACGCTTAAAGTCGAGTTTCGGGTAAAGTAGCACGGGCTTTCGCTCTTTGAAGAAACAGTGGCTTATTGTCATCCCGACGCCGCAAAGCGGGAGAGGAAGTAGGGTTTGTCGGCTGGGCTCCGGCTGTAAAAGCGGCGGCAAGCCGCCGCACTCCAAATGGGCCATGACGTATGATAGGACGCTGAACGCTATGCTTCTTGAAAACAAAGTCGCCTTAATCACGGGTTCGGGCCGCGGGATCGGCCGCGCGATCGCGCAACTTTTCGCAAAAGAAGGCGCTTGCGTCTTTCTGACGGCGCGCACCGAAGCCGAACTCGCTGCCACGGCGAGAGAGATTACTATCACGGGAGGCAAAGCGGCCTTCGTTACCGCCGATCTGACGCGCGCCGCCGATGCTGAGAAGGTTGTCGTCGCCGCGCGCGCGCAATTCGGCCGCGTGGATATTCTGGTGAACAACGCCGGTCACTACGGCCCGGTGGTTCCTGTGGAAGATTATCCTTTGGAGGAGTTCGACAAGGTGATCGCGGTGCACCTGCGCGCCACATTCCTGCTGAGCAAGCTCGTTTTGCCGGAAATGTACGTGCGTAAGTCCGGCGTCATTCTGCATATTTCGAGCATTTCGGCAAAAAACGCGTATGGCTGGGGAGCGGCCTACGCCGCCGCAAAAGCGGGCATGCTCGGCTTGACGCGAGTGATGGCTGCCGAAGCGTCGCGTAAAGGTGTGCGCGTGAATGCCATCTGCCCCGGCCCGGTCACGGAAACTGTTATGTCCAAGGAATTGGGCACCACGCTGGCCAAGAAACTCGGAGTCAGCCCCGAAGATCAACGGAAACGCTTTGTGGGTTCGCTGTTACAGGGGCGCGGCCAAACCGCCGTGGAAATCGCCCAGGCCGCGTTGTTTCTGTGCTCGGACCTGTCCAGCGCCATCGTCGGTCAGTCCCTCAACGTGGATGGTGGAGCCGTCTTCTTCTAAGCAGTATCACTCAACGGAGCTCGTTCTTGAAGACGGCGCCGGCCTTCATTACAAATTTCACGCGCTCCAACTCCGTAACATCCTTCAGCGGGTCGCCGGAGACCGCGACAATATCCGCCCACTTGCCTGCTTCGATCGTGCCCATTTTGTCGGTCCAGCCAAGCAACTCCGCGGCACTGGTTGTGGCGGTGCGAATGGCTTGCATCGGCGTCATGCCGTAGTTGACGTAGTATTCAAATTCCTTCGCTTCGTTCAAATCGCGCCAGTCGAATCCGCCAGCGTCTGTGCCCAGGACGATCTTCACGCCCTTCTTTAACGCCAGTTGGAACGCGGCCTTCTCTGTTTCCACCATTTTTGGCCAGTTCCCCGCACGCCCCGGAGCCACGTACGCTCCCACTGCAATGGTGGGCACCCAATACACTCCCTTGCGCACCATTTCGTCCATCAGTCCTTCCGTCAGGCCGTCCCCATGCTCGATGCTGTTCACTCCCGTTTTTAATGCGGCCGCAATGCCATCGCTGCCAATCGCGTGCGCTGCCACTTTGTGTCCCAAACGGTGCGTCTCGTCGACAATTGCCTTGGCCTCTTCGTCCGTGAAATTCACGTGGCTGTGCAGGATTCCATCAGCGCCATAAAAGTATCCATGGTCGGAGTAATACTTGATCCAGTCAGCGCCGTGCATGACCTGTTCGCGAACGGCTTTGCGTGCTTCTTCGACGCCGTCGACATACTGCACGCCAGTGGGCACTTTGAGTTCCCAGGAATAGCCCAGCAGAGGGTACATTCCGGTGGGTGTCATCGCCCGCGTGGAGACTTGCATGCGCGGGCCGGGAATTTCACCGTTGGCAATGGCGTTCTTCACGTCTACATCGGCATACATCGCGCCTTCCGTTTCCACGTCACGCAGCACCGTGAATCCGTGCGAGAGCGCGATCTGCGCGTTGCGCGCGGCAAGAATCGCGCGATAAGGAATGGATTGCTTCAGGAGCTGCTTGTCGTAGTCCTCTTCGGTGATGTCCCCTTGCAGCAGCACATGCGTGTGCGCATCCACAAAACCGGGGAGCACGGTGGCCCGCGAAAGGTCAAGCACCTCGATGCCCGTGGGGGCCGTCCCACCCGGCGTCACGCTTACAATCTTGTCGCCCTCGATCAGGATCAGCGCATTGGTAACAACCGAGTCGCTCTTCCCGTCAATCAGGCGGCCGGCGCGGATAGCAATTTTCTTGGGAGCGGCGGTGGGTTTTTCCTGCGCAAAAGTGAAAACGGGGAAAATGAGAAAAGCCAGACAGACCAGCAGCTTGCGGATGTGAATCATTATTTCCTCCCGGATGCTGCGAAGGGTAGCAAAATCGGGAGGCAGAAAAAAGGCCAGCCGCTCTCTCAGGACGGCTGGCCTTGACTTCATTCTCAGAGGGGAGTCACCCTACGCTGACTGTGATTCCGGCCTCTGGGCTCTGGCAAACGCAAAAAAAATCAAACAAGATCAGTGAGCAGGCTCTGAATCCGGCCGCCGGATCGGTCGCCGCCCCCACTCTTCCACGGTCGCCACCCCGCGCCGCGCCGCCAGGATCCACGAATTCTGGCTGGCAGCCACCCGGCCGACTCCGGCTTCCCATCCCTTTTGTACAAAGTAGAGGGTCGCCAGGCACAGGCCGATGACAACAAAGCCCAAGGCGAACAAGGCGAAGGCCGCCAAGAGCTCCCGGACAAAGTAAAACTGAAGCGCAGCGATACCCCCTAGAAACCACCAGATCCACTTGCGAAAGCTATCTTTGTCGTTCACGGATTTTGGATCCCCCTATGCGGCCAGCTCGTGGCGACGGCTGGATTCCTTGCTCTTCCGATTAGATGCCTCTCACCTGACCTTT
>Ga0116107_1002072_pt1 | contig 10925 bp, 9 predicted proteins | sample June2015DPH_6_10_FD_88969 | JGI IMG/M metagenome (GOLD analysis project Ga0116107, IMG submission 88969) | Peatland microbial communities from SPRUCE experiment site at the Marcell Experimental Forest, Minnesota, USA - June2015DPH_6_100 | ecosystem: Environmental > Terrestrial > Soil > Wetlands >... | reverse complement strand
CTACGCCGCAACACCACGTCGCCAAACTTGCGTTTCCGATTCTGCGACTACCACAACTTAAGTGCCCTTCCGGACGATTTCTACGATCTTGTCTTCGTAATCGAGTCACTGTGCTGTTCGACAGACAAACCGCACGTCTTGCGGCAGGTGAAAACAAGATTGAGGCCCGGCGGACTGTTCATTGTCATCGATGGATATCAGCGGGAGCGTGCCGGTGGATTTAGCTCATCTGAGGAGACTATGTGGGCACTTATCGAAAAGGGCCTTTCTTGCGATAAGATTGAGAGCATTGTTGATGTCGAAAGTTATATGCGAAAGGAGTTTGCGATAATTGAACGCACGGACTTTTCACAGAACGTGCTTCCTTCTGTGATGCGACTTAACTTTATCGCGCGTCTCTACTTCAATAATCCTCTCTTCGCGCGAGCTGTGAATACCCTTGTGTCGTTTAACGTCGTTAAGAACTGTGTACATCTGCTACTTCTTCCGATAAGCATACGTAGCGAGATCGGTTGCTACTACCTTCACGTGTTAAAAAAAGACGAGTAGCTTTTGTAAAGAATGTAGGAAGAGTGGCCCCGTTTGAACTATCGATAGCCTCCGTTTGCGCTGTATCAATAGGATTTCACCACGAACAGAACACTCAACCGAAGGTTGAAAAGCCATATACGCGAAGCCGATGCTAAAAAAATGGTTTTATAGCCTCACAGCTAGTTGGCGCTGCTGGGCTTTTCATCGTTCCTAGAATCGAGGCTTACAATGCCAAATGATCGGCAACAGTCGTGTGGCGTATAAATGCTAGTTGAACTTCGAAGGGGCTCTTTGATAATGATGTGCGTTGCTGTCCTTTTCGTCGTCTCAAGTTTCCATTGGTTGAACGCGCAAGCCCACGCTCCATAGTTTGGAGTCGGAAACTGGTGCGTAACGCGCAAAATAACAACGTACTTATATGCCAGACTAAAAGGCTTATCGCCAGCATGCGACCCCATAACAAGCTGCGAGCAGTCATCAGCCTGATGAGGCTACCGTATTGGCTCATAGAGAGCCTCCTTTGTGTGTTATTCATACTTACGTTTCAAAACGGCTTTAATCAGCTAGGACTGATCGCTCCAGCGGTTCTCGGCGTGACATTCGTTGGCGCAGGAGGCGCAGCCATCAACGACTACTTTGATCGTGATTCAGACGCGATTACGCACCCTGAGCGGCCAATTCCATCAGGCCAGGTCTCTCCGGCAAATGCGATGACCTTCTCGGCGTTGACGTTTGCTGTTGGGCTTGGGGTTTCGTTAGCGATTAACTCGCTCGCGTTCGGAATTGCAGCCCTTAACGTCGTGCTTTTTACTGTTTACCCGCGTTTTCTAAAGCGACTCTCCGGGTTGTTAAGCAATCTTGTTATGGGATATCTCGGAGCGAGCATAGCGCTCTTCGCCGGGGCGGCCGTTTTTCAAACAATTAACGTCGCTTCGCTCTCCTTTGTCGGCATGATTGCCGGAGGTGCCATCGCCCTCAACGTGCTCAAGGACGTTTTAACGGTCGGCGGCGATGTGAAAGTGGGGTATCCGACGGTAGCTGCTAGGTACGGGATACACGTCGCAGCTGTAGTCGGGGCCCTATTCTTGATCCTTTCAGCGACGACATCATTCCTACCGTTTCTTTTCGGGGTAGTAGGCGTCGCGTACCTGATTCTAGTCGCTGTTTGGGCGAGCCTCGTGATCTATGCCGCCCTGTCATTGCTACACGCGCCTGATATCCCGCACGTACGCCATCGGCTTCGAATGTTTACACTTTCTACCGTTGTGTACCCTGTTTCTTTGATTGCAAATCTCCTCGTGTTGCACGTCCCGATGTAAGACGTACTCAGGCGCGCCGGGCGCAGAATTCGCTAGCAGTATTACTTCGAAGCAAACTGGGCCTCTCTTCGTGTTTTTCCCAATTAACTGGGCGCCTTGTCTACTCGAAGATTTGTGTAAGCACGCTACGATAGCGGATCTGGCGCGCATAACAGGATGTTTTTATGGATTATCCTTCGGGATGACCTCTGTACCTAAACAGCCAAGATCAATCTTGTCCCACGGGGTGTCTATAAAGGGCTCCGTGGTCGGTTGTTCAGGATCCCAATTGTGAGTCTCCCAGTTCTTATATAAGCGCTCGGTGTTATCTAGAAACGGCTCAGGGTGGTCTGGAAGCGTGCTCCCTGCGCTTATTCTTGAACGCTCTTCTACAAGTTGTTGCAGCTGTACTTTCTGTTGCCGGATAGTGTAAATTATACTCGTGTCGACGACACGCCTGAGAGGTGAATAATATCGGACCCACCGCTGACGGCACGATTCATTCAAATCTCTGATGAACTCGTTTTCTAACTTCCAGATCTTGCGACGTTTTTTGATGATCTGCTCAGTAAGTTCCCGGCATCGAGCGCACAAACGCCTGAGCGTTGGCCCTATCACAACGTCGAATGCTCGCATGTATCCATAGTCTACGTTTATATTGACAAGACCAACGTGAAACTCGAAAAACGGATGGACGTTTTGTAGAGGGTCGATTTTATAGCATACAGACAGCATGGACGGGCTCTGCTGCAGATCGTTGTTCAGTATTTCGTTAAGCAGGACATTTGTCATGCGCAAAGACACGTCAATGAAATTAGCTTGAACGCTCCAATCAAAGATCTCGTCTTCTGTGATTATGGAACTTGGGGTCGTAAGTGCGAGTGGGAGGGCGAGAACGACAAATAACGTTTTGGCCCCGAGATCGACGGCAGCTTTGACAGGGGCTATTTCACGAGCGCTCCCGTCTATGTAGTTTTTACTGCAGATTTCAGCAGGTTTGAGGAGTCCTGGGACAGACGCAGAGGCAAATACCGCCTGAGTGAGGGATTGCGGTGACGACCGAACCGTGCGGGTGCGTCCAGGCTGACCGTTGCAGGGGGGATTGCAGAAGTACTCCAAGTCTCCGGTGTCAAGATTAACGGCAGCCACCGCGAGTTTTACGCTACAACTTTTTTTGACAACTTCTTTCAAGTCGCCTCCAAACAGATCAACAAATTTTTTTCGGATAGGATCAAGCTTTAAGACCGAAAGATTAGCATCAGACGTGTCTTTTAAGATGTCTACGAGGGTGGCAGACAATTCACGGTGACGTGCGATATCGACAAGCGAATGACTGATAATATCCGCTAACGCATAACTACGTTCGACTATGCCCCCTCTGGCTAAGGTCGAAAGATTTGGCCCTAGATCGTCAAACCATTGTTCAAACTCAAAAAACTGTTCAACACCGGTCACACCATTAAGCCAGAGATCCTTTAGCTTGCTGACATCTTGACCGGTCGCAACGCACGCGGCTGCCCCAGCAGCATTAACTGCACCGGCGCTGGTTCCGCAGAAAATTTGCGGTCGCTTATTGTGTTTCAAGTATCGGTCTAAAAACAGTAAGGCCCCTACCTGAAAATCTCCGAGCATGCCACCTCCGGAGAGCACGATTCCAACTGGAGTGTCCAGCCGTGGTGGGGTCCCCGTACTAGCAGCCGACATTCTTATCGCCTCCTGAAAGTCGGTAAAGTCGATTTTTTGAATTTCATGAATCTACAATAACGCGAGATCGCGTTATAAGCTTGTCGCGACAAAAGATGGGCTCTCCTAGCGTAGCTGCTCCTTTGTTCCCGAGTCTTTTGCTGACGTCGAGTGCTTCAGCTGATTCACGGCGCCGGCGAATAGCGGAGCGCACAGTCGACAATTGGGATTCGATGCATTGGGACAGCCTACACAGAGCCCATAGAAGCACGCGTTGCTTTTGGGAGTCATTGCGGCAGCGTGGCGTGTGCGGGAGTCTCCTGTATGTCATTTAAAGGCAGCTGCGTCATCGAAGGATTCATCTGGCGCATCGCGGCAAGTATCTGTTCAATAATGGTAATGTCGCGTTCGACTCTTGTTAGCTCTTTGGTTGCCATCACCTTACCTCCGCTGTAGCGTGCGCGAAAAGGACTCTTAATGCCGCGTGAGAAAGTCCTTATGTGCGAAAATGTGACAACATATTCGTGTCACGCTGGATTCAATTGAAGACTGTTTATTGTATAGATATCTTGAGCCAGACGTTGTGGCTCATTGGTATCTACTTAGCGTGACTCTAGCATCTTCAGTTTCCAACATAGACGCAACTTCCTTTAGCAGCAAATGACCTTTTTACAGGCATTTTTTTTCTGAAAGACACTCAAGCGCTTTACAGTCTGACTGTGCTTGAGAAACCTTTTTCAAGATCAGCAAAAGCATCTAATTTTTAATAAAAGATTGCTATGTATTGGTAAGGAATGGTATATCACTTCTTAGACAATGAAGATGAGTTGGAATCACTCCTTTGGAAGGTATGCCGGCTTTTTGACGTACCTAAGCTAATCAATGGAACTAACTCGAAACAACAAATCATCGATTATTACAGGACGAATAAAATCTCACAATTGCTTTATGATCGAGATGGGTTTTTCCATTTCGGGATTAGCTATTACAGCAAACACAAGAGAAGCGACTTCAAAGAACCAGCGCGATTGGTTGAGAGTTACTTTTCTACCGTCAATGCAAGACATGTACTTGAGCTAGCATCTGGGTTAGGTGCGAACAGCGCATTCCTCGCGCGTAGGAATCCAAATATCCTCTTTGATGCAATTGATCTAACGAATAAGCCATTGCTCTATAACAAGAAGTCGCCAAACGTGAGTTTTAGAATTTGCGACTTCCATAATTTAAGCACCCTTCCCGAAAACTTCTATGATCTTGTTTTCGTGATAGAGTCACTGTGCTGTTCGACTGACAAACCGCGAGTATTGAAGGAGGTAAAAAAAAGACTGAGGCCAGGTGCGCTGTTCATAGTCGTCGACGGGTATAAACGGGAGCGTGCTAAGGAGTTTAGCCAGTTAGAAGAGTTTTTATGGGAACTCGTAGAAAAGAGTCTTTCGTGCGACAGGATTGAGAGCGTTATTGGCGTCGAAAGCTACATGGAAAAGGAATTTGCGATAATTGATCGCAGGGATTTCTCACAGAACGTGCTTCCGTCTATGATGCGCTTAAACTTCATCGTCCGATTCTATTTCGATAATCCTTCTTTCGCGCGGGTCGTTAATGCCCTAGTGCCGTTTGAGATCCTTAGAAATTGTATACACCTGCTGCTTCTCCCGATAAGCATACGGCGTGAAATTGGGTGTTACTATCTCCACGTTTTGAAAAAAACCGAATAGATTTTAAGCATTTCTGTGGCCTCTTTTGCTTGAGCTTACAGTGTTGAGCTTTTTTGACTTTGCCCAAACGAGAGAATGGCAAGCTTAGACTTGCGGTGAACCTGCTGCAAGAAGCTCTTCTATCCTCTCTTTAGCTGGAACAGACTGCTCCCACTCCATATTTAAGGCCGACGCCAAATATCGTATATATGCTGGCTTAATTTGCTCGTGCAGTCGATTAAATTTCCCTTCCAATCATTTACTTATTTATGAGATTGCTATAATTTAGTCATCAAACGATAATGATACCGCGAGCTTTGCAATACGATGACAACTTAGAGTTATACCTGCAGCAAATACGCCAGATTTTCGACATATCTCGTCTCATCAACGAGTCACCTGCCGAGCCCGAAATAATCAATTATTATTCGGCGAATAAGCTTACTTATAGACTTTTTTACAGCTGGGAAGGGTTCTATCATTCTGGAATTAGTTACGACGGGAAGCGTAAGAAGGGAGATCTTAAAGAGCAAGCACGAATAGTTGAGGCATACGTCCGCGATACTGATGCTAAGGCTGTGTTGGAGCTGGGGTGTGGTCTTGGCCCTAATAGCGCGTTTCTCGCTGCTGGGAACCCCCAGGTCACTTTTGCTGCAGCTGACTTGTCGAACCTTCCTTTGAAACGTTTTACAAAGATTCCAAATCTGCATTTTTGTCTAGCAGACTACCACGATCTAAGCAACATTGAAGATGACTCATATGATGTTATTTTCATTATAGAGGCGTTGTGCTATTCGACTAACAAAAAGCAAGTTTTTAGTGAAGTGAAGAAGAAACTTCGAAGAAATGGGATTCTCATCGTTTTTGATTTTTATGAATGCGCTCAGGCCAGGCCTCTTAGCCCGTCAGAAGAGGTTATGTGGGATCTCAATTGTAAAGGTGTTGCGGCAAACAGGTTCGAGTGCGTGACAGACGTCGAGCGATCCATGCGCGAACTATTCTCAGTCGTGACAGCAAAGAATCTCTCAGAGTGCATCCTTCCGTCTTATGAGCGCCAGGAAGCTCTCGTACGTTTTTACTTCAGCCATCCAACCTTTGCACAAGTGCTGAATGCATCTGTGCCGTTCGATGTCCTGAAAAATGCAATAGTAGTGTTACTGGTTCCGACCAGTCTGCGGAGGAAGATTCAGTGCTACTATCTCCACGTGTTAAGAAACGACAAATAGGGTCTCCCTTTCTCACAGCACCGTTTAAATGTGACGTCGTTGTGTAAAAACAAGCAACTCACAAATGGAACTGGAGAGGACGGTGCAGAATTGTGAGGTAGGGCCTTGTTTGTGAGAAGCAGCTTCGCTCTGGAGGCAGAGATACGTGGGCGTCTAATAGATCTCTGAGTCCGTCTTTGGAGGGCCTCGTTTTCGCAGGTCATCTATCCGCTCTGCAGCGGGAGTAGATTGCTCCCACAGCATATCGAAAGTCGATGTCAAGTATCGCGCATAAGCCGGATCATCTGTCCAGAGTGCTGCGATTGGTTGAGTAAGTGAGAGACGCGCGACATCAGCATTAATCGCACTCAGACAAATCTTCCTATCAAATATTGCAAACAAAATCCCCTCTTGACCGAAATAACGCACATCTGCGCCGATTTCTAAGAGCTCTTGTACATGAGCAGTGACGGAGTATGGCATATCGTTTAAAATTACGCGCACGCTTCCGCCGCGCTTGATAAACTGATAAGTTGCCTCGTTGATGCCGAACTGGGATGCAATGACTGCCGCGCCGCTCGGAACGACCATCACCCAGTCGTCTTGCATCGAGTCCAAAATGGGTAACATTGCAACGACGAGTTCCTTGATGCTCTTGATGATCTTAAACGTCGCAACTTCATCGGAGGGCCGGAACCGCTGTGCCTTTGCGAGTTCCTGAAGCTCTCGCTTGCGAGACTCCATCTCGCGCAGCTCACTCTCGTGCTTCTTGACTGCGGATTCAAGAGCAGTGTCAAGGTCTACAGCAGCGTAGATTGTTGGAGAGTCGAGCGACGGTCGCACCATACCTTTCTCGATAAGTCCTGTCAACGTCCGGTGGACGTCTTCCCGATACGTTTTTAATGACTTTGAAAGCGGCGAGGGGGTCTTGGGCCCATATTTTAACAGGTGAAGGTAAGCCTGCGCCTCTTTTTCGCTCAGTCCAAAGCCGATGAGACGGGCAACAAACTCTGACTCATTGTCCATCACAACCAGATACAGCTGGCTTAAGATAAAAGTTGCTGTGCCCAAAGCTACTTAAACGCGCTTTTTTCAATCCGGCGTTTGTACCGATTATTCGATAGGACAAGCCGAAAATCCTAGCACGGTTTGGAAGCCTGTCAGGCTAGTCAATTTTTTTATGCTACGTTTACTTCCAAGAATAGATCCGAAGCAGAGCGAAATTGGAATTATGGGGTTTATTGGGCAAATGAAGCAACTTTTCATCGTTTCTTTAGCAATTACAATAAAAGAGCTTCGTCTGGTGAAAGGTGAGGGGGCCTTCTTCTAAAACTCGTTCATCCGCTTTTGTGCATCAATAGCTTCTGCCCAGACCATATCGAAGCTTGAAAGTAGGTACTCGGCGTAGTCAGGGTCATCAGTCCAGAATGCCACGATCTTGTCATCAAGCGAGATATCTTCGACGTTGAGGTGAATCGCACTAACGCTTTGGCTCTTGTCTGCGACGACCATAAACGAGCCTGTATAGTTCTGAGTATGGCGCACGTCTACTCCCGACTCGAGGAGTTTGCTTACAGTCTCGACATATGGAGATGAGATTGTAGTGATTCCGCGCACTTTTCCACCCTTTTGTATCAGGCTTTTCGATTGCACGTTGTGTTGCGCCGCCATCACTAATATAGGTGCTGGCAGAAGCCACGCGATCTCTTTCTCTGCAGATTCTATTATGGTTGAAGCCACCGCTATGGCGTCTTTCACACTTTCAACAATTGTCTCTATAACCATTAATAGACTGAAATGTCTCGGGATTTATAAAGTTGCGTGACATAATTTCTTTCACGTGCTATGATGCCGAAGAGCTGAGTCTCCGTGAGCTGCATATAAAATTGCGTGTTCTCATTGCTGAGCGCCCGCTCTTCACGTCTGCGGCGGACCTCGCTCTAAAAGCTCTTGAATCCACTCCGCTGCTGGAACTGGCTGTTTCCACAACATTTCATAGACGCGAGATACTGTGCATACGTAGAATCGTCGGTCCACAAGGCTGCCACCGATGAGCTTAGCTAGACCCGAGCGGGATACTAATCGCCTTCATGCTAGTTATTCGGTCGAACACGACAAATGTGACGCCGTGCTGATCGATATGGCGCACTTCTTCGCCGATGTTCAATAGCTCGCGTACGTTTCGATAACGGAATACTAGACGTCGATTATCGTCTTTACTTTGCCTCAACGCTGAATGAACTCAGGTGGCGTCGTTGATGCCAAACAATGAGGCAACGACCCATGCCAGTCCAGGTACGGCTACAAGCCATTCCTCCTTCATCGAGTCCAAAAGGGTAAGCGGCAGCGACAAGTTCTTTGATGCTCTTGTCGTTACCTCATCGGAGGGGTGGAACTGCCGTTGCTTTGTGAGTTTGTGCAGCTCCCGTACTTCAGCAGATGGAGATACAGATGAGCTTCCTTTTCGCTAAGCCGTAAGCCAGCTAGAGTGTTGATGAATGACGCCTCATTATCCATAGCCCCAACCATTCCGCGGCAGACAGTAGATAACGTTGCTTTTAATGGTTCAGATTAACCTCTTGCGGCAACCTGGTTAAAAAACGAAAGGCGTGCGATCTACAGTTCTCGTACCACTTTTTCTGCATCGACTGCTTCGTTCCACGCAGTCTCAAACGTGGTGGTCAGAAAATCAGCGTAAGCTTGGTCATCAGTCCAGAACGCCACTATCGGATCATCAAGCGAGAACTCGGTATTTACGTTGATCGAACTAATGCTTTCTTTTTTGTCTCCGATGAGCATGAACGTTCCCTGGTCCTGATCAATGTGGCGCACTTCTTCGCCGTTGTCCAAGAGTTTGCGGACGACATCAAGGGAGGCTCCTGAAATCTTGGTGATCCCCCGTACGCGTCCGCCCTTTTCTATCAACATTTTGGACTTTTTTTGTATGCCAAATTGAAAACTGAAGGCTAACATAGCAGGTTCGAGAAGCCACACGACTTCCTTCTCGGCTGATTCTATGATATTTGAACTTACGACTAAGGCGTCTTTGACACTTTCAATGATGATTCGCTCGGCCATTATTGTCAGATAACGTCCTCGAGCTTATAAAACTGTGCCTCCGAACGCGTCGCAAGGGTTATCGTCGCCTGGATGCGCCTTTGGGGCGTAAGAACCTGTTACATCTGTAATGCCGGCCACACGGCGGTATGTTTTCTGTAAAGTGAATCACAAACGGCAAAAAAAGACGATCAAACTCAGTAGCACGGGTCGGGGCCGCTATTGATTGTTGCTTTGCTCCCACTCAATTGGCACTCTGTTTCGGCGCAGCATTATACCTTCATTGGGATGAGCAGCAGCAGCCGGTTGGTTTTAGACTGAGCACTTGTCACCGGTTGACGAGGGCCCGGCCAGCGCTTCAGGATTCATTTTAGGCGTGAGAGAAGGCCGTTGCTTAGCTGAGCTATCTATGCTAAACTGAAACGTTGTAATTCGATGTTGCGATGGACTCTAATGGCGGGGGTCCTTGTCCCAGCAGCTCGGTTATGCGCTCTTCTGCGCCAGACGCTTGCTCCCAAGCCATCTCAAACGCGCTCACAAGAAATGCCGCTTGCGCAAAGCTATCGCTCCATAGCGCCGCAACATTTTCGTCGAGCGAAAGGGCGGCCTTCAGAGCAGCGTGAATGAGGCTGATATTTCGCTTGCCATCGGCCACTAACAGCGTCATCCCGCGGTATGGGCTTGCATGCCGCAGTTCAACGCCGGCTTCCAGGTACTCGCGTCCTGCAGAAAGGTTCTGGAGTGAGATATCGATCACGCCGCGAACGTGCACGCCGCGGCCCACCGCACATTTGAGATGATCTAGGAAGCCTCCCATGGTGATGAGGTTGAATTGAGGATGGGCGACGAAGACAACAGACGTCTCTGCTGAGTTGATGACCTGCGAGATGGCAGCAACAAGTTCGCCGACGGTTTTCAACATCTTGAACGCGTGGGCACCGGTTGCTCCGCGGCTGAGCGCACCGTTTGTTTCTCCCACAAGCTCACGCTTGATCCTCTGCAACCGGTACAGCTCGCGCTGGCGGGACATTAGCGCGGCATCGAGCGCTTCGTCAAGGTCTACGGGCGCGTAGCGTGACGCACCCCCCGCGCTTTTCACGATCATACCTGCGTCAATCAATCTTGCGCATCGGCGATAAGCGTCCTCACGGTACGTTTTGAGAGATCGCGCGAGGTCGCCAGCGCGCTTTGGTCCGTACTTGAACAAGTGCATGTAGACCTGGGCCTCCTTTTCACCGAGCCCAAACTCACTTAACAGTTTTGTAAGCACTTGCCCGTTGTCGAGTGCGAGAGCCTTAGATAGGGGAGTTCCGTCTGAGTCAAGGAATTGCATGCCATTCACGAGCATACTGAGCTCCCTCTTTATCCCCTCCATCCGACGAAGCTCGCGCTGGCGGGGGAGCAGCACGGCATCGAGCGCATCGTCTAAGTCCATCGCGGTATAGACAGCCGGGCTT
>Ga0116107_1002064_pt1 | contig 10954 bp, 6 predicted proteins | sample June2015DPH_6_10_FD_88969 | JGI IMG/M metagenome (GOLD analysis project Ga0116107, IMG submission 88969) | Peatland microbial communities from SPRUCE experiment site at the Marcell Experimental Forest, Minnesota, USA - June2015DPH_6_100 | ecosystem: Environmental > Terrestrial > Soil > Wetlands >... | reverse complement strand
ACTCGGCCTGAAACGGCCTGGGAAAAACAAACAGCATTGCATCCGTTTCGGCGATGTTCGTGCGGAACATCATGCCGGTCATTCGCTGCTGGTCATTGAGCGCCAGCTCGGCGTCCAATTGTTCCGCGCCCAGATAGATTTTCATTGTCGGCAGTTTCGGCTGTGCCTGTTTGGGCAGCAGATCGTCAAGGGACGGCGCCGGCGCCACGTCGGCGGATTTTTGGCAACCCGCCCAGAACGCCGCGGCCAGCAACAGCGCGATGAATCTTCCTGGTTTCACGCCGTCAGCTTGCGGAAAGCCGCCGCCCTTTTCAATCAAACGTTGCAACCGGCAAACGTCGCTGGCTTGCCCGACAACCGCGCTTGCGCGGACGGCATGCTGCCACCAATTTCCCCCTGCCCGCCTTACAATAAATAACAACAAGTTTCCACCCCACCCGGTGCAGCGCGTGGATTTGACGTTTTTGTTTCCTCCTCTGGCAATAAAGTTGCTGCCAATCACCAACCAAATATAAATAAATATGGATGAAGATTCATCAGATAAGTTGTTGAATGTTCCCAGCATTCCAGTGCCTAAAAAAAACCGCGCCAAAAAAATCGCCATAGACGTCGTTAGCATTCATGTCCTCCTGACCCTGAAATTGAAAGAAAATGAGTCCCTGGATTTGATCTGTTACGTCGGTGGCAAAGAATTTCGTCCGCATTCCGTAGGGCCGTTTTTTGGTGATCACATATACCTTGAAAGCAGCGGGGAAGATGGAACCCGCACCTCAATGCTGGCACCGATTGAGCTGGTGACTTTCATGTATGTCGTCTCCCCCAAAAAATCCGATGCGCCGCCGCGAGAAATTGGATTCAAGGCCACTTGGGATGCTGACTCGAAAACGGTTTAACAAATCGTGCGCCAGCGCCCCCAGACAACCGCGCTTGCGCGGACGCCAGCCAGCTACTAATGTCTTTCTGGCTGCGCCCGTAGCTCAGTTGGATAGAGCATCTGCCTTCTAAATAAAAAACGCGCTTTTTGCTATCTTTGATTTTGATTCTCAATCATGGATTATGCAATATCCATAATGGTTTTATAAGGTTTCAGCTTTTGCAGTCATTCGCAAGCATTTGCCTAAAAAACAGCCTTCAGTATAGAAAAAAGTATAGAAACGTCCCATGAAACAAAGAAGTGGCGCTCCCACCTGGAATCGAACCGGGATACGCGGATTAGAAATCCGCTGCTCTATCCATTTGAGCTATGGGAGCGCAAATTTTGAACAGCATACCCGCTCCCCATTTTTTGCCAAGTCGCATCGCAGCAAAGCGAAATAGACGTGGCGTTGATGACGGGCTAATCTTTGCAAATGACGTGGCGTGAATTTGGCGATTTTCTGCATTCACAACGATGTGCTATTAATCCTCGGCCAATTTCCGAACTCGCCCGGATTGGGGAGAAAGCGGCGGATACTTTCAGGCGTCTTGAAAAGACAACTCGCGGACCGCTTGACGAAGCAGATGTGCGAACTTTTGAGTTTCGTGCAAGCCAATGGCGGTCGCGTCATTCTTTCCGGCGACACGCGCCAGCATGGAGCGGTCGAAGCCTCGGACGCCCTGCGTGCGATTGAACGGTATGCCGGTCTGGAAGCCGCAAGGCTGACAAAGATTCGGCGGCAAAACCCAAAGGCGGGCGAAACGAAGTCCGAGCGGAAGCGCATTAAGCAATACCGCGCAGCAGTTCGCAAGGCGCAGTCTGGCAAATTCTAGGTCTGCTCGAATCCGGGCCTTGAGCTTATCATCGAGAGTATGCTTGGCGGCTTGTCTCAATTGAACCGATGCCTCTTTTAGCTTTCCTTGTCCCGCAAGATGCTTCGCCCACTCATAGAGCAGCGCAGCATAGTTGTTCTGGCAATCAGTATCGTCTGGATAACTTCTAAAAAGTGACTCAGCCTCTTTCACAGCTCCTTCAAGATCACCACTTTCGTAGAGGTTTCGAATGCGCGTATATTTTGCTTCCTTGTCTAGCCTGGCTTTTTCTTCCGCTCGCTGCTTCGTTCTCTCGGCAACTTGTGCGTCATAGGTTCGCCGCTTTTCTGAGTTGCCTAAGACTTCGTAAGCCCCGTTGATGTCTTTTTGCTTTTCTTCTGCAAGCTTTTTGACACCAGTGGAAGCAGTTCCTAACCTATCCGGATGATATTCCAGCGATAACTTTCTGAAAGCCTCCTTAATTTCTGCTTGGCTTGCCGAGGAAGATACGCCCAAAACGGCGTAATAATCGAGTTGATGTTTTTTTTTCATTCACCAGAAGAACCCTTTAACTGTTTGAACACTCTTGCCTTGGACTCGATTAATACTTTGTCAGCTCGAAGTTTTTCCATGTAGCTGTCCAACAAGCCAACTTCCTTCATGCAGATGCCGATTAGCAAATCCACAAGGTCGCGGATATTTTCCAGTTTCAAATAATGACCATTTGTCTGTCTAGCCATCCATCGAAACACGCGTTCAGTTGGCTCATTCGCGCCACATTCTGTCGCGTAAATTTTGACACCCTTCTGTCCTAGCGCATTGGTTTCGGCTTTATAATCATACTGACGCATCGCATCCACCACTCCGTGCGGCGGGGCATCTCCAACCAACACGACGGCGCGACTGCTTCCAATGCGCCAGTTCAATTTGTTTGCCTGATAAAACGCTTCTTCCACTGCTTCGGGAAAATCGCATCCTCCTGTTCTTTCGACTGAACGCACAAAATCTCTTACTGAATTGAAGTTGTTTGTCAGATCTAAAACTTTTGTCACATAGGCGTCACCGCCGTAATCTCCGTAAGCAATTACTCCCACGCGTGCATTTGGAATAGAATCTTGAATCTCCGAAGCGAGACGGCTCAATTCACGCTGCACTTCCTCCAGAAAGCCATACATGCTTCCCGTGGTATCGAACATTAGAACCACATCAAGATCTACGGTCGTTTTGAATTTGTTTGAGGCAGATGGCTTTTCGTCTTTGTGAGCCAACTGCTTATCCCAAAGTTTTTGCAGAAACTCGCTCATCGTGATTATTTACCACTTTTCTCTGTTGAAAGATTTACGATTTATTAAGATGCTAAGGCGCGCGAATGTCGTCACGGCAAACGGAAAATTGCCATGTTCAATCGCGCCAATGGTTTGCACATGGACGCCCGCCAGCTCCGCAAGACACTCTTGAGTCAGACTGGCATTGAGGCGGGCTTGACGGATGTTCCGCCCAAGCACACGCAGAATTTCGCGGTTATTCACTCCTTAGAGTGAGCAATGACGCTTCCATAGTTGACACCGGATAACCACTAGGTTAATATTTTGGCCGTTATGTCTTACGGGGATTCATTTGCGCCGATTTCTGATTTGTCCGGCAAGGTCACAGGACAACCGCCAGTTGTGTTTGGCGACACGAAACAATCGCTTTGCAATGAAACTCAAAGCAGCGAATTGGGAGTGCAGCACTCAGCACATTATTTGGGAAGATCCATGGCAGAAAAAACCAAAATTCTTATCATCGAAGATGAGCCGGGCGTTTCGTTGATGATGGCGTATTTACTCACGCAGGCCGGGTGCGAAGCCCAAACCGCATGGAACGCGGAAAGGGGGATAAAGCTAGCTCAGACCAGGGGATTCGATTTGATCGCACTGGAAATGAACATGCCGGGCGGCTTTGAAATTTGCAGTTCTCTAAAAGAAAACCCCTTTTTTCAAACTCCCATCGTCTTTGTTTCCAACAACTTTTGCGAGGACGACGTTCAGCGGGGTCGCAATCTTGGCGTGGCGGATTTCATTCAGAAACCATTTGAGGCATCCGATTTTGTCCCGCGCATTCTTTCACTGGCAAAAGAAACCGCCACGGCATGACCAACCCATTTCAACAATTTAATTGGGAAGCGCACTTTTTGGAAAAGCGCGCGCGAAATACTTCAGTTACGGTTCAACTGCCCTTCTTTGACAAACGCTTTTTCGCAGTGGCCAGACGTTCACGCGCAATTTCCAGATCGTCGTTGCCATCGCAAAATTCAATGAGCAGTTTGGCCAAGGCAATCAGATGTTCCACTTGGAAACTCAACGGGCGGCGGCGGCGGCGGCACATGGCTTCCAATTCCGTACGCTGTTCTTCGGACATGCGGATGTTGAACTGGAGTGTTTTTTTCGCCACACCCAAAGCGTGCCAGATGGGAATTTTGAACTCATGGCGAAATATGATTGACAACGGGATACATTGCTATGATAAATCCAAGAGATATGTTTCTCCAAAGTCACAGAAAATATCTCGACTGAACGGGGACTCATGCCGCAAGATTTTGTTGTCAGATGAATCGGGTGAATCCAGCCACGCTGCGGGTGCAAAAGGGAGGCGACTTCCAAAAGGTTAATTCTATGAAAACTGTTAATCACATTAAATTGAACTATCAGTTACTACGGCTAATTGTTCCGGCGATCTTCCTCTGCTCTCTAGCGGAGGCGGCTTATTCTCAATTTCTTCCGCCCGGCTGGAAAGGCGGCCCCACCAATACGCCGCTGGATTCATGGTCTTTCAATGACCAGACGAATTGGACAAGCGATTCGGGCTATTTACCAATATCATTCGCCAATCTTAATTTTGTCATGATCGGCAACGGCAAATCGCTGATGGTGGACACTAATGTTCCGGCCTGGTTGCAATACAACGTCTATGAAAATGATGGAACCACGAACCTGACGGTTGATTCAGGCTCCGTAACTTTCTGGTTCGCGCCATCATCATGGTCGAGTACGAATGCGGGTGGAACGGGGCCGGGCGAATGGGGACGCCTGTTTGAAGTTGGAGGCTACACGTCCGATTCCAGTTACGGCCTTTGGAGCATCTATGTTGATGATGGCGGCAACAACATCTATTTCTCGGCACAGACCAATGACTTATCGAGCAGCCTCACTACCTACCTTTCCGCCCCGATCTCTTGGACTACAAATTTTTTCCACTTTCTTGCCCTGACCTACTCCTCAACACAGACGGTACTTTACATTGACGGGGTGCAGATAACCAATGGCCCCGGCGTTACGGTTTATCCTGGCCCCGAGGTTCTTACCAACGGGTTTTACTTGGGAAGCGATTCCAACGGAGTATTGGAAGCCCGCGGGTTTTATAATACAGTGGCAACCTACAACTATCCGCTCAATTCCAATGATGTTCAGACCATCTTCAATTGGGAATTCACCGCTTACCAGATCAGTCCGTGGAACATGGCGATGTTCATTTCTTCCGCGCCGTCCAGTCCGTCCTCTCTGCCAAGCACCTATGACATCATCACCGGAATGGGCTTTCTGCAACTGGTGGGTTCAGTCACGCCCAATTACAGCACCAACGCGAACGTCGTTTGGCTTACCAATCTCACGTCAACAGTGGGAATCAACGGCACCAACCTCGTAACGTTCACGATACAGGGTGGATTACCGGGATATTATTACGATGTGTTCGCTACCGGGGCATTGCAGCCGATTGCGAACGCCGTCTGGTATTGGATGGGACGAGGAAATTCTGCCAATACCTATACTCTGCCTATCGTCAGTCAAGATGCCTTTCTGATGCTAGGAACTCCGCAAGACTCTGATGGTGATGGACTTACAGATGCTTACGAAAATTTAATTTCCAAGACAAATCCCTACAATGCCGACACGGACGGCGACGGCATTTCCGATTCAGACGAGATATTGAACGGCACCAACCCTTTGATTTCCAACACCGGCTGGAAACTGGACACGGACAATGACGGTCTGCCGGACAATTACGAAACCCAAGTCGGATTGAACCCCAATTCAGCCGAAGCTGCACCGAGCTTGCCGACATTCAGCGCGAACCCAATTCAGTAATCAGAATCGAAAAACCGACAGGAATTTTATGGAAATTATGAAAAAAATCAAACGTTTTTCAGTCGCGTTTATTATCCTATGGACGACCTTGGAGAACTGCCCGGCTCAGATAGGAAATACTGGCACCAGCGGCGGCCCGAATTCCGCCGCCGACCAGCAAGTTCAAGCCGCCGACCTGTTGGGCAAGAGGGGGCAACAAAAGGTGGATTTGTTCACGGGCAGTTTCGGTTATTCGATTCCCATCGCGTGCGCGCCCGCGCGGAATGGTTCGGAACCGAATCTGGCTTTGGGGTATTCTTCGGCGGAAGAAAACGGCTGGTGCGGCATGGGTTGGAAGCTGGAGATTGGCTCCATTGAGCGCAATACGCGGGATGGCATTCCCATCGCGTATTCGACCGGCGCGACCCCGGCTCCGTTGACTCAATATGACAACAGCAAAGGATTCATGCTTAATCTGTTGGGCAAAGGGTATAAATTGTTTTCGGTGGCAACCAATGGAGCACTCGTCGAATATCGGGCGGAGGTGGATACCGAATTTTTGCGGTGCTTTTGCGATACGAACCACAACAATTGGACGGTCTATGACAAGAGCGGCACTGCCTATTACTTCGGCGAGAGCACCGGCTCCCGCATGACCAACCCCAAGTCGGGTTGGGGAACCAATTACACAGCCACATTTCATTGGGCGCTGGACCAGATCGTCACCGCCACCGGGGACTGGACCACAATTGCCTATACCAACTACACCAGCCCCTTTACCGGCCTGCCGGAAAGAACCCTTTATCCCGCTCAAATTGCCTACAACGGCCACACCAATGTTAACAGCTATGCAGCCAATGCTGTCGGACCGGACAAAATCATCTTTCAAACTGAGGTTCGGACCAACGATTGGCACTTTTCCTATCGGTCGGGTTTCCGTGCCGAGCAAGACCGGCGATTAACCAACATTTTATGTCAGGCCGGATCACAATACGTCTGGAGCTATAAACTCAAGTATGGAATTTCCCCGGCAACCGCCCGCTCTCTGCTGACGAATATGGTCGTTTATGGTTTCGATGCGAGTAGCAACGCCACCGCATTTTTAACCAACACATTCGCTTATCAGGCAAACCCCAACGGCATATCGTTTGGTTCCACCATTATGTGGACCAACATGATTTTGAACACGCCCGGCACCAGTTCGGGTTCTTATGAGCCGGAGGTGGCGGAAGTTGATGATAGAGGTGGATTTAGTTACACGGTTGCCGATCTGATGGACATAGACGGGGATGGCTTGCCCGACCGGGTGAGTTATGACAACTCAACTTCACCGCGCCGGTATCAGGTGCAAAAAAATCTAGGGATGCAGGGCGCCAGCGGTTCATTCGGCTCGCGTTATGCCTTTGGCCCCACCTCCACCGGCCCCGGTTCGCCCAGCAGTTCCAATCCCATTCCCGATGGCAGCGACTATGACGAACTAAACACTCCCTACGGGCGCATTCGGGACATCAACGGGGATGGTTTACCCGACCGGGTGATGGACTATTGGGCTGCCATGAATTCAGTATTCAACACCCCGCCTTACACGCCCTTTACCAATTATGAAGTTCAGGTGAATACGGGACAGGGATTTTCCGGGGTGACGGCCTGGCCGGTGTCAACCGGGCCGCTGGCGATGAGCGACGTCAATTCAAGCTTTTATTTTTGCGTGGAATCCGGCGGACCGAACGTGGGGTTGTTCGACATCAATGGCGATGGAATGCCCGACCGGGTGATGTCGGGCTGGTACACTCAAGGGGCGATGACCAATTTCATGGTGCAGTTCAACACTGGCACCAATTTCACTCAGCCAAAGATATTTGGTCCCTACCGCAGTCAGAATTGGAATAATTACCCAGGAGGGCAGATTGCAAATTATCCGCCCTACTATTGGGCGGGCATAGAAGCTCCAGAATCCCACATGATTGACATTAATGGCGATGGTTTGCCGGATCATATCATGTGGCCGATGAATCCAAGCAATGTGGGGGCTGAATTGCCTCATCCAGCTTCTTTCTTCGCCACGGAATATAACGATGGCTATTCCTTTGAATCCACCAATTCGTCCACCAGCGTCCCCGGTGCTGCCGACCAATGGCCGGGAGTCGTCGCCCAGGCGAATAACGGCATGATTACTTATGGCACGACCACTTTTTATTCTGATGCCATTTGGGATTTGCCGTTTGCGGGTTTGTATGATCTTAACGGCGACGGACTGCCGGATCGCGTCGTGCTTGATCAAACCTCCTTGAACACCTCAACCACAAGGTGGTTTGTTTATTTGAATAACGGCCACGGCTTCAATACCACGCCCATTACTGTGACCAACATCGAGAACCAAGGCCATTATAGCACGAGCACTGATGCTCCCTGGTGGAGTCCGCAAGGTTCCGTGGATGGCTACGGCAACGTAACCACTTTGATTGATATAGACGGTGACGGGTTGCTGGACCGGGTGATGGCGGTATATTTTAACGGCACCCCCACAGCTAATTATTTTCTGGTTCAATTGAACAACGGGCCATTCCCGGATTTGTTGACCAATATCAACAATGGTGTCGGCGGCAATCTCGGCGTCACCTACAACTCGACTGCTGACTACGATAATCGGGTGGACCCCACCAATCCCAATTCCGTCAGTCACATGCCCTTTCCGCATCAGATAACGGCGGCAGTGACCGCATCCGATGGCATCAATCTGGCGCAAGCGACGACCTACGGCTACGCGGGCGGCTTCTTTGACGGGGTTCGCCGCGAGTTGCACGGGTTCGCCGTGGTTAGTGTCACCGATCCCACCTCGCGCACGACCATAAATTATTTCCACACGGGAGGCGGCAGAAACTATTCAGGTTTGGGAGAATATCAGGACACCAATTCCGTGGCGGGCAACTTCGCCAAATCGGGAATGGCCTACCGGGTTGAAACCTACGGGAATGACAATAAACTCTACCATGTCAAGGTCAATCAGGTTGACCAGACCAGTTTGGGCAATGGCCGTTATTTCCCGTTTACGACGCTGACCTTTGACTGCGATTATCCCGGAAATGGCACGCCCAAAGTCACGGCCACAGACTTTGCTTACGATACAACCACCGGCAATGTGACCAATAAAGTCGAATACGGTTTGGTGAATAGTTTCAATCCGACCAATGTTGGCAGTTTTTCCTTCTCGGATGCGGATGGCACGGACACAAAATTCCATAAAACTCACTACGCAACACTCAGCACTAACAGTTATATCCTCGACCACGAGGACGATGTCACCCTCACGGATACAAACAACAATGTGATTCAGGAAACGAAATATACATATGACCAGTCCAGTGGCGCGATTGCTACAAAGCTGACAATGATTTCATCCGGTTACTATGCCACCAACAGTTATGGCAATTATACTTCGTATGGAATGGTCGGCACGACCACGGACCCTGTCGGTGTCTCGACCTCCATTGCCTACGATTCCACTTACAATACTTATCCGGCAACGAAAACAACCGGGGGCTTCCAGACCACGACCAGTTACGATGCGCGTTCGGGCGCGCTTGTATCTTCCACCGACCCAACGGGTATCACCATCAGCAATAGTTTTGACATTTTCCTGCGTCCGACTGAAACGGACAAAATTCCCGTTGGCGGCGGCTCATCCATCTGGACGAAAAAGTTTGGCTATCCGGCCACGTTGAAATCCATCGCCTCCGGTATGGCGACGAATTACACCGATACGGTGATTAATGACGGTGTCGGCGGGTACACCAATCGAACCTACATTGATGGATTTGGGCGAACCGTCCAGTCGCGCAACCAGGGTGAAAACGGAAATTACCGGGTGGTATCAACCGCCTATGACGGGCGCGGCAAAGTCCTCCTGACCACTTGGCCAATTTTTGATACTGCCATCGGTTTCAAAAAACCATCAGGCAATCCGATGGCCACATGGATTGGTTACGATGCCGCCGGGCGCATGGCCACCAATCGCGCTGTCACCGTCACATTCGATTCCAACGGTGCGTTCAGCAGCAAGACCGACAGTGCAGGAGACACAGGCACTTCACCTTTGGCGGCCAAGACTTGGAGCTATGTGAATGGCACCGATCCGTGGTGGGTTATTTTCACGGATGAAGATGGCAAGGTGCGCCGCTACGGTCTGGATGCCTTTGGGCGCACCAATCAGATTCAGGAGGTGGACGGCAGCAGCATCTACACCAACTTATTGAAATATGATCTGGCCAATAACCTGACCAACATCGTCAACGCCAATGGCGAGAACACCTTTTGGGCCTACGACAATGCCGGCAATATGACGGCGATGGCCGACCCCTATCTCGGCCAGTGGAAATATCTGCGGGATTTTGCCGGCCGGATCCGCGTGCAAACGGACGGACGCGGGGATGTCATCAAACTGAATTACGCAAATTCGTCCGGCCAAGATCCATTGGGCCGGATACTGAGCAAGGAAATTTACAGCCTCAATTATTCAAACCAGACGCTCGTTCCAGTTTTCACCAATACCTACGTTTATGACAACAGTGACGACGGCAATTACACGGTGTTTCCGGGGCTGCTCTATAAAACAACCGACAGCGAGGGCTTTGAAAAAAACAGCTATGATTCGCGCGCGCGGCTGGTGAAAACCACGCGCCACTTGAACATCATCAACTTTGACTACACCACCAGCTACACCTACAACGACGGGGACAAAGTCACGTCCACCGCCTATCCAAACTCTGGCCCGGTCATCACCAACTCCTACTTCCACTGCGGCAGCCTCAGTTCGGTGTCTCGCAGCGGCGGCAGCGCCTATTACACGATCAGCGCGGGAAGTTATGATGAATTCGGGCACGCGACTAATTTTTTATATGACAATGGTGTGACCACCAGCCGCAGTTACTATTCCGTGTCCAAACGTTTGAAAAACATCTCGGCAATTTCTAGCGGCTCGATCTTCAGCCGGACTTTCACCTACACGCCCGGCGACGACATCGCTTCCCTCAGCGGCACCGGCCTCACCAACACAATGAGCATGACGTATGATAATCTGCACCGCCTCAAGAGCTACACGGGAACGGGAGGCTTGTCTGGCAATT
>Ga0116107_1002063_pt1 | contig 10955 bp, 9 predicted proteins | sample June2015DPH_6_10_FD_88969 | JGI IMG/M metagenome (GOLD analysis project Ga0116107, IMG submission 88969) | Peatland microbial communities from SPRUCE experiment site at the Marcell Experimental Forest, Minnesota, USA - June2015DPH_6_100 | ecosystem: Environmental > Terrestrial > Soil > Wetlands >... | reverse complement strand
GTGCCGTGGTTCATCGTGAACGAACCCAACAGGCGGCCGTTTTCATCCCATTGCCGGCTGGTGCCGTGCAACCGTCCGTGGCGATAGCGCAATTCCTCAGCCAGTTGGCCGTTGAAATGCCAGGTTCGGTAAAAGCCATGAAATTCCCCATCCAACTCCCTGATTTCCCTGTGGATTCGCCGGTTGCGGTAGTAAAACCGCTTTACGCGAAGCTTCGGCATGTCAACAAATCAACTGTCAGCGCGCTTTCTTGTTTCTGGCGATTCGCAAAAATCCTCGTGACATGTCCTGATAAGCGAACCGCATTTGGAACAGGCAAAAGTGTATGCAATCCAACTTCAAAAGCGATTTATTTTTCAGAATTTTTGTTCTCGCAAGCTGATGCGCTCGACTGTCTTACAATTGTAAGACGGTTGAACTCGAAGATCGAGAATCATGTTGGCAGGATGTTCCGGCGTTGCCATCAAAGACTTCCTGCCCGCGTGTGAATTCGGAAACATTGGCGGATTCGTCCGTAGCAGTTCGTCAAATTAACTTGCCTTAAAAGCCAACATACTTGATAAAATTGTGCGAAATGAAGCATCCGCAAGTTGCGAAGATCGCCTGTCTGCTGTTTGCGTTGGCACTGCCCATCACGGGGCGGGCGCAATTCACTTTTAGGACGAATACTGACGACACGATTACCATCACGGGCTACGCCGGTTCCAATGGCCTTGCGATGATTCCTGCTACAATAGGAGGCCTCCCCGTTGTCAGCATTGGTGATTGGGCCTTTTACGCTACCAGCGTTGCCAACGTCTTGATCCCCGATAGCGTCACCAATATCGGAGATGGCGCGTTTTTCGATTGCCAATCGCTGGCCAACATCACGCTGGGCAACCGTGTTATCAACATTGGCGATTGGACGTTCGCTTTCTGCTCTAGTCTAACGAGCGTTTCTTGCCGGGGAGATTCACCTAGCCTTATGGGTGGCAATGTTTTTTATGGCGATTCAGCAACGATCTATTATTTATTAGGAGCTACTGGTTGGTATCCAACCTTTGGTGGTCTTCCAACAGTATTATGGAATCCGGATGTCCCATTTAATTACGCGACAAATAATGGCACCATTGCCATTACGGGATACACTGGGACTACAGGGAGTGTGACACTGCCTAGCGCGATAAATTTCTTGCCGGTTACAAGCATCGGAGACTCTGCATTTAACTTCAATTCCGGCCTGACCAACGTGATTATCCCTGACAGCGTCACGAGTATCGGCGGCGATGCATTCTTTGACTGCATCAACTTGATTGCAGTTACGCTTCCTGACACCGTTACTAATATTGGGAGCGGGGCGTTCCAATGGTGCAAAAGCTTGCAGAGCGTCACAATCCCTGACGGCGTTAATAGTTTCGCAGACTCCGTGTTTTATGATTGTGTCAGTTTGACCAATATTACATTCCCAGATGATATTACCAGCATTGGAAGCTCCGCGTTCGGTTTCTGCTCCAGCTTAAACAGCTTTGTTGTTCCTGATAGTGTCACCAATATCGGTGACGGAGCTTTCACTGGCAGCGGCCTGACCAGTATTATAATCCCAAACAGTATAACCAGCATTGGGTACATCACGTTCGCCAGTTGCGCAAATCTGACGAATGTGGTTTTTCCGCACAGTTTGACCAACATTACAGCTTGGGCGTTCTCCTACTGCCCCAATCTGAACAACGTCACAATTCCCGATAGTGTCAGCAGTATTCAATACGGGGTGTTCGCATACTGTACCAGCTTGACCAATGTTACCATAGGCAGCAGTGTCACTAGTATTTTGCAAGAGGCATTCTTTGATTGTCCCTTAACCGACGTCTATTTTAGGGGCAATGCTCCAACGGTTGATTCACTTGTATTTAGCAGTGATGTTATAATCTACTATCTGCCAGGCGCTACAGGCTGGGAAACAATATTCGATGGATATCCAACCGCTCTTTGGATACAGTTTGATTATGTTACCAATAATGGGATAATCACTATCACCGCGTATACAGGTCCGGGAGGTGCAGTGACCGTCCCGGACACGATCCACGGCCTGCCAGTTGCAAGCCTCGGAGACAACACCTTCTACAATTGTGCGGGTCTCACTTATGTGACGATTCCCAATAGCATCACCAACATCGGCAACTATGCATTCTGCTCCTGTACCGGACTGACTGGCGTCAAAATCCCCGACACGATGTTGAGTATCGGGACGTATGCGTTCGATTCCTGCGCCAGCCTGACCGCGATCACAATACCCGATAGCGTGACCCGGATCGAAGATGAGACATTTATGGGATGCACAGCCCTGACCAATGTTGTCATCCCCGGTAGCGTGACGAGTATCGAGAGGTTTGCCTTTTTCATATGCACCAACCTTCCTGCCGTGACAATTCCAAATAGCGTTACCAATATAAGGTATTACGCATTCGCGAATTGCAGCAGCTTGGGCAGCGTCACCGTTCCGGGAAGTGTCAGCGGTCTTGAGGGCAATACGTTCGAGGGCTGCACAGGTTTAACCAACGTAACACTTCTTAGTGGCGTAACCAGTCTCGGCAATTATATTTTCGCTGGCTGCACCAGCCTGAATGAAATCATGCTTCCAGACAGCCTCACTTGGATTGGAAACTATGCCTTCGATGGTTGCAGCCGCCTGACCAACATTGTTATTCCCGACGGCGTCGACACCATCATGCAATTTGCATTTCGCAACTGCACCAGCCTGACCAGTATCACGCTGCCAAACTCGGTGACATCGATAGCCGCGGAGGCTTTCATGAATTGTTCCAGCCTGACCAACATCATTCTCCCTAACAACATAGATAGTATCCGGGATGTTACATTTTCCGGCTGTCGTAGCCTGACCAGCATTACCATTCCTGCCAGCGTCACTAGCATCGGTGATTCCGTATTTACTTACTGTACCAACCTGACTGGCATTTATTTCAGCGGCAATGCTCCCAGTGCCGGTTGGGATGATTTCTACCTTGATCCGGTCACCGTTTATTACCTGCCCGGGACAACCGGCTGGGATACGACATTCGCGGGTATTCCGACTTCGCCTTGGCTGCCGCAAATGCAAATGACCAGGACCGGCCCAACCGGACTGACAAATTCTTTTGGTTTCAACATCAGTTGGGCCAGCGACCAGACAGTGGTGGTGGAAGCCTGTACAGATTTGGCCAATCCCGATTGGCAACCGGTGCAAACAAACACGCTCACGGCCGGCTGGACCCATTTCAGCGATCCGCAATGGACGAATTATCCCAGCCGTTTCTACCGCCTGCATTCTGCTAACTAAAGACGCCCTCCTCGCGTTGCCAGCGATTAGTCTTTTTGGTGTTCGCCCCAGTTGTCATTTACGCTCTGCTTTTCAACTATAATCGAATACGTCTCCGCCCAATTCCGCTGCCATCGCCAGCCCTCCTTCGTGCCGGGAGCATTTTCTTCTATCCATTTCGCTGCCGCCAGGGCAGAAAGGGCCAGGCCTCAACAATCGTGCGAAGCTGTGATATCCCATAAAACCGCAAGCCTCCCGTAGCTAATGAAACCATTTTTGCGCATCCCAATCACAGGTAAATACAGTTCATTCCTCAATAGGGAACGAGTGAAATGTTCCGAATCCCGCGTTAAAACGTTTATATCCAATCATCGCCTCTTTTGGAATATCGTTTTCAGTAACATCTTTGACTTTGGCGATTTTGATAAGTTTAAAACCCATAAATTCGCAACTTTCGGATAAAACTCGCTGTAGCTCAGGTTGAATGGAGGCCGGAATGTATGCTTTCACAAAAGCTTGTTTCCTGTCTTTTCCAAGAGAATCGTTGTCGGCAAATGCCTCAATTTCGAGTAAGCACTCTTTAACATGTTTCATGGTTACGGTCAGATTGAATCATCATTCCGTCTTGCGAGAAGCGCGTCAGGCGGTTCTCCTTGTTGTCAAACAACCGAACATGGAACAGAAACAATCGTTTCCATTCCGTGCAATTCAACAGGAATTTCGTTTGCTTTAATTTTGGCATTTGCAGCATTAAGCCATCCTTTGGCATCTTCAGATGCTTTGCCTGCAAAACATTTGGTATTCCATTCGTATGCCTCCTTTAATTTATCCATCGAAGGAACGCTTATTCTCACCAAATCGTCGCAATCATCCAATGGTGTATTGTAATCCATTAAATTATATTTTGAGTCCGCCACTCTCTTCCTTTCAACGTCTTGGTATCCAATGCAAAGTTCACCACGATGATTTGTGGAGCCAAATCGGAATCCGTAACGTTGTTGACCATTCATGTAAAAATCCAAATCCACGTAAATACCGGAAAGAAGCAAGGGCTTTTTCGATTCATCTAAAAACTTTAGAGTTAGTGTTTGGCCAGGTTTCATATTATTTATCAAGCTCGTGCATTTCGTGTGGTTTTACGGGGATTGGTTTGGGAACGGTATTTTGCATTGTCGGCATCATAATCTTGAATGAAGGCGATCTCCGCCTGGGGTACGCCGAGTTTCACCAGTTTTTCGGCCATGTCGTCATAAACGGAGAAACCCTTGTCCTTCGGCGTGGAGAGGTCGCAGAAAACCAGTTGTGTCAGGCGATCCTCTTTGGTCGCCTCCCAAACGCGGTAAATGTTTTCGACGGCCAGATTGACTTTGCTTTGCGGGTCATCCTTGGTTGAAGGCAACATCAACCGCAAATCGAGGGCGGCTTTGCGTCCCTCGCTTGTGATTTTGAGCATGTTGTCCTCGCTGGGATCAACGCGCTCGGTTTTCAGACGATGGGCGCGCTCAACGAGCGATTGAACAAACTTTTTCAATGGCGGTGTTGAAGGCGCGCTACGAATGGCCGCTTTTTCACCTTCCAATCTTGGCCGGGGCAAATTGAGCATCTGCGCCGTTTGCACGTCGGCCATTTGGCGGAACATCTGCATGAGTTCGGGGACGTTGATGAAACGGGCAAAGCGGGTGTTAAGCCGGTAAACTGGCCTTGTTCCGGTCGGTGTGCGCGGGCAAGACCCGCATCCTTTTCGGCAGCACACAGAAAATGGGTTCGGGCACGAATGTTCAGGAACGCCTCGTTGCGCTTCATCACCTGGACGCTCCGTGGCGGCCCGCCGACGTGGAGCAGCGTGAAGGACGAATCTTGCGGCAGGGCAACAAAAACTCCGCCGTGCAGATTTATCGTTACGTCACCGAGGGCAGCTTCGACGCCTATATGTGGCAGACGCTGGAAACCAAGGCCAAGTTCATCACCCAGGTCATGAGCGGGGACATGACCATCCGGCGCGTAGAGGATTTGGATTCGACCGCGCTCACCTATGCCGAAGTCAAGGCCATCGCGTCCGGCAATCCGCTCGTCATTGAAAAGGCAAAGGTGGACGCCGAGTTGATGAAGCTCACCCGGCTTCGTTCCGCGCATACCGAGGAACAATATCGCATCCGTGACAGCTTGCGCCATTCCCAGGAGGAAGCGCAGCGATATTCCGAACGGCTGGCGCATTTGCGGCAGGACCTGGCCGTGCGCCAGGACACTTCCGGCGACAAGTTCCGTGTCGAACTGGACGGGCAGGCGCATGACAATCGCGGCATTGCCGGCGAGTTGATTCTGCGGCGGGCGGCCAAAATCAAAAATGTCTTCGGTGCAAACCCGCGCATCGGGAAATTTGCGGGTTTTGATTTGTTTCTGCACGCCTCGTTCAACGGCGAGGTTGAATTGATTTTGCACGGCAAAAACAGTTACAACGCACGCGTCACGGACACGGCACTGGGCACCATCCGCTCACTGGAATCCATCGTGCAGGGGTTTGAGGAACGCGCCACGCGGCTGGAATTCGACATCCGTGATTCGCATAAGCGGGCGACGGAATTGGAGGCGAAAGTCGGCGCATCCTTCGAGCACGAGAAGCGTTACCACCACCTTGCCCAGCGCCAGGCCGAGATTGAGGAAAAACTTGATCTCACCAAAAACCAAGCACCAAGCCAGGTGGACGCCGTGGCTGACAACGAGATGGAGGAGAAGAATTCGCAGCAGCAGACCCAGGCGAAATCAAACCGGCCAAGCCAGCGAACGGCGGTTCATGTATGAATGAAAAATCCATACTGTTCGTGCCACGCCTGCCTGCCCGCTTAGACGTGCATCAGGCTGCGGATATTCTGGGATTCCTGCCGCACGAAGTCGTTGTCCTGCTTAAAACAGGTCTGCTTAAACCCCTTGGAAAGCCCGCACCTAACGGTCACAAGTTTTTTTGCACCGTCGAAGTTTCCGCGTTGTCGGCGAACCGGGAGTGGCTCGATAAGGCAACCCGTGCCGTAGCGAGACACTGGAAAGACAGGAATCTCAGCTCCAACCAGTCAGAATAAATTCAACAATCACGGTCCGGGGAACCATTGATCGACCAGAGGGATAAAAAATGCGTGTAACCCAAGGAGTTTTGGCGCATAATTGGACAATGATTATCGAGCGCATTCAAGTTGAGGAGGGATTCCTGGACGGGCTCGATCTTTGTTTCACTGCGGGACTCAACGTCCTGATTGGCCCGCGTGGCTCAGGAAAAACGTCCATCATCGAACTGATTAGATTTTGCCTCGGTGCACCCGCACTGACGGAAAAGGCCGCATTGAGTGCCAAAGAGCATGCCCTTTCGATTCTTTCTTCCGGCAAGGTGACCGTCACACTCAATTACGGAAAAGAGAGCTTCACCGTCAGCCGGACCGTAGAACACTTGACTAAAAGTGGGAATTTCCAACTTGCCCCGCCACTAATCCTCTCACAAAACGAAATCGAATCGGTGGGTCTTCATGCGATGGGTCGATTGCGCCTGATGGACCAAATTAGACCCGGTGCCGCCGACGCCCAGGTAGAATCTGAGGAAGAAATGATTCTTTCATATATCCGGTCTCAGAGTGAGGAAAGGAAAACAATTTCAGCAGAATTGCAAAATGTCAGAGCACAGATTCGCGACTTAACGGAACAACTTAAAGAAGCTGATGCGCTCAAAAAACAACATGCAGACGCTTTGAAGACAATCGAAAAAGCATCCAAGGAAGCCGAGCGGCTAAACCAGTTGGGCGGATGGCTTGCTGCGCTTTCGGTCAGGGACAGCGTTTATAAACGCGTTTCGACGACCCTGCAACAGTGGCGAAATCGATTGTCATCTTTGCGGACCGGAATGGTTGATCTGGAACCTTGGCCTGAAGCTGCTGGCGATAAGGACCCCCTCGTAGGCGTTCGACAACTCGTGGATGAAAGCCATGTAGGTGTTCAATCGGCCCAGGAGAAAATTGACGCAGCGATTGGGAAGGTTGCGGAGCTGTCCGCGCGCAACAATACACAATCGTTGCAATATGAGGAAGAATCACGCAATTTGCGGCGCAAGTTGGATTCGTTGAAACAGGGAGTCGGTGAAACCGCTCGTCGGTTGGGAGTATTGCAAGAAAAGAGCGGGCAACTGTCGGCGTTGAAAGCTTTGGAAAAATCGAAAACCGAAAGGCTCACCAAGGTTCAATCAGAAAGGAAGGGGTTTCTTGACCGGATGGAGGGAATTCGGGCCAAGCGGTTCGAGGCCCGTTCTCAATTGATTTCCCGATTAAACCGCGAACTTGGTCCGAGAATTCGTATTTCCATCGAACGCGCCGGACAGACAGCAGAATATGCCAGCGCGCTCGTGGCTGCGTTGCGCGGAAGTGGACTTCGCTTCAACGAAGTAGCTCCTTTAATTGCAGATCAAATGAGTCCTCGTGAATTCGTCGAAGCAGTCGAGAGCGAAGACATCAACACGCTTGCAACCGTTACAGGGATCACACCGGCACGCGCTGCGAAAATTGTAGAGCGAATCAATGAGCAGGGAGCCGATGCAATCCTCACGGCTCCAGTAGAGGATGGAATCGGTTTATCTCTTCTTGACGGAACAGAATACAAATCGACCGAGCAGCTTTCCACAGGTCAACGGTGCACTGTTATTTTGCCTTTACTGCTGAAACAGCATCGCCTCTCACTCCTGGTGGACCAGCCGGAAGACCATTTGGACAATGCATTTATCGTTGACACCTTGATTAAAGTAATCTCCCAACGGAAGCGCGAAGGACAAATGATTTTTTCAACTCACAATGCAAACATTCCGGTGTTGGGCAATGCCGACCGCGTAATTCTGCTAGGTTCCGACGGCACGCGAGGATTTGTTCGACATGCCGGGGCGCTGGATGACCCCAAAAGTGTGGACGCCATCACCACTGTGATGGAAGGGGGCATTGAGGCTTTCGATAAACGTGCGAAATTTTACCACGCCGAGCCATGAACATGGACCGCAGCCAAGCATTGGTGCTGCTCAGCAGTAAGACTTCCGATGACAGGCTTCGAGCCGCTCGGTTTCTGGCACGCCAAGGTTCCGCAGAAGACCTGCCCGCGATAGAGCAAGCCCTGTTCGACGAAACAAATCGCTGGGCAAAGAGCGCAATGCGGAAAGCTATCGCCGCGCTTCGCAATGATCCAGCGCAGCCAGAAATATCGATAGGTGCAGAAGGCGAGGATGAACGTGGTATTGAGCAGATTTACGCCGACGCCGTGGAGGAAACAACTCAACGTTTGGTGCATGAACTCCGGCCCGTCGTTGGGCGGCTTGATGTATGTGCCGCCCGAGAAATTCCAAACTATGTTTCCAGCAAAACGAAGGCTGAATGGACGCGACTGCGGAACTTGTTGAGCGGGATAGATAAACTCGGCCAAGCAGCGGCCGCACCGGTTTACTGCGAATTCGATTTTGTGGAGCTACTGGAACGTGTGATTTCGTCGGAAAAGGACGGGTCTGAGATTCAAGTCGAGATGGCAGGCACAAAGCCATTTGTAATACTTGGTTCAAGCGAACTCATCGAATTAATTGTGTCGAACGCAGTGCGGAATGCCATCGAAGCAACAGAAGGGTTGGAGTCAGCAGAGCCAGTTGTGGTCAGTTGGGGTGATACGGACCGCGATTACTGGCTTTCGATTCTTGACCGCGGCCGCGGGTTTCCGCATGGCTTTTCAAAAATCTTTGATATTGGGTCGACGACGAAGAAGGACCACCTAGGAATGGGCTTGGCACTGGCGCGACAAGCAGCATTATCTCTGAACGGTCACATAACCCTTTCGCCCCGCGAGCCGAGCGGTGCGAAATTTGAGTTTCGATGGCCGCACGTGGCCGCATGAAAATCTTAATCGTTGAGGACGACGAAAATAGCATCGCGCTGTTCGAGGCGGAAATGCCTCTGGGCGGACCATGCGTTGCTACCTTCGCTCGCAGCCGTGACAGCGCGCTAACACAATTGCAAAACGGCAGTTTCGACTTGGTCGTTTTGGATTTGAAGATTCCTACGCAGGATGGGAGCCTCGATTCTGACATAAACCATGGTCTTGCCGTTCATTCTTACGTCCAACAACATGCCTCGGGCACTCCTGTTGTCGTTTTTTCCGCATTCGGGACATATAAAATTGCCTCTCGATTGGGTGAAATTTCTCCCCGGCATGATGTGTGGGGTTGTGGACAGGACCAGGCGATGACCTTGTGCCGGGAAAAGTCCGAACTTGCCGAATGCCTGGCCCACATCAAAGACGTGATTGCACACGATGGAATTTTGAATGCAATTGCCGTTTCGACCGGAGGCAGAGACCTCAATCTAACGAACGAGCAAAAGCGCATTCTTCGCATATTTTCACGGATGAATCAGGGGGTGAACGCACGAGTTTCTCCATTGGGTGGGGGACTCTCGGACACAAAAACCGTTCGCATTGAGGTTCAGGATCAAAACTCAGCGGTAAAATCAATCGCCGTCGCAAAACTGGGACCAATCAGTGCTATTTTGGACGAGGAAACACGTTACAACCACTGTATAGCTCCTGCCCTTGCTGTTGGAGGCTTTGCGCATTTGATCAAATTTGTTCGCGCAGGGGCTGCCAACACAGGAGGTATATTCTACGGGTTTGCAAAGGATTATAAGCAAACGCTCATTGAGTTGCTCGGAGCGTCGCCGGTCCAGGCAGCAGCTACTATTACTGAGCTACGCCGCCTGGAGATAACTTGGCAGTCCAACGCGACAAATAAAGTAGTAACGATTGCAGAAATTCGTCGAAGCTTGGTTGCTGATAAAACATTCGCCCCGCTCGCTAATCAATTGGGTTTCGACTGGCACACATTTGAACAGAACCAAATCCGGGTGAAATGGTGCTGTCAACACAGAGACCTTCACGGCATTAACGTATTGGTTCAGGATGGAGATACCCCGTTGCTCATCGATTACGGTCAGGTTGAAGAAGCACCTGCCTGTCTCGACCCATTGGTCTTGGAATTGAGTTTGCTGTTCCACCCCGGTTGCAAACACGTGAGGGGCACTTGGCCGACAAGCGCGCAAGCTCTCACATGGAAGAACTTGGATGCCTATTTAACCGGGACACCTCTGGCACCATTCGTGCGCGGCTGCCGGGAGTGGGCATTCGCGGTGGAACCGCTTGATAAAGCTGTTTATGCTACTGCCTACAGCTATGCAGTGCGACAACTGAAATTTCCGGGTGTAGACCACGCTCTTGCGGTTGCCGTAGCGAAAGCTGCACACGAGGCGTTCGTCCAAGCTTGAGCGACCGCAGACGGCTGGAGGAACCCAAAGGGCCGTTCGGATATTCTTGTTTCCTGTATTGTCTCCTAAAAGGCACATATAGACTGTGTATAAAACTGTGTATAAAAATAGTGGAATCCTAGTGAAAAATAGTGACCGCTTAGTGCTTGACTAGCCAATAGAATCGGGCATATTTATAACAAATTCGGCCTCTTCATAGTCCGATTCCGACCCTCGCCTCCAAACCGAACCGCGTGTGCGGCAACGGTTTAAGAGGTGCGGGAGTCCAAAAGGACACCAAAACGGACACCATTTTTCCAATCCGTAGGAAACCAGAATAGTCCGGCATTATCCGCCTGCTATCTGCT
>Ga0116107_1002060_pt1 | contig 10967 bp, 22 predicted proteins | sample June2015DPH_6_10_FD_88969 | JGI IMG/M metagenome (GOLD analysis project Ga0116107, IMG submission 88969) | Peatland microbial communities from SPRUCE experiment site at the Marcell Experimental Forest, Minnesota, USA - June2015DPH_6_100 | ecosystem: Environmental > Terrestrial > Soil > Wetlands... | reverse complement strand
TTCCAGCGGCTTGCCGTCGAGGGTGCATCGCCCCACCTCGACCCAACCCGTGCTCATGCCGAATCGCTCCTCGACCCGGATGTGCCGGCCGTCCTTGTAGGTCTCCCCGTACCCCCAAATCTGGGGAGCGAGGTGGCCAAGGATCTCCTCTCCCTTCGAGAGGACGTCCTTCATCAGATCGTCGACCTGGGTTCGCTTGTTGCTCATCATCCCGATCGTCCCGACCTGGGGGGCGAGAACCCGCGCGTCGAATCGGACCGCCAGCGAATCGAATACCCCGAAGATGTCCTGCGCCCGAAACTTCGCCGGGGGCGGCTTCCACCAGCGCCACTCGGCGTCCTCGAGGAGCTTGAAGATCCGGTTCTCCATCGTGTCGCCGAGTTTCCGATTCGACGGTGGCTTCGGAGACTTCGCCATCGGACCCGTCACCACCGTGCGTTAATTAAGTCCTTTCGGCTACAAGAAGGGCAGAGTCGCCAGGATCACGAGACAACCGAGCGTCAGGTAGAACCAGGCCCACACCCTCTGGGCCGGCCATCTCGGACAGCCCCACGTCCCGACGAGGCCGAACACCGGCACGAGGAAGAGGAACGGGTCCCATCGCCACATCGAGAACCCAAAGACCGCCGCCGTCGGCCACCACAGGCCGACCATCGTCACCGTCCGTGCGGCTCGATCGCCGTAGAGCGTCGCCACGGTCTGAGCCCCCGTCTCGAGGTCGCTCTCCCGGTCTCCGATGTCCTTCGACGACTGCGCCAGGAGGATGAACGGAACGAGCACCGCGATCAGCGCCCAGAGCCTCCAGTCCCAGATGCTCCCAAAGACCGTCCAGGCCGCAGCGATGCCGAACGCTCCTCGAGGCGAGCTCAGGAACATCAGGTTCAGCGGGAATCGGTCCTTCGCCCGGACCGGCGGCATCGAGTAGCCCCAGCTCGCGAGGATCACGAGGAGTAGGAGGACGACCGTGATCGCCGGCAGCAAGAGCGCCGCGACCACGAGCGCAATGCACCAGCCCGTGACGACGCCCGACAGCAAGTTCTCCGGCGAGATCTCCCCGTTCGGCACCGGTCGGGTGTCCTTCTTGTTCTGCCAGTTCAGCAGGTCTTGGTGCATGTCGCCGACCTGGTTGAGCGAATCTGCCCCCAGCGATACGCCGACGAGGATGCCCGCGAACAGCAGGACCTTCAGCGTACCGGGCCACGGTGGGAACCCCCCGGCTCCCGCCACGCCCAGGAGGAAGGCGATGACCCCGACCGGCACCAGCGCCACTGGGCGAATCAACCCCGCGTAGCCCGCCGCCATTTATCGACCATCAGCGACAATCTACTTAAGGGACGGGTTCCTCAGGTCGTCCATGCCCGCGACCCCCGATCCGATCGCCTCAAAGCCCGCTGCGTCCGACGTCCGCGAGATCCTCGGTGTCCTTGATGGGCCCATGGAACAGGAACTCCAGAGGCAGGCCAAGGAGCTCGCGCACCGGATCCGCGCGTTTTACAATGCCCTCCTCGACGAGGGATTCTCGGAGGAGGCCACGGGTCGCATGATCGAGGGGATGATCCTCGCCGATGCGAAAGCCATCCTCGAGGAGCTCTACAAGCGAAAGGACGTCGTCACGATTCCGTTCAACCCCGGTCAGCCGCTGCCGTACGTCCCGCCCCAACTTCCCGCGGTGGCCCCCTATCCGCCGATGGTGCCGTTCATACAGGAGGAGAGTGTCAACGTCTCAGACCCGAACGGAGGCGGTTCTATCTCCATCACTAACCCGATGAGTCCCTTCGGTACGGCTGCTCGCAAAATCTACCCGCCTGGGCTCACAGGGAACGCCCACGTCTAGGTTGGCCCGTGGACGAGGTCCCTCCGGAGACCCGGCAAATCCTCGACCAGCTCGCCCGAGACGTCTGCCGGATCTGCCGTCACCCCAAGGAAAGGCACCCCGGGGCGAACTCCATCTACGCGCCGACGGTGCCGGGTTCGGCGCCGGAGACGCACGCCTTCGCGCAGTAGCCCAGTTCGTCCGGTGCTCTAGGACGTACGAGGTCAGCTTCTCCGACCTCGCCACGTAGCCCTCGCCGAAGATCTGGTTGAGGAGCTCCCTCGAGTTCGGCTCGTCGAACAGGTTCATGCAAAGGTTCGGCTTGCGCTGGGTCGTGATGCCCAGGATCGTGCAGAACAGTTCCCGTCGCCCCGGCACCCCTTCTTCCGCCATCTTCTTCCTCTGGACCCTACGGCCCAATCCCTACCTCGGCCCGGTACTTACGCGCTTGCGGGCTCTCGAACGTCCGGATGAGCTCGGGTGTCTTCGCCAGCACCTTCGCCTCCTGGACGATCTGCCCGCATAGCCGGTCGTTGAGCGCCTCGCGCGTCTCGAGGTCGACGTCCTTAGGGTCAACCCCGTACCCACGAAGCACCTCGGGAACGAGGTGCTTCTGCAACGCCGCGCAGAGTAGCTCCTCTCGGAAAGTACCCTTAGCGATACGACGCGCGGCGTTTTTCGTCCAGGGGTCGAGACGTTGGTACGCCAGCTGGTCGTTCGACTCGACTGATATGAGGACATCGTCAACGAGCGCAGTGTCGACTGAGTCGCCCACGCTGCCGGATGCCCTCCCGGGGTTATGGACTTTGCCTTCGCGTCTGGCCCTACAGGATCTCCAGATTCGGAGGGCAGACCTTCGGTCGAGGTCCCTGGTCCGTGAATGCGATGCCCCACTCGTCCAGCTGGGTCCGCCCAACGATCAGGTGACCGGGACGCAGGTCGGGAGATACCTCGAATGGCGTGCTGGGAACCTCGCATCCCGGAAGAACCACCCTTGCTCGGACCTGGCCCTCGATGCGGACCTGCCCACCCTTCTCTCCGGTTTGCAGTACGTATCGCTGGTCCTCCGGGAGGCGCATCAAGCACCCCGAGAGACGGCGTGCCAAGTCCTCTGACATGACCGAACGAGAGGTCCCCGTGTCGAATAGGGCGTCCACTTCCACGGAGCCCTCTCCGCAAATGAGGCGGACCTTGGCGTAGGCGTGCTCCGTCTCCATGCCCTGCAATAGCCCACTTAAGGCATAAGACTGACGGCGCTCAGCCCGCCCCGGACTTCGCCTCGGCGATGACCTGCTCCGCGATGCGCGTCGCGCGCTCCACCAGCTCCGGGTCGAAGTGGTCGTTCAGCTCCTCGTCGTCCGGCAGCGAGGTGCACTCCGCCAGCGGCCTGCCCGAGAGGTAGCTCAGGATGCTGCAATAGAGCTCGCGCTCGGAGCCGGGGTCCGACACCTACTCTCCCCGCTTCTTCCCCGTGAGCTCGTGGTCGACCATCTGGTAGACCGCGCGATGGAAATTATGCGCGCGCGTGGCGAGGTCGGACAACGAGGCCGAGGTTTCCCAGTCCTCCAGCCGCCCGAACTCGCCGCCGAGGCGTCCGCTCGGGTCGAGTCCGCAGGCCTCCGCCTTCTTGAGCAGCTCATCGATGGCCTTCGCCTCGGCGGTCACTCGCCCGCGACCGATGAGGCCCATCCGTGGGAACACGGAGGCCGCGAGCTCGAGCTCCTCTCCCTGGATGGCGGCGTCGCGGGCATCGCGGTCGAGGTCCGTAGCCGAACGGCCGAGGAGCACGCCGATCGCGAGGCACTTGAGCCGCTGGTCCTCGTCAATCGCCATCTACTTCCTCTCCTCGGGCCTCGGCCGGTTCACGAAGTCCCTCGCCCTCCGAAGGTTCCGAAGACCAGGGGGATCGCCGAGCTTCACGGAGAGGGCGTAGAGCTTTTCGCGGGCCTGCCGCATGTCGCTGCCCCTCGGACCGAGACCCGGAATCCCGACGTAGAGCTCCTCAACCTCAGTCGGAAGGCACCCGTTGACCTTCGCCTGCCCGATCTCCTGGTCCAGCTTGAACTCGAGCTGCTCGTACGACGTCCGGGCCGTGGTCGCCATCTGGCGCTCGTCGTCCTTCGCCTCGTCCATCTCCTCGATCTCGTCGAGGAGGTCGACGACGTGGTCGTGGATCCGGGCCCCGAGCTCGAAACACTGGACCAACTTCTCTGCGTCGCCCGTCATTGTCTTCTCTCCCCCTTGACCCAAAACCTCGGTGACCCGCATGACCGGCACTCGATCGACGCCCCGTAGTCGACCACGTTGTGCCCGTGATGGGTATACTCGAACTGCTCGCGGTCCACCACGTCACCAGCGATGGTGTCGAGTACGTCCTTCATTGGAATCGCTGGGCTCTCTCCCTTTCGGACGAACCCCTGCCCGCCACAGGTGGTGCATCCCGCCCGCTTGTGGCTCGGTGGGTTCTTGAAAGTCCCTGGCTCGCGACCGCACCCCGGGCATGGTTCGTAGGTGACCTCGACCGGCTCGGTCTCGATCCCGCGGACGACCTCCGTATGGGTCCCCTCGGGGCCGGTATGGGTCCGCTCCTCGACGTAGGCGCGAACGAGGGGCGCAACCATCAGCTGCTGGTTGAGTGGGGTCGAATCGATTGGCGCGTTCTCCCCCATGAACGCTTCCTCGTTCAGTCGTGTAGCCTCGTTCTCGGCCTCTTCGGGATGCACGAATTCGCGGCTGACCTCTTTCCCGTCCCTTCGCACTTCCCATCCCGTGATGGGGCTCGTAATGGACTGGCCTGGTCGGGGCATCGCCCCTGCCACGTAGTACGGGCCGGAGCGCCGGAACGGGTGGCTCTGTAGGGTTTGCGCGAACCCGTACCGGGTTCCGTGCACCTCCAGCATTGCTCGGTGTGCCGGCGCGGAACGCGGCGACTGGCACCCCGGGTAGGCGCAAGGTTCCCCACCAACAGCCATCGTATCCAAGGCGCGACGCACATCAATCGGCGGGTACCTCACCCGGTCCGCCGCCGCCTCCGCCTCCTCGAGGGTGTCGAAAAACCCGTAGGTCAGCGTCTCCCCCGTCGCGATGTCGCGGAGGACGTAGTCGCCCTTTTCGGTCCGAAACGGCTCGGCCTGGTTCCGACAGAGCTTGGTCACTACCGCAACCGCCTCGTCGTAGCCTTCTCCGTGCTTGAACGAACGAAGATGACCAATCGGCTTCTCTTCGAGTGTACTCAAGAGGAGGCGACAGGAGTCGGCGACCGGCTTGTCCTTGCTGTAGTCCGGTGCCGCCATCTCGCACCCCTACGGTCTCAGGCCCTTATGGAGTTACCCATCCACGGTCACTCCGTCTCCGGCGGTCCGCCCGGGAAGAAGCACTTCGAGCACCGCGGGTCGTCCAGCGCGATGTGCCCCGTGCAGCGCGGGCAGATGATGTAGTTCTCCTCATCCGTCAGCTCCTCGGTCGGCTCGGGCTCCACCTTCACCGGGACCACCTCGGGACCGGCCTCGCCCTTCGGCTTCGCCGTCTCCTTCGCGTGCTCCCGAACGCGCCGCTGGCGTTCCTCCTTCGTCGGGGCTGGCGGACCCTGCCTCAGCTGGTCGGTCGGCACGGGAGCCTCACGGAATCCGGCCCGCAGCGGAAGGTCGTGCCGCACGATGTGGTCCAGCCGAACCTGCGCGAGCGCGAGCTCCGCGAAATTGTAGTTCTCCGCCGCCTTGCGAACCTCGTCCGCGACCTCCATGAGGTCCTCGTTCGGAGCTCCGCAGATGCGGCCGTACTCCACGACCGCCTTCAGCCGCTTCGACTGGTCGACGGAGACGTTCGTGGGCCACCGGGCCTCCCGCATGAACCGCGACGCGACCGACTCGAACTCCTGGCGCAGCGGGGTCTCGGCCTGCTCGAGCCGACCGGCCGCGACCTCCTGCTCCGCATAGTCCCGAACCGTGTTCAGGACCCGGCCGAGGTCCGCCTTGACCTCCACCAGCAGGGAGCCGGCGAGGAGGCAGCGGTGGAGAGCTTCCGCCGAGACCTCGCGATTCTCGGCCATCGGCTCACGTCTTGCCGGGGATCATGTCGCTCAGCCGGGGGCGCTCCTTGAACATCTGACGGAGACCGAGCCCGCCGCCACTCATCAGCCCGAGAGGACCGCCGCTTCCCTCCGTCGGCTTCGGCACCGGCGTCGGCTCGACCCGCGCGACCATCGACCGCGAGCTCGCTACGGCCTTCTCCAGCGGGGCCCGTCGCGCGACGACCTGCTCGACGTTCTTCAGGAGCTCGCTCGTGTCCTTCAGGTCCTGCGCCCGGTCGTTGAGGAGGTTCTGGCAGACCCCGCAGGCCTCCGCCTTGGCCGCCGCGGCGATGGCCTGCTGCGCTTGCTCCAATGCGGTGTAGGTTTCGGGGTTCGGCATCGGCCGGCTCTCGACCAGTAATCGCGCTACGGCCATATACCACCTCCGCTTTCACCCGGGTCGTGGGGAAAACCGGCCGGCCTCTTCTCGACGCGATCATCGGTGACGGTCTCGTGGACCGAGATTCCCTCGCGAGCAAGCTGCTCGACGGGGGACGACGAACGGCGCGCCACCACGTCGCCGATGCCGTCACCGAGAACCTTCGGGGTGTCGTCGACGCCCGGTTGAGAGACCTCAGGAAGCGGTAGGGTGCCCGTCCCGGCCACGGCCGCAGCCGCCCATTCCCGGGTCACGTCTGCTCTCCAGGCGAGCGAGTCTGCCGTCGCGTTTTTGCAGATGAAGAGAGTCTTCCAGGGGCGCCAGTCGATTCAGACCGTCATCTTCAACCTCGACCGCGCCCGAGGCTACCTCAAGGTCGCCGGGGACGCCGATCGCGTCGCGCTCGCCGACCAGCTCCTCTCCTTCTACCAAGGCTCCGTCCAGAAGGTCTTCCGCCCGGCCAATGCCCCGCAGCTCGCCGCGGAGCTCATGGCCCAAGAAGGAAACCTCGCCGCGGTTGACCCGCTGCTCCCCACTGGATAGTGACGCAATCCTTATTAGTAGTGGTGCTATCACCAGCACCATGCCCCAAATCTACCTCGAGAAGAAGCTCTACGATGAGCTCGTGCGCCAGCGGAAAGACCCGGCCGAATTCGTCAACGACACCGTCCGCAAGGCTCTCGGCGTCAAGAAGGATGAGTAAATGCCGAAGTCCGCGCCCCGTAAGATGTGGCAGAACGACATCACTCTCACCGTCGAGGACCTCACCTTCGCCGCGCAGTACGAGGAGGGCAAGGGCTCCGCGCCCCGTGTCCTCCGCGACACCGGGTGGCTCGACGAGGACGGAGAGACACTCCTTCTCGATGTCGGCAAACGCCTCAAGGGCGGGATGAAGGAACAGGCCCGAACCCTCGGTGGGGAGACCAAGAGCGACTCCGTCCGAATGGGTCTGAGTATCCAGTCGCTACCGACCCCAGGTCTCGTGCGCCTTCCCGCCACCGTCGCAGACTTCCGACCCAGCCGTTCCTGGGACCGGTTCCAGAAGCGCGACCAGTACAAGCTCAACGGGTTCCCCGCCCCAGAGGTCGAGGTGATCTCGGCTATCGATGGGTCGCCCCGGTTCGCCCTGAGCTACACGCTCGCGAAGCCCGTCGAAGTGAGCGCGCGGATCTTCTGCTTCGTCCCCTCCCTCGATTGGGAGCGGGTCGAGAACTGGCTCGCTATCCTTGGGCAGGTCAAGGGGCTCGGCGACCGCCACAACGACAGCGCCGCGTACGGCCGGTTCGTCATCAAGGCCTCCAGAAAGCCGGTCGAGAAGGAGATCAAGTACTGATGGACGAGCCCGAGGTCAAACGACTCGCCCGCGCCTGGCTCGAAACGGCCGGCTAAAGTGACTCCCGAGCCGGCCGTGCCCGATACGAACCGCGACGTCCTTCTCGACTTCTATGGTTGGAAGGCGGGTAACCCGCCCGAAATCGTCTGGGTCGAGGCCAAGGGGGACGTCGGGATCAGCGACCTGCTCGAGGGGTTCATCCGAACCGAGTTCGCGTGCCATCAGGGAGGGGGGCACGGTATCCTCGCCGTGCCCCGAGAACAGGCCGAGCGTCTCGCTAAGTACTCCGATTTCCTCTCCCAAGCGCCGCACGTCAAGGTCCAACCATTTCCCATCGACGACAAAACAACTCCGTAGTGACGAGCCAATCCCGTTAAATCTGACCGAGCTCCGTCAGACCATGTCGGAACGCGTCAATTCCACTCTGTAGTGACGGACCCCTTAAATCGGGTTGGCTCAGATTGACTCGAATCGTATCACTTCATTTCCATTCTGTAGTGACGACTCGATCGTCTCGCTTCTATTTTGCCCGGCTCGAGTCTGGTCAGTTCGGACCAATTCGATCCGGACCATCTTCCCTCAGGTCATCTCAGTAGTGACGACTCTGACCAGACCCCTTCCTGCCGGTCCGTTTCTGGCCGGGTCAATCCGAATCAAATCCACCTCTGTTCAAACCAATTCTTCTCTTCCCATTGACTCGGTCTGTTGCTCACGGGCTTGGAATCGGCCCGCTCAGGCTGGGTCCCAACGCGAAAGTCCACCAACCTTGCCGGATGATGACTGTGTTACGCTGAAGGAGAGCTCCACCGACGAGCCAGATATTCATCACCGGCGATCCTTGGAGTCCCGGCGCGACGTAGACGCCCTCCCAAAACGCGACCCGCCCGGGCACCTTCCACGTAATGGTTCCGCCGCGGCCGTTCGCGGCCAGCCACTTCGCCGCTGCTATGACCCGGTTGATTCCGACGTGGACGCTTACCGTCCCCAGCTGCCGGTAGAAGATCTGGTCAGCCTGAGTATCCACGACCGCCTGGTCGGCGTTCTGGTATGGAACCGAGACTCCGAGGCTCATCGGGGGTAGGTATGCTGTGCGAACCCTTAAAGGCCCCGGGGCTAGTCCTGAGACAATGGCGAACCCGAGCGGCGCGGCGCTGGTCCTGAGCCAGTACGAACTCTATCTCGTGCTCGTTGTCGTGGGGGCCCTGTCCGCCATCCTCGGGTTTGGGACGCACACCATCCCCTCATGGGTCGGCTACACGGGCATCGCCGCCGCGCTCGTCGTACTCTTCGGGTACCTCGCCGACATGTTCATCGCCGCGTCCGCCGGCGAGTACCTCGTCATCACCGTTGCCGCCGCCATCGTCGGCGAGGTCGCGACGCTCCAGGGCGTCCAGAACGCGACGCTCGCGATCGTGCTCGTCTGGGCGGTCGCGATCCTCGCGGCCGTGTACCATTCCGTCAGCCAGAACGGCTCGCAGTTCCTGAATAGCCAGCAGGAGACGTGGGCCATCGCCATCACGGGCGCTGGGCTGTCCTTCTTCACGTTTTGGTCGAACAACCCGACCGCGACCGAGGCCGCGATCATCGCGACCCTCATCACGACCATCGGGCAGTTCGTGAGGGCGTCCGTAAGCGTGGCGCCGTCCTCCTCGTCCAAGCCGGGGGTCCCACCCGCCCCGGTCGTCTAGAGGAACATCCTCTTGGCTTCCGGGCTCTCCGGCCGCACCGACGGGTTGCCCCTCAGGTCGTCCAGGTAGTCCGCGAAGCACCCCACGTGGTGCTCCTCCGCCCACCATCCCCCGTAGTGGTCCTTCTCGTCCGGAGCCCCGTCCTTCTTGGGTACCCCGAAGATGATCAGCACCCCGCTCAGCGCCTCGGGGTCCTCGGTCAGCTTCCTGATTAGGAGCTCCGAGACCGCCCTCGCTCCCTTCGCCGTCGCCTCTCGCCACTCCGCCCGTTGTTTTTCCTCGTCCAGCACCGGCATCCTCTTCACCCCAATTCCTCTGCGAAGGATTCGAGCGTGATGGGTTCGCGGACCGTACGGCCATCCCAGTGGAACGTGAGGTAGTAGACGGCGGACGCCGATTTTCCCGCGTTCACGTTCGCTTGGGCCATCGGCCCCCGCGCCAGCTTCCGTTCGGACCGTTCCAAGACGAACCCGATCGAACCGAACCGGTTCAGAACGTCTCGGACCAGAATCATCCGCCCGTGGGACAGGCTCCCGTCGGGCACCTTGTAGAAGACCCGCCCGTCCGGTTTGAGGACCCGTCGGAACTCGAGACTCGAACGGCCCAGAAAATCCAGCCAGGCCTTCCGGTTCGGCCAGAAACTGAACCGGGCGAAGTCTTCCCCAGCCCAGTGAAAGTCCTTCGGCCATCGGACGTCCCCGTCGAACGAGACGAGGTGAGGGGGGTCGCACCAGATCTCGCCGATCGAGACGTCCTTGAACGGAAGCATACGCGCATCCGCACGTACATCCGGACGCGCCAACGCACGCACATCCATACGAACGTCGGCCTGGGGAGGCCAGGCTCGCTTGATCGAACAGGTGACGTCGAGGACGGGCTTCAAAGGATGACCACTTTCTGGCACCGGTGCTGGTCCGCGAGCTCCACGACGACCGTGCCGCGACATACCGGGCACACCACTGTGGGGTGCCAGTCAAAGAACCCGCCGGGGGATGTCGCGGAGGGCGGGTCGAACGGGCCCGTCATCCCGAGCTCCCCGACCGAACGAAGTCGTGCTGAAACCCGATGAGGTGGATGTCCCACATCAATCGCCCGTCGACCGGGGACCGTCCCGTGGGCTCGATGACGATGGTCCGATGGATCCACTTCCCGTTGTCGAACCTCGGGAAGCCGGGCGCCCCGCACGCGGCGCACAACTCGACCGGTGTCATCAACGGGCGGGAGGCTTCGACCCCTTGGCTGGGTACCGGTCCGTCGCGGCGAAGACCGTTTCGGCCCCGGCCTTGAGGGCGTCCTCGGCCCCGAACCCACCGATGATGTAGTCGCGGACCACCTTCGACTGGGATACCGGTGGCCGGACCTCGGTCATCTTCCGCCGGATCCGCTCGTAGTCTTCCTTCGCCAAGTAGGCCGTCACGGAGTAGGTCGTTTGGCGTCCCATACCGTATCACATGATACGACACTATATGAGGGTGCAGGTGCATGGGGTTTGTGATGAGAGCCCGCCCGAAGTATGAATTCATCCAGCCCAAGTGGCTTCGCGGGCACACGCTCGTTGACGCTGGGAACGCCCTGCGCCGCGACATGGAACTCTCGGTCGCGTCGTACGATTGGGTTCGCTCCGATGCGGAGCGGCGTCACCTGGTCCAGAGAGAGCTCGTCGAGCTCGGGTCCTCCATCCTCGA
>Ga0116107_1002055_pt1 | contig 10978 bp, 11 predicted proteins | sample June2015DPH_6_10_FD_88969 | JGI IMG/M metagenome (GOLD analysis project Ga0116107, IMG submission 88969) | Peatland microbial communities from SPRUCE experiment site at the Marcell Experimental Forest, Minnesota, USA - June2015DPH_6_100 | ecosystem: Environmental > Terrestrial > Soil > Wetlands... | reverse complement strand
CGTTGGTCACCAGGGCGGCTATGCAGGCATTGCAAAGGCCGCACACGTCGGTCGCCGTGACGCGTTTGCGGTGAGCCCACTCGTTAAGGTGTGCTTCGCCGACCCCAACCTGTGGTTCGACTTCGCTGCGCCACGGAAGGAGTTTGCGCGCGGCGCTCTGCGAGAGTTCCAGCCTGCTGGTGAGAGAACAATCGTCTCACCCGGCCGAAAGTTCTAAACTGCGAAGGAGTGACGTTTGTCACTCCACCTTTACTTTTTTTAAGATCGTTTTAATCGTCCAACGACCGTTCGGTGCCGCGGTTGTTGCTAGATTGGTCTAGTTAATATCGGTGGAACTAGAGTTGTACAGTGTTACTTAATGTTCAGCAACCGCCGTCGAAGGAATAATACGTGTTTCTCGGCGTCTCAGATTAGCGCCTCGTGAAGTCGGTCCTGTGTTGGTTTCATTCGGCTAAGAGAACGCATCTAGTAAATTTGCCCCCTATTCGTGTCAATCGGTGACGAGCATCTGATCTAGTTTTCCATTAAGCCTTAGCCTCTTGCAATGGAACCCTATCGCAGCTAGCTGAGATCTACCAGCTGTGGCTAAGTATCTAGAACGCTCTTAAAAAGGTTCAGCCGCGGTCTTCGCACCGTCTTCTGTGGGTATTGTCCTTTTACGTGTTCGCTGAAGTATTTTAAATCGGTCTTTTCGAGATTCAAGCCCATAGAATCCAGAAACCCTGTAAAGACTTTTTCGGGAACTCCTGAATATTGGTAGATACTTGAATCGCAGAACTCTATTTCGAGCGTCGATGTTTTGACATCATATCCGACTGCTCGCACACTGACGGAGACGACGACTTCACGATCCATAATCTTACTCCGATTTTCACGTATTTAACTATTCCCGATACAAGAATCAGTTGTGTCACAGCTTAACGCAGCTCGCGCCGAATTGATGAGGTGCAGCTATCATTTCGTTGCCGATTATCGATTGCCATTTCGAGTTGGTGTGCGTGCTGTGCACGCTGTTATTTGCCCTAGCTGTCAGTTTACTCGCTCGGAATAAGCGCTGCAATTTCATTCCGTATCTCTTTGAGGCGTGCTGACAGGGCTTGTATATCCGCGTCAATTTTGCGCTGTTTTTTCCAATCCGCGACCCCTTGTTCAACTTTCTCAAGCTCTTCGTCGCTGACGTATTGCCATTTTCCTCGACATTTTGATGGCACAAAATAGTGGTACGGTCCGTGTAACTGACCTTTCCTGCACCGGCAGTTTCGTTTTCCGCAGCAGATTAGTCTTCTTCGCAGCGAACCACAAAGCGGTTGCAGTTGAGCCTTGTCGCTTTTCATGGTTCTTATTTCATCTACGATTTCGTTACTCTCGTCGAGTAATTTCTTGGCGCCGCGCAATGTTGCTTCTGCTTCTTTTTTCGTAAGCATCGTTGATTCTCGTTAGGTCGGCGCTGAATTTTCAAGGTGATGACTTCAATTTCGGCGCTCTTTTCTCTTGTAACGTCTTCCATTCATATATTATTTGTTTATCTTATATGTCTTCTTAACCTAATTTGTTAGCAGTCTACTTTTCTCGGGGTAAGATTTATATCGTTTTGATATGAGATGACATTTGATACGGTTGTTGGGATAACACTCACGCAACAATGTGTGCGAGTGCAATCCCACAGAGCGGATCAACAAATTAGCGCAAGAACAGCGAAAATTATAGAGATTTAGGTTTCAGAGCGGTCAAGACGCTCGCAAGCAAATAATACGTTGCAGACGTGGTTAGAAAAAATAATCCATACGTTGTTCGCTTCCTTCGCGAAAATTGCATCGTAGACACCGAGGCGGAAGCAATGCACAAGGAGCTCTGGCAAATGTACTGCGAATGGACGCCTCTGAAACGTATGCGCCGAACTATGTGCTCACAGAGTTTTTATCAGCACTGCAGAAAAGCCGGGTTCAAGCCTGTTAGCGAAAAACAAGGCGTGGTAAAATGGAAGGGCGTCACGCTTAAGCCCCGCTACTCGACGGCCGTAGACGTGTGCCATCGTAATAATGAACTTGATAACGACGCCCTCTCTTAGCACGGGCGGAAGAAATATAGAATAAGCAGTATAATGTATTGACAGCACGCTGGTAGGAGAGTGAAGGGATGGCTAAAGTGCTTCTGAATGTTTTTGTAGACTATGAGACCCTGGGAAGGACGGTTAACATCCTATCCGAACAGGGCGTGACAGGGTTTTATTGTCTCGAGTACTGGGGTGTTTCGCCGCAGAATTGGGAAGGTTTTGTCATCAAAGAAGAGCTTGAAATGGCCATTGAGGCGATACGGGACCATACTGAGAGGGCTATACAGGTTAACACGGTCGTAGATGATGATCTAGCTGAAAATATCGCGCGAGCGCTGGCTACGGGGCTTGCGGGAAAGCGTTACACGATTTTGAAAACTCCAGTGGATTCTATTCGCGTGGCAGCGCCGTAGTTGCGTAGGCAGGAGCGGACGACGCGCACGAAATTCGTCTCTAACCCTTTGTTGTTTGCTGCTGTCGCTCTGATTGTGTGTGCTGCTTTGGCAGTCCCAGCGAGCGCGGCAAACCTGAGTGTCGGTGCCGGAGGGCAGTTCAAAACCATTCAGCAAGCAGTGGATGCTGCGAAACCGGGCGACACGGTGCTCGTCGCACCTGGCACCTACACGGAAAACATCGTGGTGAACAAACCTCTAACGATAACAGGAAACGCGACAGTGCAGGCAGCCGATTCGAGCAAGGATGTGTTCTTGGTAACGAGTCAGGGTGTGCACATTGACGGGTTGACCTTAACCGGCGGCGCATCTGGCGTCGATGTTGCTAATGCTTCTTCCTGCGTGATAACAAATATTAACGCGCACGGCAACGTCCGTGGCGTGTATCTTGCCAGTGCGACTAACAGCGAAGTGCGGAACAGCAACCTATCCAATAACGGTTATGGTGTCTACTGTGATTATGCCACGTCCAACACGATATCGAATAATGTGGCAACAGGTGAGAAGGGTGACGGGGTGGCATTGGGTGATGGCATCTATGTGTTCTACAGTGATTCCAACAACGTTAGTGGTAACGACCTAAGCGCGAATCACGTTTATGGCATTTCGCTGTATCACTCGTCAAACAACACTGTTACGGGGAACACTATCAACCAAAATCAATATTACGGCGTCAGATTTCGGGAGTCAGACAACAACACGTTTACCTTCAACACAATACGCGCAAACGTTCAGCTAGGCATACTCCTTATCCAGACGACAAATCACCAGATATACCTTAACAACTTCATCGACCAACCTACCGCCATGAGCGGTGCCGGCGAGGCAAAGCTCGATTCGCCACAAGCTATGGCGTACACCTACAATGGTACAGCGCGCACGGGGTATATGGGCAATTACTACTCAGACTACAAAGGCACCGACTCCAACGGCACCGGGATCGGAAGCACGCCTTCAGCATATGGCGACAAGTACCCGCTTATACAGCCAGTTGCGAGCTACGGAACCATCCTTCCTGCCAGCGCCGTTACTTCTGCTCCCTCTTTAGCCACAACGACTTCTGGCAACCAAAGCAACACTGGAACAGGACTGCCGGGATTTGAAGCAGCTTACGCTGTAGCAGGGTTCGCAATTGCTGCGATCGTACTGCTCGGCAAAAGGTACCGCGCAAAGTAGCGCTCGAAGTCGGGCTGGGTATTCGAATCAACATTGGTAACCAGTCTGCTTGCTAAATGTTGACTGGCCCATAGCGGCTCTACGCCCGAAGGAAACGGAGGGTTTAACTTGAACTATTTTGCGTACAATTCATACGCACGCAGCCTCTTTTCCAAATATCTCCCAGTCGTGGCGTAGTAACTGTCGTCGCCTGTCTGTTCTTCCGATTTTTCAGCTGCATCAGAGTTGAGCAACTTTTCGTCCTCGTTGTGCTGGTCGTCCGCCATAATTCTCGCAGCCGATTGTAAAAAGAACGATAGGCTCTGTCGGATTTTAACCGGCGACCTCCGCTATGTCAGTACGGGGGATTCTGCGCTTGAACAGGCGTTTTCTGATTTCTCAGTACTTTTTTTGTGCCTGCGCTTGAGATAACGACCAGAGATGCAAGTGCCCCGTCGTGAACCGTCTGATAGATCCGCGTCTGCAGTCCCGCAAGCTTTGAGAACGTAGAGGGCAGCCGTATCGTTGGGTAGTTGTAATCAGCTTTTGCGCGGTGAAGCGAGATTTTGCTGCTTCCAAGCGTTAACAATGAGAAATCGCTGCTAGTCGTAGCAGGCACCCTGCCGCAGTCTTGAGAAAAAGAGATCATAGCAACCAGAAACGCGCGTTAGCAATTTAGCCATTTCTGTTGCTGCAATTTTTCAGAAGCCTTTTTTTCCTTTGGAGCCAAATCTTCAGCGGAAGAAAAAAAAAGACTTTCTTGAGCTCGAACTTCGTGGGGCAGACACCCAAATAAAGTGTCTTTTTTTTCATTTTTAAGAACAGGCTCTTGAACTGACGCCCGTCGTTTCGAGCGCGAAGGGCTATCGGATTCATGGGATCTCTAGAATACTCCGCTTGCCAGCACGCAAGCTTACGCCGGTGACCAAATCATGACCTCGAGTGTTCCAGGGTAGCATGTTTTTTAGATGGAGCTGGAAGCAGAGCTTATTAAGATGTGCTGCTTAATCGACGTTTAGAGCGAGCACAACACTAAACTACGTTAACGCCCTTTTATGTTTAGTTGATTTCTCGACCGTAAAGGCGTTTGAGTATGGAATATAATAAATTCAGCAAATTCTCTGGCACGCAAGACCTTATGGTTTTAACCGTAGCAATCGGACTAGTCGCCGCGTGGTTTGTTGCGTATATATATTTTGCAGGGATAATCTGCATTTAACCCTACTAAACTGCTCTGAATTCTCGGTAATGTCCGTAATGGTTAAATGACGCTGCTCCGTTGCCGCACGAAGGAGCAGCCGCATCACCGGTTTATCATGCTCGACACGCTATGCGATATAGCACTGCAAGAAGAGGGTTCGGCGCTCAGCATCAGACGACCGATTATTGATATTGATGCCCACTTACGACGCATCTGCACTTGTCAGAAGATACGACAAAGACTTCGGTTTTACACATGACTGCTGTTTCATGCAAGTTCTGCAGTACTCGCCGCAACAACCGGTCTCTCTGATCGTCATAGCGTCCCATTCATTGATTAATCTCTTATGTTCTCATAGTCTTTTACGCTGGCCTGGCATCGCGCATCGCACAGAATGTTGAAAGAAAAACTGAGGTCAAATTATAGGACTTGGGGTCTAGTCTATGTAAGGGTAAAAAAAGCCAGGTGGTTAGTGGAGGGTGTGGTCAATTCTGGAAACGTTGATAAAAGAAGAGGGAGTGAGGTTAGTGGCTCCCTTTTCTTTTACTTGTCCTATATAGCAGAAACCTACCCGAAAAATCGTTAGTTTACGGACCGATATGGGTAAAGCTACGTGTATATTTTCTTCACTTATTATGGTTTCAGTTGAATAATCTATTAGAGATAGCATGGGATAAGGCTTTAGTTGCCATTCTTAATTCCCGGAAGTAGGCTACTCTGCCAGGAACTCTACCTTCTATGTCTGCAGCTGAGGTACCCGGACGTGGTGAAAATGAGTAGATTTCAGCATAGTCGAAATTAGATTCTTCGAAAAGGTTCATAGACTCAGCAAAATCTTTCTCAGTTTCGGTTGGGAAATTTACGATAATCTGAGTGGAAATGAATAGGTCCGGATGTGCCTTTTTTAGTCGTTGGATACTTTCTTTGAAATCAGCAACACTATATCCCCGCTTCATCAGTTTTAAAATCCGGTCGCTTCCGGACTCAACAGGGACCCCAGTAAACCATATCTTTCCTGTAGCAAATGCTGGAACTAAATCATCAATCATCTGTTTTAGAAATAGGGGATGGATATTACGCAAGCCAATTTTAAAATCGCCTTTTTCATTTACCATTTTGGTGATAAGGTCTGCCAGACTGTAGCCAAGGTCTTTACCGTATGGTCCCAAGTCTGTTCCCAGTAGGATAAATTCTTTGAAACCAAGGCTAAGCCCGGCCTTGAATTCATCCATTACCTCATCAATGGGTTTGCTTTTAATGTTACCTCGGGATTTCTTTACTGCACAATATGAACAATTTCCTAAACAACCGGTCGCTATCTTAATGTAAAAGATTGAAGAATCATTGCCCGTTCCCTCCTTGCCGGTCGTATCGAGTTGTATTAGGGGGCTAGGGCTGTCGTAAGCGATCCGGCTATGCAAATAGTTACTTGATGTTAACCTTAGATACAGTAGATCAACAAATTTAACAGGTAAACGGTCGATTTTACTAAGACGATGCCATCTACTTTCTCTGTATAGCGGTTGGCAAATTTCGTTGACAGTTATCTCATTTATCGATTTTGTAGCGTTAATTATTTCGTCCAGCTTATCGATTTCTCTTTCTCCAAAGGAAAGCCCTTGATGAGTTTGGAAAAGCATTTCATGGTCAATTTTGGGCAGGCATCCCCAAACAATCAATCGCTGGTTATCTTTTATTTGTTTCTTAATTCTATGAATAGCATAAATCGAATTTAACGCTGAGGATTCAGTCAAGCCACAGGCATTGAATAGAATAAGGTTAGCAGCTTTAACGTTATCTACTATTTGCCAACCATTTTCTTCTAAATAGCTCTCTACACGGGCAGAATCTAACTGGTTCTCCGGACAGCCATTAGTGAGGACACATGCTTTTTTCAAAGTGTTGCCTCTGAATATATTTCCAAATATGCCGCAATTATTGTGATCGACAATGATCAATGACAAAAGCCGACCTGAAACAGGTTGGTTTCACTTGACTCCATCTTCGTCCTGGTGACCACCTATAGATAAAGATTAGCCACGTATCTCATCCAAATAGGTCCCCGCCTGATGCAGGCGTTCCGCGGTGCTGTGCGCTTCTAATCGAATCCATAAGCAAACTGGCGGAGCTTGTCTTGATAAACTCCTTTCTTGACCTCTTCTTGGAAAACGGCAAAGGGTATCTACCGGATGTTGCTCACGGAGTGCTTGAAGGCACAACATTCACTGTTACTTTGCCCAGAAGGAGTGAGTGAACGTCGCTTGCGCGCGCGGCTTTGACAAAAACGGCACCGCGCGGGGCTTAAATGAGCCCCTTCTTTTTTGTCTCGAGGCCGTCACCAGTTTATCTAGAGAGAGCAGACTTTGGGTCACTACCCGGCGACGCCGCGAATACAATAGTAGCCGCCAGTCAGCGCGTACTGCACGTGGACGGGGCACTTACGGCAGCCGCATCCCCGCATTTGAGGAGGCTTTTTGCTCTTGCCAGTAGCACAATGGGCCCACCCGCTACATTGAGTCTGCTTGAAAGTCGGGCAAGTAGTGCAGCAGAGCTACTTCACGACATTCCCTGCTGTTATCGGAACCCTCATGAATTTTCTTTTCGCGCGTTAGTTTTTACCACAGGCACTGGTTAACTGGTAAGATGAACGGGCGATGATTGCCAATGACGGCACTCGCAAGTAACGTACTTGCCCCGCAGTTTGTCGTTTTTGCAACGAATTGACGGTGTTTTTCGTTGCTCGTACGCAAGTTTTTAATATGATTGCTGTATCACAAATTCTGGCTAGGAAGTAAGCAACCTGCTTCCGACATTAGCACACTTCTCCATATAAACTCACGGAGCTTAAAAACGGGTCGTGCGTATGAAATGTCCGGCTTGAATGGAGTTTTTTTCCTGACGGCGCAGCATTCCGTTTTCACCAATCATGGTATTGCACATGCTAAGTCGACGTGAACGCGAATTTCTTAACAACCTTGCGACTTTTCGGGACGATTTTCGCCGTTCAGGCGGCGTTCGAGGTCTGCGCATAACGGAGGAAGAGTACGTCCGTGGAAAACTTGACGATGTATACGGAAGTCGTTACGTGCTTGTGCTGCGGAATCGGATTCGAAAGCGGGCTTCTATCGCGTTGGACGACTTATTAGACCTCGTAACAATAGACGCAGACGACCCTATCGCAGGACGGTCTGTGCCGCGTTCACTTCTGCCAGATAGATTTGAGTACAGGCTTCTCGAGATTATCCGAGCGTATCGGAAACGCACTGACTTCCACGCATCACGCCAGGTAGAAACGCTGATCGAGGAACTACAAACTAGTGCCGACGAACTTCAACTAATCGACGCGATGGAAAACGGCGATATCACGGGTTTGAGGGAGTAAAGTTTTATGAATTGGCTTGCGCACGTTTCCTTGTTTTTTCTGGACGAATGAACAATACGCCGGTTGCTATTGCTCCAATACCGCGCTAGCGCTAACTCGCACTTTTTAATAATAAATTTAAACGGAGCCCAACTGGGCGTTTTCCGCTCGTCGACTTTATATAGCTCGTTTTTTTCATGTATAATTAGTGGTAAATAAAGGAATTACAGACGAATATGAAGCCGGTTCCGACCGACGAACATGCGGCCCCCTCGCCCCGGTCAAAAGAGATCCAGGAGACTGGTCTCAATGGAACGCGTTGCGAAAGCGCACCAGCGAACAGAATAAGGATGTGGGTCGATAAATGCCCTACGCAGATCATGCTCAACGTCGCGCGCATGACGCGGCACGCAAGCGTAGGCAACGGGCCTAGGGATGGACGAAAAAAAGGTTGGACACAGCAACCGCCCTCTCAAATCGAGAGTGCCCGCGGCGTGTGATTATCGCGCCTCAGGGGCGATAAGAAGCGATGCTCCGTAGGGATTGCCCCTCACGTTTATTAACTCGCGCGAGAATTCTTAATTCAGTCGTATAAAGAGGCGGGTAAATGGAAAGAACGGTTATTACCACAACAAAAGGAGTCTCCGGTATTTCACGTCCTTTTAAGAGCATTATAGAGCAGCTAGGCTTGCACGACGAAGACACAATTATGTACGTCGGCCTGCCAGGGGTTTGCACTCCATTTGTTGAGCTGCTGTCTTACGCAATCAGGACGCTAACAATCAAACAAGTGTTTGTCGCTAATCTAGACCTTTCCTTGGCAAAGACAGTCGTGCCTGTGGAGTATGTGGGCATACAGTTCGCAGATCATGTAAAGATTGATAAAGCTAAGGTCATCATCGTTCTCGGCGGGTTAGCGATGCCTATTTCACCTGTAAGCCGCGACGATGTTTCCGAGTTCCTCGAGAGAGTCTTGCTTCCAGGTGGCTCAGTAATCGGTGTCTCGTTCATGAACATGTTTGAACAAGTTGGGTGGACATCGACAATCCCGTTCAATTTCTTGATCGATGCGACCATCGACCCAGTCCGGGTCGAACAATTCTCAAAGTAGAACTCGTTAAAACGTCTTATCGCATTAAAAACGGCATTATTAGGATCTTCCTGTGGACAAGACACAAATGACTAGTGTTGTTTCAGACATTCTGGAAAAAGCCGAAAGCGGTCGCCGAGTCGACCAAAAACAAGCCCTCACTTTGCTCAACGTGCGTGGAGCTGACCTTCACGCGGTGCTCGCAGCTGCGGATTCCGTCAGGGAGATGCGGGTCGGCGACGACGTGACCTACGTGATCAATAGAAACATAAACTTCACCAATATCTGCATCGGGTCGTGCGGATTTTGCGCCTTTAGAGCGAGACAGGACGATCCCGAGGCCTATTTCTTGCCCGTCGATGAGATCGTCAAACGGGCGGTCCAAGCACGACGCACTGGTGCGACCGAAGTTGGGATTTTCAGTGGGCTCCACCCTAAGGTGGATGGCAATACCTACGTCGAAATCCTGCGAGCCGTGAGAAAAGCTGTTCCGGACATCCACATACACGCCTTTTCACCCGCTGAAGTCGCATATGGTGCCGATAAGTTGGGCATTTCACACGTCGAAATGCTCAAGATGCTCAAGGAAGCGGGTCTCGATTCGATGCCGGGCACAGCAGCTGAGATCCTCGTCGATGACGTGCGCAAAACGTTGTGCCCACAAAAGATCGACACGAAAACGTGGACAGATATTATTGTTACGGCTCATCGGCTCGGAATTCCGACAACGTGCACGATGATGTACGGCCACATAGAGTCGTATCAGGACGTGGTAGATCACCTGCAGCTTCTGAGAACGATACAGGACACAACCGGCGGCTTTACTGAGTTCGTTCCGTTGACCTTCATCCATTACAACACACCGATCTATCGTGCGGGCATCGCACGTCCTGGCGCGACTGGACGAGAAGATCTTCTCATCTTTGCGTTGGGGCGAATGTATCTCGACAACATCCCGAATATACAAGTGTCCTGGGTCAAGTTAGGAACAAAATTCGCTCAAATTGCGCTGACCTGCGGTGCAAACGATCTTGGTGGCACATTGGTGGAGGAGAACATAACGCGAAGCGCGGGAGGGACCGCCGGGCAAAGCCTAACGCCAAGCGAGTTTATCAGAATAATCACCGACCTCGGACGTGTCCCTCGAGTACGAGACACGCTTTATCAGATACGGCCGACCTGAATGTGCGAATGTTCCGCCGACACGTAAGCACGTGCGTGAAATAATAATGAGGTGGCTGTTCGCGACGTTAAAGGGCTAGCTGCACCGTGGGCGATTTAGCCTTCCGCATTATGTTGTTCGCAACGGCAACGAAGAGACGCACACCAGAACAGACTTCTAATTTTTATGGAGCCAAAGCACCTCCAAAAAGCTCAAAAATAATGCTTTTTTAACCCACGAATTAGGAGTTAAAATCGAGCTTCTGAGGCGATAAAAAACGCATTTTAATTTTATTGTAGTTCCTATATTTAATTCGTTATCGTATAAATAATGTTAAATACTATTACCTATCAATGATTCGTGATCTAGCGAACCATATACTGCCAATAATTCATTTTAAGCAATTTTAATGCCGCAGAATACGCTGATTTCGCGGTTCGCTGGACTAGTGAATCAGAAATCTGGGCTTGAAAGCCAAATACCATACAAGGGAGGAGTTAAATG
>Ga0116107_1002048_pt1 | contig 10998 bp, 9 predicted proteins | sample June2015DPH_6_10_FD_88969 | JGI IMG/M metagenome (GOLD analysis project Ga0116107, IMG submission 88969) | Peatland microbial communities from SPRUCE experiment site at the Marcell Experimental Forest, Minnesota, USA - June2015DPH_6_100 | ecosystem: Environmental > Terrestrial > Soil > Wetlands >... | reverse complement strand
CGGTCAAGTCCATATCCGGACACGATAGCCAAAGCATGCGACGGCAGTGCCGTCTTCTCGATTCCGGCGATCACGATGAAAAGCCCGATGAACAGAGCCAGGAGGGAAAAATCGATTTCGTGATATACCTTTTCCGGTTTAACTCGCCGGCTGATGAGCAGCAGCGCACCGGTCACAACCGCGACCTTGGCAATAGGCCAGCCGATAAAAAAGAAAACGATCATCAAACCGGACGCTGCCAACGACTTCCACATCAGTACCTTGTTTGCACGAATGCGGCGGCATTCCAGCTTTACCGCCTCCGATTTACGGAACTCTTTGCGATAGATGATCGCAAGGATCGCAAATGTCAGAACGAGACCGGCCGCCCCCACCGGCGCGAGCTTTGCCGCAAAATGGCGATACGGTATTCCGGAAAAAATTCCGATCATCATGTTCTGTGGATTTCCTGTAATGGTCGCGACACTCCCGATATTGGATGCCATCGCAACGGCCAGCAGGTAAGGAACCGGATTGCGTTCTAATGCGAGAACAATCTCCAGCACGAGCGGGGTCAATACCAGGCACATTGTGTCGTTGACAAAGAAAGCGGAAAAAACTCCGGACACCAGGACGATGGCGGCAAGCAGGGTCAGCGGATGATGCGCATGCTCGACCACCCATTTGCTTACCACTGCAAAGAACCCCGAGAGACGCAGGTTTGCCACCACGATCATCATGCCGAACAGGAGGAGGATCGTGTTGTGGTCGATAGAGGCGTATGCCTCATCCAGAGTCAATACACTGAATGCGATCATCAGGCTGGCGCCGATGATTGCTGCGCCCGTGCGATCCACCCGAAAACCGGGCAAACGTCCGAGAGCAAGAACAAGATAAGTCCCAACGAAAATGCATGCAGCGGCAAGCATATTATTTGATTCCTGATTCCTGATGTCTAATTCCAGATTGAACAGCATAAGACGATTCAACGGTCAATTGAAGGTTTTAATCAGGAATCTGGAATCAGGAATCTTGCCGATGTAACATGCCCTTCGTAGATTAGGGGAGGGTACTCAATGGATTCACCAATAAATGGAGTTTTGATTTCCGGTGTCCGATACTATGGAATGCAAACAGAAGCAGAACAAAGCAAATTGCAACTGCAGCTACGAGCCCTGTTCGCGCAAAGCGATATGTTGCGATTGCCTGCGCTATCATTTAAGCAACAGGGAGCTTCCGGCCTGCTGTTTTCCCGCGGATGCGGAACGGACCTACGACCGCTCTTTTGAGCACTTTGCCCGGCTGGTTGCGCAGGGTCGCATTTAGGGATCAGTATTGGAATCGGTATCGCAAATGTACTTGTAGCCGAAAGCCGCTGTTAAGAAATCGAAGAGTGCAGTGTTGACTTTTTTCTCCCGTGCCGACAGGCTTAACACATGCTCGAAGCCTTGATTATTGGGGGTGGCATCTCCGGTCTGACCGTGGCGCATGCCTCTGGATTGGGAAGCCAGCCTGGAAAATGCGAACTCTGGGAATGCACCGGTCGCCTGGGAGGCACGATCGGCACTGATCGCATAGAAGGATATTCTGTCGATTGGGGGCCGAACGGCTTCCTCGATCGCGAACCGCTGACGCTTCGGCTTGTGGATGCGCTTGGGTTGAAAAGCAGTCTCGAGCCGGCGAATCCTAAAAGCGAAGAGCGATTCATCGTGAAGCGCGGACGCCTTCACCCGGTTCCGTTTTCTCCCGCGAAAATGATCTCTACCGGGCTTTTGAGCCCGCTGGAGAAGGCTCGTGTTTTTTGTGAGCCTCTTATCCCCGCGCGCCGCGGAGACGGGGATGAGTCGATTTTTGATTTTGCGGCGCGCAGGATCGGTCGGGCGGCTGCCGAAACATTTGTTGATCCCATGGTCTCCGGGATTTACGGCGGGCTGGCACGGGAGTTGTCTTTGCCTGCCTGCTTTCCGATTATGAGAGAAATGGAGGTCCGCTACGGCGGGCTGGTGAAAGCGCTGATCGCCAGGCAACGGGAGAAACGCCGTTCTGCCGGCAAAGTGGGAGAAGCAAAAACAAAATCCGGCGGACCCGCCGGACCGGGCGGCCACTTGACTTCATTCAAGAGCGGGTTTGCTCTCATCATAGAGCGTCTTGGGGAACAACTGGAATCCATCATTAAGAAAAATCGTACAATCTCCCGAATCCGCAGAGTGGATGATGCGTGGGAAATCACCGACCAGACCGGACTCACCCAGCAGGCTCGAAAAGTTGTGGTTGCATGCCCTGCATACGCGGCAGCGCCTCTGTTCAGGGATTTTGACAGAGATCTTTCCGCCGCTTTTGCTGAAATTCCCTATGCGCCCATCATTGTGGTTGCGACCGGGCACCGGAGAACGGATGTCCGGCACCCACTAGACGGTTTCGGATTTTTAATCCCCCGCAACCAGGGAATGAGGACTTTAGGTTCGATCTGGACGTCTTCAATTTTTGAAGAGAGAGCTCCGGAGGGATTTGTTCAATTCCGCTCGATGCTCGGTGGTGCGGGCGACCCGTCGATTCTTGAGCTTTCGGACGACCAGCTGTGGATCACGCTGCAGCGCGAACTCGATCCGCTGATCGGGATCCGGAATGATCCGGCCTTCATCCGGATCTACCGGTGGGAGCAGGGAATTCCACAGTACAAAATCGGCCATCGGGAGCGCCGCGCCAAACTCGAACAGTTGGTTTCCCATCATCCCGGTCTCTTCATCACCGGCAACGCATACTGCGGAATAAGCCTGAACGATTGCGTAAAAATGGCCTACGGCGTTGGCCGGGATTTGACGGCGTGAAATCGTTTGCGCGTTTACGGGTTTACGCGTTCATATGTCAGTACTCAAACGCGTGAACGCGTAAACGGTTTTTCAAACGGCATTTCTGCACTACTAACTGATTCTCTGATATTTTATAATGCAGTTCTCAGGAATAAAGCTTTCGAGTATTGATAGATGCACACTTCCGAAAGGGCGCATTACTATGAAAAGGTCAAGTTTGTTCTGGGTGCCGATCTTGTGCTTTACAGCTATAGGAATGATTCCAGGGATCGGATTTGCGGCAGCCCCCTGCGTGGATTGCCATAAAAACATTTCCCCCAACATTGTGTCCGATTGGCAAATAAGCAAGCACGGACAAGCTGGTATTGACTGCGCCATTTGTCACGGCGACCAGCACACCTCTGCTGCAGACGTGGCCAGAGTTCAGATCCCCACGCCGGAAACGTGTGCACCCTGCCATGAGGAAAAGGTAAAACAGTATAAGGCCGGAAAACATGCATTAGCGTGGGTCGCGATGAAGGCAATGCCCACCATGCATTTCCAGCCTTCGGTCCTCACTGAAGGCATGAAGGGTTGCGGAGGCTGTCACAAGATAGGAGTCAAAACTGCGGCGGAAATAAAGGATCTGAAAAAAAACAGTCCGGGATTCGGCACAGCATCCTGCGATGCCTGCCATACCCGTCACCTCTTTTCCGTCGAAGAAGCGCGGCAACCGCAAGCATGCGAGACTTGCCATACTGGTTTCGATCACCCGCAATGGGAAATGTACTCGGGCTCGAAGCACGGGGTTCGCTACCAGCTGAAGCAAACCAAGATTTTGCCCAGCAACGTGGCGGCGCCCACATGCCAGAACTGCCACATGCAAAATGGGCAGCATGAAGTCCGGACCGCATGGGGATTCTTGGCTGTCCGGTTGCCTATGCCTGAGAACATCGTGTGGAAAGAGGATCGCACTGCCATCCTGCAGGCGCTCGGGGTCCTGGATCCGACCGGACAACCCACTGGGCGGCTGAATGCCGTGAAAGGGGCGCAACTGGCTCGTCTGACGCAGGAAGACTGGCAGAAGGAGCGGGATAAGATGATCAAAACCTGCAACCAGTGCCATTCCGTTAATTTTGCGAAATCGGAATTGGAGAAGGGTGACCAGATCATCGCCGATATCGATCACCTGACGGCGGAAGCCATTCGTGTCGTAGCCGGATTGTACAGGGATGGGACTCTCCCAAAACCCGCGAACTATTCCTATGCGTTCCCGGACCTCCTGACATTTCAGGATGCGCCGACGCCAATTGAACAGCGGCTGTTTGTCATGTTCCTGGAGCACAGGAACAGAACCTTCCAGGGAATTTTTCATAATAACCCCGACTATACCTGGTGGTATGGATACAGCGAGCTGGAAAGAGATTTGACGGACATCAAGTGGATGGCGGCAGAGATGCGGCGAACCGGCAAGAGTGTGGCAAAAGTTTCGCAGCCTGCAGCCAAGAAAGCTGCAAAGTAGTCGCAAACGGGGACGCCACCCTTTTCGCCAGTTCAGCTTTCGCTGGAACTGTATTGCTCTGGTGAAAAGGGTGGAGTCCCCATTTTAATTCCTCTTTATTTCCGCTTCAGTGGCGTTGTGTATAGAGACAATGTGTGGGTGGCATTGTCTTCGTTGGAAATCACCGCGATCGTCTTATCCGCGACAATCCCATCCAGATCATAGTCGTGGGTTACAATGCGCGAACCCGGCTTCAGCTTGTCCAATTGCGGCAGGAGTCTTCTATTCATTTCCGGCAGAAGGTAAAGCGGAATCACATCCGCTTTGCTCAGATCGAGCGTGAATATGTCGGCCTGGACAATCTTGACCAAGCCTTCGACATGATTCCGGGCTACGTTTTCCTCAGAGGCCTGGACCCTCTCGGGATCGATATCATAACCGACTGCCCGGCAACCGTATTTCTGGGCGGCAAGAATGAGCATCCGGCCATCCCCGCAACCGAGATCGTAAACCAGATCGCTTTTTTTAATCTTCGCCATCCTGAGCATTTGGGAAACAAGGTCGTAGGGAGTGCCCACGTAGACCACGTCCGGGTTGCGCATCCACTTGGTTTTTTCGGCTGCCAGACCTGCGCCAACGAACAGGATTGCTAAACTGATCAGAATTGTTTTCAGAACCTTCATTGTTTGATCTCCATTTTGGGGAGTGCCGTCTTTCGAGTCTTTGAGCCTTGGAGTCTTGGCGTCTAACCCGAAGATTCGAAGCCACAAAGACTCCAAGACCCTAAAACTCGTTAGCGGAAAATAGCCAGCATCGGGAATCGGGCGATCACGCCTTGCACAGCAATGTCGCTCAGTCTGCACCCGGCGGCAAACACGATGCGCAGATTGGGCATTGACAAAAAGCTCTCAAGATCGTTGTCGAGTATGCCGCAATTCATCAGGTTCAGCTCGTTCAATCTGCTCATTCCTTCGAGCTTCCCGATTCCGGCGCCGGTGATTTGTGTGTCTGCCAAGGCAAGGACCTCCAATTGCTTCATGGGTGCAATTTGATCCATGTCTGCATCCGCAATCTTATCCCCGCTCAGATTCAGAACCACCAAATCCGGGGATTTCAGGTTCTTGAGAACCGCGCCATTGATACCGGTGCGCTGCAGGGAGAGTGCTTCGAGATTTTTGAGTTCCGAGAGCCACGGCAGCGCATCCCCGCCGAGATTGACATCGTGCACATAGAGCCGCCTCAAGGAAGGACAATTCTTCAAATTGGCAATGCCGGAAGAGGTGACACTGCCGCCTCCGATTTCCAGCCATTCCAGTCCGGACAACTCCCGGAGGTGGCGCATCGCCTCGTCATTCATCTCTCCATTGGTCGCCTCAATCCACCGCACAACGCCACGGGAATTGTGCTGCACCGGCACTCCCAATCGGGTCAGTGCAGCAACTGCGCCAATTTCGCTTTTAGTCGGCTTGGCACTCCCGTATTGCGCCGGATAAGAAAAATGAATTCCTAGAAATGCGAAGGCTGCCGCCAGAATTGTTGCTTTTGACAAAACCCTCATTACTGCCTCCTTTGGAGGGACCATCATATCCGAAAAAACCTAACCACGAAACACACGAAAAACACGAAGGAATCCATTTCGTGGGTTTCGTCGTTAATCGAGTTTTTTATGGAAACGGAGCACGCTGAGTCCCAGAATAGCCACGCCGAATACCGTCAGGGCAATCATCTGCTGCCACAGGGAGCCGATTCCCACCCCTTTCAAAAACAGGTCCCGCACAATCTGCATAAAATATCGCAGAGGATTCAGGTAGGTCAGGTACTGGACCGGCGGAGGCATATTATGGATCGGGAATGCAAAGCCGCTGAGCAGCATGGCGGGCATGAAAAAGAAAAAGGATGCCATCATGGCTTGCTGTTGCGTCTGGGATATGGTCGAGATGAATAGGCCGACCCCAAGGGTTGAAAGCAGGAACAGCACAGTGCAGCCAAACAAAATCAGAATGCTGCCGCGAATCGGAATGCGGAAAATCAGAAGGGCTGCGGCTACTACGAGCGCGACGTCGACAATTCCGACCATTGCAAACGGGAGCAGCTTTCCCATGATCAATTCAAGCGGCCTGATCGGCGTAACCATCAGCTGCTCCATGGTGCCGATCTCCTTCTCGCGCACGATACTCATCGCGGTCAGCATAATGGTGACCAGGGCGATGATATTCACAATGACTCCCGGGACGAAGTACACACGGCTTCTCAGATCGGGATTAAACCAGACCCGGTACTGCGCCGTGAGCACTGGAATGACTGAAGGAACCGCTCCGCCTATCATTGCCGAGACAGGCATGAGCCGCGAATTCTGCTGCCTCGCCACGGTTTTAGCCGCATATCCGACAACAACCTGGCTTGCGTAACTCGAAATGATGGAGGCGGTATTGGAATTGGTCCCGTCCACGAGAATCTGAACGGAGGCGGTATTGCCGCGTTTCACATCACGCGAAAAGCCGGGCAGGACTCGGACGACAGCTTGCACTTTGCCCGAGTCCATCAGTTCCTGGACCCCGATGCCGTTGCGCTGTACTGCTGTGATGCTGAAATAGCGAGAACCCTGGAAAGCCGCCAAAAGGTCGCGGCTCTCAGGAGTATTGTCCATATCCATCCAAGCCGTGCGAGCATTTTCCACATCCAGATTAACCGCGTATCCGAAAAGGATCAGTTGCAGAAGCGGAGGGCCGAACAGGAGCGTACGCATGCGCGGACTCCGCAAAGTCTGATAAAATTCTTTTCGAATAATTTCCCGGATCCGGTTCCACATAGATCAGGCCACCTTCTGTCTCAGCTTTTTGACGGCCACAAGGAATACGAGCAAAGCATAGATCGCCAGCATCCCGACCTCCGTATAAAGCACTTCTACCCCGACACCGCGCAAGAAAATGCCTTTGAGAATTTTGACGAAGTATCTTGTTGGAAACAGAAAGGTCGCGACCTGAACGGGAATCGGCATATTCTCGATCGCAAAAACGAAACCCGACAGCAGAAACGCGGGAAGGAAAGAGGTGAGCATTGCCAGTTGATAGGCGAGCATCTGCGTTCTGGATAGGGCAGAGATCAGAATGCCCCAGAAAAGCGCCCCAACCAGAAACAGGCATCCGGACGAAACCAGAAAAACATAGCTTCCGCGTTGGGGGACCCGGAAGATGACCACGCCGACGATGATTGTCAAAAGCATATCGATCAGGCCGAGAGTGAAATAAGCGCTCATCTTTCCCAGAGCGATCTCAGCCGGACGCAGAGGAGTTGACAGAAGCTGCTCCATGGTTCCCATTTCCCACTCGCGCGCAAGAGTGAGGGAAGTGAGAAGCGCGCCAATGATCATCAGGATAAGAGCGATGAGCCCGGGGACAATATAATTCTTTGATTTCAGCTGGCTGTTATACCAGACCCTCAGACGCGGTTCGACCGGAGCTGACAGAGCGCTTCGGCCCATCCGGTTCTGTGCTCGCACTTGAATTTCGGCTGCGAAGGACTGCGCGATTGCGTTCGCGTATCCGAGCCCGATGGATGCCGTATTCGAATCGCTGCCGTCGAACAGCATCTGAATTTGCGGCGCGCCGCCTGAAAGCAAATCTCTGGCATAGTTTTGTGGAATCACGATCCCCAGCATGCACTCATCCCTGTTAACTTTCTGCTCAATCGATTGATAATCCTCGACAGCGCCCAGGACAGAGAAATAGCAGGACCCTTGAAAGCGGGAAATCATTTCACGGCTTTCAGGCGTACGGTCGGAATCAAAAACCATTGTGGGAATTCTGTCGACATCCAGAGTCAATGCATAGCCAAACAGGAGGATCATCAGGATGGGCAGCGCCAGGGCCATCGTCAGACTCCTCGCGTCGCGCAGGATGTGCAAGAACTCTTTTCGAGCCACAGCCCAGGTGCGTCTCAGATTCATGGGATAATGCTTGATGCCTTTGTCCGGCAGTGTCAACTCAAAACTGCATTGACGATTTACGAGTGACGATTGACGATTTGCATCGTCAATCGTAAATCTAAAATCGTCAATCCCAAATGGTATTCTTCTAACAGGGAGGGGGCCATGGACTCTGAAAAGACTCAGAAATTCGTTGCCAAGCTGTGGGAGGATTCGATAATTCCGGAACTGATGGAATATATCCGAATTCCAAACAAATCGCCGCTCTACGATCCGCAATGGCAGGAACACGGACATACGGACCGGGCGGTTTCTCTGATCGAACAATGGTGCCGCAGGCAACCGATCGATGGCATGAGATTTGAGACAATGCGGCTTGAGGGGCGAACACCGCTCCTCTTTTTTGACATTCCCGGGAATTCAGCCGGATGCGTTCTGCTGTACGGACACCTGGATAAGCAGCCGGAGATGACCGGATGGCGCGAAGGGCTGGGACCCTGGAATCCGGTCGTTGAGAATGGCAAGCTGTATGGACGCGGCGGAGCCGATGATGGATATGCCGTATTTGCCGCATTAACTGCGATCCGGGCTCTGCAGGATCAGCATGCGCCGCATGCCCGCTGCGTCGTCATTATCGAGGCATGCGAGGAAAGCGGCAGCTACGATCTGCCGTATTATATTGAAACGCTTCAGAGCCGCATCGGCGTCCCCGACTTTATTGTCTGCCTCGATTCCGGTTGCGGGAACTACGATCAGCTCTGGTGCACGAGTTCCTTGCGGGGACTGGTCGTGGGAGATCTCTCGGTTCAAATGCTGAAAGAGGGAGTTCATTCCGGAGACGGAAGCGGAGTTGTAGCGTCCAGCTTCCGCGTCATGAGGCAACTTCTCAGCCGCCTGGAGGATGAGAAAACCGGCGAAATCCTGGTTCGTGATTTTCACGTTGAAATACCGCGGCAGGCTGCGGAACAGGCTGCATATACCGCACAGATTCTGGGCAACGAAGTCTTTTCAAAATTTCCCATGCTCCCCGGAGTTCAGCCTGTAAATAACAATCCGACCGAACTAATTTTGAACAGGACGTGGAGACCGGCGCTCGCGACCACGGGTGCGGCAGGCCTGCCAGCCCTGCAGGATGCCGGAAACGTCCTTCGTCCGATGACTGCAGTGAGAGTATCGCTGCGGATTCCGCCGGGATGCGATCCGGTGCGCGCGAGCGAGCGGTTGAAAAAAGTATTCGAGCTGGATCCGCCGTATGGCGCTCACGTGAAATTTGACCTCGGCCAGTATGCAGCAGGCTGGAGTGCGCCTGCAATGAGGCCATGGCTTTCAGAGTCGGTCGGCCGTGCTTCGGAAACTTTTTTCGGGGAAAAAGCCGCCTTCATGGGGGAAGGGGGCTCCATTCCCTTTATGGACATGCTGGGGAAAAAATTTCCCCAGGCGCAGTTCCTGATCACCGGAGTGCTGGGTCCGAATTCAAACGCGCACGGCCCGAATGAGTTCCTGCACATCCCGACCGGCGAGAAACTGACTTGCTGCATCGCTCATGTGCTTGCGGACCACTTTAAAAAGCATTGACGATTTCAGATTTTCGATTGACGATTTATAACTTGTCAACAAGCTCAGACATAGGAGGACGATGCGATGAAGATTCTGGGACTTTCATTCAGCCCGCGCGAACACGGGAATACTGAGCTGCTGCTGGAAAAGATATTCGAAGGCGCCAGGCAGTTGAGTGCGGATACCGAGCTCTATAGGGTTGCCGACAAAAACATCAACCCCTGCGACGGCTGCGGATCCTGTTTTAAAACTGGAGAATGTCATATTCAGGATGACATGCAGGAACTATATGAAAAATTGCTGCAGGCGGAAGGCATCGTCTTCGGGACTCCGGTCTATTTTTACAATATGACTGCTCAGGGGAAAACAGTCATTGACCGGACCATTGCGCTCGGCCATGCCGGCAGGAACCTGGCAAACAAAGTCGGAGGAATTGTTGTCGTCGGCGGAAGCCTGGGATTAGTCGATGCCGTTAAGGATCTCTACTTCTTTATGGTGACGCGGCAGATGTTGCCGGCCAGTTTTGTCGCCGCTTATGCCTCGAACCAAGGGGATGTGAACAGGCTGGAGAAAGGCATGAAGGCGGCAGCAGATCTTGGAATGCAGATGGTGAGGATCGCTGAGAAAAAATTCAAATATCCTGAAGAGTTTAAGGCGTCTCACATCGGCTACGGCACCCACACCTGGTGACCTTGGCTAATTGAAAAGCACCTGCTCTCGGAATCGGAATCGGAATCGGTATCGGTATCGCAATCGGAAATCGAATTTGGAGCACGGTAGTTTAAACCCGATAGCGATTGCGAATCCCGATTCCGATACCGATTCCGAGTTCGCCGCCGCAAGATTTATTCTCCCCACCAGCTTGGCAGATCGGCTATGGAATTCAGAACTGCGTCAGGGATGACATCTCCCTGCAGGTCCGATTCCCGGAATTTGCCGGTGCGGACAAGCACTCCCTTTATTCCGGCTTGTTGAGCCCCATGGATATCGGTTCCGATATCGTCTCCGATCATTACAATTTCATGGGCCGGCAAGGTCAACTGTTCAACGGCCGACAGGAAAAAATGGCGGTCCGGCTTTCCGAAAACCCGCGCTTTGCGTCCGGTGGCGTGCTCGAGCGCCGCGATGAAAGGCGCCACGTCTAGCCGAGGGCCATCGCGGGCGCGCCAGAATTTCGTCATGCCGAGCGCAATGAGCTCGGCTCCAGGATTGGAGTGCAGGAGCCGGAATGCTCTGTTCAATGCCCG
>Ga0116107_1002045_pt1 | contig 11018 bp, 11 predicted proteins | sample June2015DPH_6_10_FD_88969 | JGI IMG/M metagenome (GOLD analysis project Ga0116107, IMG submission 88969) | Peatland microbial communities from SPRUCE experiment site at the Marcell Experimental Forest, Minnesota, USA - June2015DPH_6_100 | ecosystem: Environmental > Terrestrial > Soil > Wetlands... | reverse complement strand
GATAGATATTTTTTGTCCTGCTGGGATCTCAATGCGTTTCTGCCAAGTTTCATAGCTGTCAAGTGTAATTTTTAGATCATATTTTCCCGCCGATAAAGCGGATATTTCCAACGGAGATAATCCCATTAATTTCTCGTTCAAAAAAATCTTTGCTTCCGATGGATTGGCAACTACAGAAAGGGAACCGACATCGATTGGTGCACCAATTACCCCAAGTGCCAAGGCCCAGGACTCAACCGTCCATCGGGCAAGTTGGGCATCAAATCCGCAATTGATCAGTCGATTCGTTAGTTGTGCGGATAGAATATCGTACGGGATACTTTCTTTTCGATCAAGTAATGCTGAAGGAATACCTTCAGCAATGGAATCGATTATGCATCGTCTCTCTTTTTTATAATTTCCATGACACAGATCATCGAGAAGCCCTCGCAATGCCACGGTATCTTTAAAGAAGGTCTTTCCATTCTGATGGATTATCTCGCACAGAATTTTTCTAGGAAGATTATTCATTGGTCCCCTTCCCGATTACTAGATTATCCTATGTCCTATGATGATCGTTTTATCATGGCACTTTGGATAATGCGGCGTCATTTCTTTTTAAATATATACCCCCAATACGCAACAAGTAGTACGAGAGACAATGGCCAGCCAATTAACACACTCAAGCCAATAATTGTACTGATTAATCCGCTTGGCTCAGCAGCAGTATAATTTTGAAACAATATCGCAAGAATCCACGGTGTTGCGAAACAAATCCCTGCTAATAGTAAGATAAATTTATTTTGCTTATATTTCCCTGTTATTTGATTTTTCGGAAGAGAGTTGGGGAGTCCACTAATTGTTTGAGGCGCAGGTACATTTACTCTAAATATATACCCCCAATACGCAACAAGTAATACGATGGACAACGGCCAACCAATTAACACACTCAAGCCAATAATTGTACTGATTAATCCACTTGGCTCAGCAGCAGTATAATTTTGAAACAATATCGCAAGAATCCACGGTATTCCGAAACAAACCCCTGCTAAATATAAGATAAATTTATTTTGCTTATACTTCCCTATTGTTTGATTTTTTGGAAGAGAGTTGGGGAGTCCATTAGTTGTTTGAGGCGTGGATACCGGGGGAGATGTAAATGTATTGATTTTTTTGGGAGGGGTAGAGAATCCATCCAAAGGTTCCCGATTAGTTTTTATTGCCGATGTTTCTTTTTCACGATTGAATTTTTTATTTGTAACATCGGTAAATGGAAGGACATCCAATGCAATAGCCCAGGACTCAACCGTCCATCGGGCAAGCTGTGCTTCAAATCCACAATTAATCAGTCGATTTGTTAGTTGTGCTGACAGAATGTCGTACGGGATACTTTCATTTCGATCAAGTAATGCTGGAGGAATACCTTCAGCAACGGAATCGATTATACATCGTCTCTCTTTTTTATAATCTCCATGACAAAGATCATCGAGAAGCCCTCGCAATATCCCGGTTTCTTTAAAGAAGGTCTTCCCGTTCTGACTGATTATTTCGCATAGGATTTTTCTGGGAAGATCATTCATCGATCACCACCAGCATCGAGATGCGTAATATGTCCCTCAATTTTCGATTTATTGTTACACCACGGGCATACGACGATCTCATGTTTCCCGTCGTAACAAGAGACTTTAATGCACCTCCCACAGCGAACAATATTCATAGATTTGCAGTAGGGACATCCGGGATAGTGTGGATCCAAAATTATTGATCCTGAAATTGTATTTGTATCATACCGTTCTCTTCGAGCCGTGGATTCTTTTATTGCAAATGCCCAGTCCGCAAACCATGCATCACGGTCTTTCTTTTCAAATCGTAAGCCAAACCCGCCCTTCTCGTGGCTACATCGAGCCATTACTACGACAACTTCGGGTTTTGTTTCTTTCATAATTGATCGATGATAGCATCTGATGATTCAGAAGATTTTTCGGCGCTTTCCTTTGACGTGTTATCCGGATGAACGGATATTTCTGGCTGGATAGTTTTTTGATCTAAAGATGACGGTTCTTGGTTTTTTGATTCTTCTAGGTTTTTCTGTTTTTTCAAGAAATGCACCGTATTACGGTATAATTCGATTTGACCAATATTACAAATTATACCGACGGTGATATCATCCCCGCTTCCTTTTTCAGATGCAACATTCAACCAATCCTCCAAGTTGCTCTCGATCAATTCGATACCGGCGCGAATTCCCTCAGGATGTTCGCATATAATTTCGAGCAAGTCTGCTCCAATTTTTTCGAATTCATTTTCAGAAGAGTATGAGTTTCCATATCCATCCGTTGATATGATAATCAGAGGAGGGGGAAAACTGGTATCGTTTATCGGAATATTGCAAAAACGAAAATCTGTCCAAGATTCTGGTAAACAAAGTGAAGTTGTTTCAACACCTAATAATCGACTATCTTTTGGAACCGGTTTAGAAATAATTCCAGTATTAGACGCAATCATGACATCTCCGTCACCAAGTTGGAGAAAGAGAATATATGAATCAAGAATGAATGCGGCAATTAATGTAGTACCATACGCGACTATCGAATCATTATTATTTGATCCTACGGGACGTTTTGTTCCTAATTCTTTTTTCACATTCAAAAGAGACATTTCTTCTTCAGTAAACGGATTAATCAAAAGATCTTGATTTGCCTTTTCAAGCCACTTTTTTACAATATCCCGACAAATCCAGTCAATATTTTTTTTATCCTTTATTCGATCGTATGACACTTCGGTCAAACATTTGCCGATTTCAATCGCGGATTCAACCGCAAGTTGTGCACCTGTTCCACTTCGAAAATATGGCTTTCCTCCGTGCCCATCAGATACAGCAACGATTATCGGAAATTTTGCCGATGAATTATTATGAAATTTTATTCTATCTTGGTTGGGTTTACCACTTCTCGTGTGTGAGGCCCCTTCAACACTATTCCCAATGATTATCCAGCCATTATTAGGGTCAAGGGTCATATTTTACCATGGCTTAACAGAATCGACACCATCAACAATGTCTGGCGGAACAATAATTGGAACTGGACCTTTGCCTCCAAGTTCACCGCCAATTTTCTGTGAAGCAGTATCTCCAAGAATTTTGGTAGATACCCACTTGATTTGTTTGACCAAGGTTTCTGCATTTTTCGCTACGAGCGGTTTTAATTCAGAATTCCCAATAAATTTCTGCAAAACATCCAGGTCGGCGTCACTTCCAATTGCGATTGCAATTTTAACTGCCTTCTTACCCCATGGTAAATCCGTCAGTTTTTTTAGTCCACTATCAAAATCATCCGTAGGCTGACCATCAGAAATTAAAATGAGAACCGGTGGAAGAGCACGATCGGGCATGGGAGGAATCTTTAGTTCTTCTGCGACCAGAGAAAGAGCGTGACCCATATCGGTAACGCCTTCTGCATCGAGGTCAAACCACTTGAAACTCTCCACCGGGACCGGATCTTTATTGATCCATTGGGCACCACTAGAAAATTTTAGGGCTCTGACAAGTACATTTGCATTAATATTGTCGTTGGCAGCTTGACGCATCGCAGGTAATGCTTCCTGAATAGCAGTATTGAGAGAATGGATTTTTCCATCAGCCATCATCGAACCTGAGCAATCGCAAATCCATATAAAATGGAGAGGTCGCGTAGAAGGTGCACCACCCGGCATATTTGTCATGCAAAATACCTCGTATTGTATTCCTATTAATAATTATAAGCGATAAGGTTTGCTAATCATTTTGAAATCTCTCAATAATTACTAGGCTCTAATTTCTCCTTCTACTCGTCCAAAATTTATTTTTATTCCATTTCCAATGGGTACATTTTTTCCGGATGGAATTTCGAGAGATGTCCCATCTTTTTTTATTATCTGCCAACTTTTATCCGTGAGATTTTTTAATCCCCATAGGTTAGGATTCGAAGGGTGTTGACTAAGTTCTGCGATAGGTTTAGAAAAATCGTAGGAGAATGGATCGAGATGATAAGGGAAAAGTTTTGTATTGTAGTTTAGCATGACGATAAGTTTGTCAATTTTTATTCGTGGAGGAAGAGTAATTGCGGAATGGCAATTCCAACAATCGGGAGCCGTTCCACTCAAATTTTTCATAGACTCAACATCATAAAAGTTTTCATATCCACATTTTTGGCAATATACGATAGAATCGCGTAATTTCAGGAGTGCATTGCGCCATTCATTTTCCATTATCCGACCGTTCTGTGGATCTTTAAGCCCAAGCGTGAATCCCTTGATGAAGAGATCCTTGAAAAATTGAGGGTAAATTTCCCAAAAGATTGGCGCATTCTTATGATAGAGTGGATCTGGGGCATTTGAATGATCATTTGGGTCAAAAATAAAGAGAGGATCATAGCCGTAGAGTTTTTTCATGGCAATCACATCAAAACAATGGATCTCTGATTCTTTCTTTCCTTCGAGAGGATGATCGATAAAAAACATACGAAAAAGAAGTACTGCTAATGAGAATCGATCCGTGACAGTACTCGGACGTGCTTCCCCACGCTCTATTTCCGGGGCCATGAACCCAGGTGTACCCCCAATCGTAGAAGTGCTCGTTTTATCGAAGGTGACATTATCATTATCACAAATTAATACTTCACCGGTTTGCGGATTAAAAAAGACATTTTTAAAATTTATATCCCGATATGCCAGACCTTGAGTGTGTAGTTGAAGAAAACTGTCTGCAAGTTGAAATCCTGCAGTGCATAATGAATAAAAAGTTGGGTCTATTCTTCGCTTCATTAATTCAATAAGATCTTTATAATTTTTCGGCCTCAACGGCATTATATAACCGAAATTTGGACTATTTGGAGACGAAATAACTTCAAGGGGCCAAAGGAATTTTTCTGTTGGTGCACCTTTCAGTACAAGTGATTCCAATGATTTTTTCTGCGCCTCTGTTGCCTCAGCTGTAAAATACCATTTCAAAGCCCAGTCTTTTCTTCCTGAAGAGACCCTATAAACTTCCCCTTGCGTGCCATCACCAAGAAACTCTTCTATTTTATAATCAGTTCCCGACGGTGACGATATCTTTTGACCCTTGGAGAAAAATTGACCCATTATCTACACCTTATGTCAATTAGACGGTTGTTGTATAGATCGATAAAAATATTGGTTTATTCAAGATCATCGACTCATCATATTCTGGTGACAGTAATAATGGATCAATGAAATCTTTATCGCCAATACAAGCAAGATAGTCATAATGCGCTCCCCGGATGCACCGCCCTCCACATTTTCAAATGATCATAATTGTATTGGGCAGTCGTTGAGTTTGATTATCAAAACAGAGGGGGTCTCCATTCTTGATAATCCAAAAAGGGTGGGGTCACTCCTAGCCGATCATTGCTACGGGGAAAATAAACGGGAAATTGTTCTTCTTACACATTTGCTGGAAGAGCAGGTTCACCACGATCTCATTCGGGATAAAGATTCAATTCCATACAATCTTCTATCGGCAAATATTACTCAACGTATTCTCGCAAATCACCCTTTTGATATCCAATTAGTCCAAGGGGGAATCGATACAATATCTTTTGCACTAGGAATAATTCAAAATGTGCCACGGGACCAACCTATCTCAAAACCGCCGCAGAATCCTTCTTCTAACATTTTCATTCCTGGATCCCATCAAAATAATGACGATCTCATCTCGCAGGCAATTCGTTTTAATCAGACAAATCTATTCCATGAAGCCCTTGATATCCTTAACAAGGTGATTGAAAACTATCCTAATAATCCCTTGGCGCTTCGGGAAAAGGGATTTGCGCTGTCAAATCTTGGGAACTATGAAGAGTCGCTTCACTGGTATGATTTGTCTCTCGGTATAAATCCGAATGACACACTCACGTGGACTTACAAAGGATATGCCCTATCTAAAATTGGGAGGATGAGAGATGCGGTCCAGATGTATGAGCGAGCGATCAGATTAGATTCGAATAATGCAATCGCATGGCGCAGTAAAGGCTATTCATTGGTAAAATTGCATGACGAGCGCTCTGCCATGATGTGTTATCAAAAATCTCTTGAAATCAACCCGGATGATCCCATAACCTGGAACCTCATAGGATGGGTAAAGCGAGACTGGAACGAAAAACTTCGCGCATTTGATCGGGCACTATCACTTGACCCCGGATATATCGCAGCGATGATTAACAAAGGCTGGGTCCTCTCAAAATTTGGAAGATTTCGGGATGCATTGACTACATATGAAAGGGTATTGGCAATTGAAAAGAATAATCAGAAAGCCTGGAATGGACGAGCTCATTGCCAGAAAATGATTCCCCCCCAAAAAAAATATCCTCGTCGATCCGCATACACACACACCCAAACACATCCAGTTTCAACTCAAAAAAATCCCGGACTAATTGATCGAATCAAAGGTTTTTTCAAGTAAAATGGAAAGATAGCGACGGGTTAGTCTTTAAAAGTCGATCAGTGTTAGGTAAAGACGCAGCTGATGTTGCTGGTGATATTAAAGGTCGACGAGATAAAGGTAAAAAACTTAAGCCAAATTCAAATTCTCATTTGTCAATTTCGATGTGGGTTCCATCAATGGATATTATCAGATTTTCGGGCGATAATGGAATTGTATTAAAATTTTTTAATGAAATAATCTTTTTAGAGAGACTTTGACTTGAATAGAGATACGCGTCGGCCGGGACTTTGCCCCTTTTTCAGCTTGTGCTGGCGCTATGACTAAATATGTAAAATCAAATCGAGGTTTATTTATATTTATATAATATATCAAAACTCATGGCAAACGCCGGTTATATTATCGTAGGAATTTGTATTATTGGAGCGCTGTACTTTTTGCCTGTCACTACTGTTCAAGTGCCTAATTTCTTTGGACCCTCGACTCAAGTGTCACTCACAGTTTCATCAATTTCATCTCTTTGTAGTAATACAATAGTCGCTGCATTGGGCGGTTCATCATGCCAAATGTATGTTGGAGCGTTTTATATTGGATGGATTGTTGGTATTGTGCTTATTTTGTATGGTTTAATGAGGCGGTAATTGTTCACTCAAGGAGCGCGAAGGAAAAATGAGAAAAACTCTTTCATTATAGTTTTAACATTAATTCACAGTGAACTGCGTATAATTAAAAAAATTTAGGAACCGGATATGTCTATTTGCATTTATCTCTTTTTCCTGCCTCTGCCAACATGGCATCGGTTCTCATCATCCAATAGCATATTATTAGATCGTGCCCTTGTGACCAATTAGATTGTCCAACAATTTTATATTCAAATGTTCGTCCTTTAACGTAAAGAGTTTCACCCTATAAACTATTGTGGCGGATCCAATGCGGTTCTGGGCACTTTTCCCAGACTCTCCATCCATACATCCAAAGATCACGCATCCGTTGCCTTATTTTCATTTATTCACCTCCCACAAAGAGAGCGGCACACAGGATATTTTCATTCCTAACATTCACATTTACAAAAAAAATTGTTATCTGGATTTCACCCTTACTATTATCTCAACTTTTCCCAATTTTATGGGACTGCCATCATGCAATTCCTTGTGTTCTCCAGTCACATGATACGTCCCTTTCACTTTTCCACGTTCCAGCCAGATGGACATCGCATGGTGGGGGATTCCGTATACAAAAATATCATCTTCGCCCCCTCCCCCAATGAAAATCGGGATACTCCCGAGAGTAAATTTACTGGATTCATTTGGTGCCCAATGGACTTCCAGGTATGCCGAACGATATCTTTCTTCAACAATTATGAGACTCAGTCCGAGTGCCGCCCCGAGAATTCCAATACCGAACATACGCCCTAATGTTTCTGTAATGAAAATCCCGGAGATGAGAAAACCGATTCCGCCGATAAAACCTCCAATCGCTCCTGCAACAAGAGCTCGTTTGGATCCCATATTTGGAATGGAATACGAGAGGCTCCAGCCCAGAATGCAACCCCAAATTCCCCAACAACCCGCTTGAAAAATAAATTGTATCCACACATTTGGAAATTGAGTCAGACCAAAGATTGCTTGCGCAATACCACCGGATGCGGCCCCCGCAATAAATCCTGAGGGAACCGCTTTCTTGAGAAGCCCCCATACGTCTGTTTGTCTTCGGTTGTATACTCTGATAGCCCAGAATAATCCTATGGCAATAACCATAGCTGCCAGAGCCGCCCAAATCCCGGTGAACAGAATCAAAGAAAAATATGTATCTTTCTGATGAGGGATTATTTCCGCAACCAGCGCACCAAGAGCCCCGCTTCCAAAACCGAGGATCCCAAACAGCAATTTTTTGTCCTGACGGATTTGCGATAACATTGGATCATATTTATAGAAGATATGTCAGATGAAAAATCTTATCAAATTTTATAAGCCCCAGATCAGTTTATCTATTTTACAAAATCAAATCAAAATACAGAAACGTAATGAGGAAAAGAAGAATAAACGAGTGATTCAAAAATAGAATGACAAAATGTGATTTCTGCAAAAAACCTATTGAAGGTCTGCCATTTACTTGTAGGAGATGTGGAGGACACTTCTGTGAGGATCACCGTCTTCCTGAATATCATTTTTGCAGAGGATTAAAACGGAGATCCCCAATTCCCAAACAAGTAACGCTACCGACTATCAAGAAAATTCCACCGGCAATAAAACCACCAACAAATCAGATACCGAAAGATCCGGCTCCCGTTGTAAAAACACCAGTCCCTCCTAAAAAAATCAATGAAGATATTGATAATATTCCCCGAGAGAAATTACGTGAAATTGTAAAAACCTATGGTGAAACGATCATAGAAAATCCAAAAAGATTGCGGGCGATTCTGAAAGATCTATGCCTTGGAAAAAACACTCGTGAAATTAATGCCATTATGAGTTCACTGGAAGAGAAAATTCCGCAAGAAATTTTAAAATCAAAAAACACAGTTCCATTGAAAATTTTATTACCTCAACTTAAAAAACGCTTGAGTGAAAATACATATTATTCTGATGATCTTGTAATTTGGTCGATTAAATCATGGGCCTTGGCACTTGAAGTTCAGAATTTTTCGCAAAAGTAGATTAAAGATTAATGAATGATGATTTACTGCTGATTTAAAGAGGGAATAAATGTCACATTTTATTCGAAAAGTTAAGAATTTTTTTTACAGGACTTTCATTGGTAACAGAATAGTGCGATTTGGAGACACCATTGATGTTATAGATGGAAAGCGAGTCTGGTTTATCTCAGATATGCATTTCGGTCACAGAAACATTATCCAATGGTGTCGTCCTGAATTTCGTAATCTCAAAGAAATGCATCAACGAATAGTCTCAAACTGGAACTTCGTCGTCGGTAGGTATGACCGGGTTTTTTGTCTTGGCGATTTTGGAGATTTCAGACTTTTCAGAAAATTAAAAGGAAAGATCACACTGGCTAAAGGGAATCATGATAACAAACAATGGAGTAAGCAATACGTGTTAAATTATCGGGGGATGAAATTTTTAGTATTACACGACCCCGACAGCATGGCAACAAACTGGTTTGATGGAGACTGGATAATTCATGGACATACACACATCAATTCTCCATTCATCGATATCAGACGAAAGAGAGTGAATGTAAGCGTCGAAGTGATTAATTATACACCTATAACGATGGAGGAGATTTACCATATCATTCAGGAAAGTAAGAATTATCGTGACAACCGGCCAGTCAGGTAATTGGATCAAACTGTATTGAAGAATTTTTTTTGTTTTAACCCATATTCCCCAGAAACACGTGGATGGGAGGATATTCTTATCTCATACCCCCTTCCCCGCAATCATTTTATTTCCTCTTTAAAGACAACACTATACCGCATCCAATCCGGGCTCAATTTGAGCCCCTATTGCCCTTCAATCACCCCAAAAGAAGCCCGTATCGGGCTCCTTTTCTAAATACCCTCAAATCAGCCGTATTTTGACAATCGGACGAATTAAAACGCCCTCATATTGCGGTTTTAAGGCCCGATTCCGGGCACGGATGGGTTTTCTGTTGATGAAAGAAATAATGGCCGTTACAGGGCTTCTATGGTATGGTAAAAGGTATTATATGGGGCCCAATTTGGGCATATTTTGGCAAACAGGGGCACATACGTCGCCAGATTTTTACTGTTTCAAATCGGACGGTTTTACGGGCTTGAATTTGTCGGCAAAAAGGGATTTGAGGGGAAATCCTGCTACGACGGCGAATGCGAGACCGGGCGCTTTTCAGACATAGATAACCTCCCGGGTTACCGGGATCCAGTGAACCCAGGGATCATCCGCCGGGTAATTCTCCAGAACACCCATGTCAGGGCGGCACCGGCAATGAGGCATAAAACCGCCCGGAGGCTTTGATCGATCTCCATTTTACCGGTGACAACAAAGAGCAGGAGACTAATGGCAAGCATGACGGCAAAAAGGGCAACAACAATGATGCAGGCCTCGGCGAGCGTTCTCTCCTGCGGGGGAAGATATCCGCAGAAATGGCAGTGCATACTCCCTTCGGGCAGCCGGGTTCCACAGTTCGGGCAGATCATATTTCGTATCTTGTTTCACCGTATAATCAGTTAAAACCGTAGGATTGTTGTGACCAGTATCGCCCTTCACCGTCTCCCGTGCCCCTTCTTTCCCCCGTGATGCTGCTTTTCGGACTTTTTTGAAGTTGTCTCCTTTTCCATCCCCTCGCTCTCCAGCTCCGCGATAATATCGAGCGGATCGTCCATCTTCTGCGCAAGCCGTACGACCTCAAGCAACCGCTCGATCCCGATGAAATGCTCGGACATCACGCGGGCAAGGGGAGTCAGCTCGATCTTTGACCCCTTCTTCTGCACGAGCCGGTGGGCGACGAGCTCCGGCAGCACCGGCTCCATGCTGCCCACCATCGTTGAGTTGATCCGGGCAAGGTCTGCTTCCTCGCCCCCGCAGGCAACCGCGTTTGCCACGTACTCCTCCGAACTCTGTTCGAGATCGTGGACGGGCGCGACCTCCTCCATCTCGCCCTTGAG
>Ga0116107_1002041_pt1 | contig 11038 bp, 11 predicted proteins | sample June2015DPH_6_10_FD_88969 | JGI IMG/M metagenome (GOLD analysis project Ga0116107, IMG submission 88969) | Peatland microbial communities from SPRUCE experiment site at the Marcell Experimental Forest, Minnesota, USA - June2015DPH_6_100 | ecosystem: Environmental > Terrestrial > Soil > Wetlands... | reverse complement strand
GTCATAATTTCCACAAGAACGGCCACACCGCCGGGACCATAACCTTCATAAGTGATTTCTTCAAAATTGGCCGCGCCCTCACCGCCGCCGATACCTTTTTTGATCGCCCTTTCTATATTATCCTTGGGCATGTTTTCTTCTTTAGCAACCAGAACCGCTTGCCGGAGTCGGGCATTTCCTTCAATATCGCCTCCACCTAGCCTTGCGGCCAGGGTTATTTCCTTAATAATCTTGGTAAATATCTTACCGCGTTTGGCGTCAATCGCGCCCTTTTTTCTTTTAATTGTGCTCCATTTTGAATGGCCGGACATGTTCCTTCTCCTTGATTGTTTTTGAATCCCGCGACTTGGAATCCCCCGGCTATAATCGAGAACTGAGTGCACCGTAAACAGTGGGATGTCGCGTTATTACATGAAGCCTCCGGCTCCTGCCGGAGAGTCCACTTATTTTCCTAATAACACAAGGCAATAAACTTGTAAAGTTTATTGCCTTGTCATTAAACATGACTTAAGCGTCAGACAAAAATATTGGAATGATACCCTTTCGCCTTTAAAGTCTCAGATTCGGCAAGGAAGAGGCGCAAAAGGCGTCTATGCTTTCGAAGGCCTTGTCTTTAGATCCGCCAACCCGGCGCTGCTGAAGCTACGCACTACGAATACCAGCTGCCAACAAAGTTAGCCGGAGGAAGCGGACGGTATCACCTATAAACTTTATACTGCTTCGATTCCAAAGGATAACGCGGCGGCAAGGAGGAGGCTCCGGAGACGTATATGAACAAACGCCCACGGAAACCTGCGACGCAGCCAACAAAGTTAGCCGAAGGAAGCGAACGGTATCATGCCACCTATAATTTCTTATACCCTTTCGATTTTTTCGGATAACGCGGCGGCAAGGAGCAGACACCGCAGGCGTATATGAACATACGTCGAGGAAGCCTGCGACGCAGCCAACAAAGTTAGGCGAGAAAATCGAACGGGTATCGCTTTTAAAATTCCAACATCGGATACTTCTTACTATACCCCACCAATTCGACATAGCCTTCACCCTGCACAGGCAAATTATTATGGGTGCCGCTGATTTTAACGCCTCCTTCCCAATAAGGAGTAGGTTTTAAGTTCAGTTCCTGCCCGGCAATAAGCGGACTGACTTTAAGTTTTAAATCCAACGATTTAACCGTTACGTCCCACAAGGCGGGGTAATCGGCGTCGGTTTTGCTGCTGTGCCAGTAATCCAGCACTTTAATATCTATATCGTCTTTTACAAGTGGAATTGTTTTGCCGTCCGGCAGGACAAAAGAGCCTCCGACGTGATCATTATTTCTATCACTTGCGTCCCTTATAGAAAACAGCATCAACTCATGATCATTATCCAGTTGAACACTAAACCAATCCCAGCCGACCTTCGGGTAACCCATTTTCATTGTTCCGAATTCATGATCCATCCAGGATTTTCCTTCAACCTTAATCGGGTTACCGTCAATCGTTAATGTCCCGGATGTTTTCATGTTTGTAAATGAATAGTAGTAATTGGAATATTTTCCCCCCTTATTTACAATGCCGTTTTCCCCATGCAGGGCCGCCGGTTTAACCGGTTCCAGTTCCAGATCGACACTATACCCCTTCATTTCGGCATGAAGTATCTGCTTCCCGTTTTCTTCACGCCCGGTCCATTTATCCACTTTAACATCATATTTTTTATCATCAGCTTTCAACCTGCCAAATAAATTGTCCACTTCCTTTGCGTTGAATTTCCCATCTGTAATATCTGTAACGGCAAAATGCGCTATCATGGGCACATCCTTAAACCAGTAAGCGGGGACGGGAATGAAAACTATAGGCACTTTATCTTCATTGGCAATTCTTTTGAAAAAAGTTATTTCGTATCCGTAATCTTTTCCGTCATTTCCCTTTAAGTGACCGGTGTAATACCACCACTCGGTCTGCGCCCAGTAATGAGCCGCCAGATCATCAGGCAGGCTAAGAGGCTTAACCGGCACGGCATGATTGATCGTATATGCCGGAGCGCAGGCGACAATAAACAAGGCAAGCCAAATTGCAGAAAGGATTCTTAATCTTTTCATCTATCCACCCCCTGATAAATTATTAAGATTTTAATATATGTATTGAATAATTTAAAAAAGCAATTTTTTTTCTTTTTTGCGTCTTCTTTACAGTCAAATCAACATGATTAAACGACATGTTTCATATTGGAAAATTACAAGAATAAATGCCGTTCTTCAAAAAAATAAAAAAACTCCCTCAAGCCGTATGGCCTTGAGGGAGCGTGTAACAAACAGATCATGAGTTTGTTGTGGTGTTATACTTTAATGTTTCCTGTTTGCTATGCTTTTTATTATGCCTGTTAAGAAACAATAGTCTTCACTACATTAATAACCGGATTGGTGAACAGCGCCATCAAAATCGTGTACAGAGCAAATACGCCGACTACTTCGCCGATATACATCTTTTCATATTTACGTTTTAAAGAAACCATGATCAATCCGCCAATGATCAAACATCCAAGTTGGAAGAACGGGAAATTGGTTACTCCCGCTGCCGCGTATTCAGCAAAGCCGAAAGTTGCCGTTAAAAGAACCACTGCCGCCGCTACTATTGTTGTTGCTAATGTCTTTTTCATGATCCGTTACCTCCTTAGGTAATTTGTGTATTTGCCTTTATATAATGAAAATACCGTGCCAAAGTTTCATACAAAAAAATCTTGTTTCTATCTATTTGATATAGATGATTATTTTAGTGATAATGGTCGCCGCAAGCGTTGATGCTAAAAATATTTTTCAATTTTTTTTTAATAGAATATTCAAGCGGGTTAAACGAAATGTAAAAATGAAGAGATTTGTTCGGGTATGGATTTCCGGCGCTGATTATGGAATACCATCTGCCCTTCCACGATGGAGATTTCGGCTTATGAGATTCGCTTATTGGTATCAACTTTTTGCAGGCAGCCGCAAATACCCTGAGTATACAGACGGCCCGTTGTTTCAAACATGATGTATTTTGTACTCAGAATAGGAATTTTCAATTCTTTGGCCAGAGAAATCATTTCAGCGGAAGGTTTTTTCCCGCGTACCAGAATAACAGCAGGCATATCCATTAGATTGGCGGTTTGAATCACCTGGGTATTGGTTAGTCCTGTAAGCAACAGACAGCCTGATTGGGCAAACGCCAGAACATCACTCAGCAAATCAGAATCGAACGCTGTTTTGATGTCCAGATCAAGATCATCTTCACCTACAATAACTTCAGCGTCTATGATATCTCTTACTTCACGCAGCTTCATTGGTTGCTCCTTATGTTAACAAAATATCAATATTACATTGGGTGGAACTACATCATCAGCTAATGACTGAGAGTTCAATATCCATGCCAAACAGGCATAAGCGCAATATCGCACGCCTAACTGCATGATTTTTAATGAGTTATTTTATGATTATTTTTCGCAATACCGGCGGGAAATAATTTCACCATATTTTTGTATCATGGCTTTATACAAATTTGCCAAAAGAATCAATATCGATAAACCCATAATATGTTGAATTTATAAAAGTATTTTTTGTATCGGGCTACTATACAAATTTAAGTGTCCACTGGCGTGTTTGTATAATGAATTGATACATTTCCTATTGACATGAGGTAAGATGCTGCCGTAGGATCAAAAGCAAGAGAGCGATTTATGGCTAAATATAAACCAACAGAAAATGAACTGCTTTCACGCCTGGAATGGTTTGTACATCTGCGCTGGTTGTTCCTGCTGGTCCTTGCCGTTATGGTTTTTTGCGCAACGCATTATTTCCGTCTGCATCTCCTCCTGATACCTATCATCCTGATTGCCGGCGTTGTTTTGGTTTACAATTGCATATTTCTTTTTTTACACAAAATTGTCTGGGCTACCCGTAAACCATCTCCTAGCAATATCCGCATTGAAGCCAATCTGCAAATAGGCCTTGATCTTCTGGTTCTCGCTTTATTGATTCATTTCAGCGGCGGCATTGAAAATCCTTTCTTCTTCTTTTTTGTTTTTCACATGATTGTCGGCAGCCTTTTCCTGCTCGGACGCGACAGCTGGTATCAGGCAGTCATCGCCATTGGCATACCGGGACTGTTAACGATTCTATCCTGGAACAGAATTATCAGTTATCATCACATCGAGGGATTTGGTTCTCTGGAGCTGTGGAACAATTTGCCCTATCTGCTGGCCTTCATGGTTTCCTTTGTAGCCACAATTCTACTGACTGTTTATATGACCAGTTCCATTTCGCGCAGCCTGCACAAACGCGGCCAGGCGCTCTATCTTCTGGCGGAACAACTCGAACGAAAAAACGAAGAACTGGAAAATGCCAATGATGAACTGCGCTGGCAGCAGAACCTTCTTATTCAGAGCGAAAAGCTTGCCTCGCTGGGCAAGCTCTCCGCGGGAATCGCCCATGAACTGAACACCCCTCTTACGGGTATTCTTAGTTTCTCTCACTTCATCAAAGAGGCTACGCCCAAAGATAAGCAGATACAAAATGATATTGACATTGTTATTCGGGAAACCGAACGCTGCAAAAAGGTCATCAAGGGACTGCTCGATTTCGCCCGCCAGAGCAGGCCGGAGAAAAAAAGCAACAGCATCGTTAACGTTCTAAACAGAACCATCAACCTGGTCGTCCATCACAAGGATTTTCAGAATATTGAACTGCTCAGGAACTTTCCCGACAATCTCCCCGACATCGTCTTTGACGAGGATCAGCTTCAGCAGGTCTTCATGAATCTCATCGTCAACGCCATGGAAGCTCTGCCTGCGGGCGGCCAGATCAAAATTCGTGTCGTTCAGAATCAGGCCATCGGGACAGTTGACATCATTTTCGCCGATAACGGGCCCGGCATCAGCCCGGAAAATCAGAAAAAGATTTTCGATCCATTTTTTACGACCAAAGATATGGGTAACGGACTGGGCCTGAGCGTCAGTTTCGGCATCATTGAAAATCACGGAGGAAAACTGACCGTTCATTGCCCGAAGGAAGGGGGCACGGTGTTTACCGTCCGATTGCCGATTGGAGCAAAGCCGGAGAGTCATGACAACTAAAGAAATTCATATTCTGGTCGTCGATGATGAAGAGGTGGTTCAGGAGGCCTGCCGGCGCTCCTTATCCTCTCAGGGCTACATCGTACACAAAGCCATGAACGTGGATGAAGCCCTCGAACAGCTTGCGCAACAATTTTTTGACGTGGTCACAGTCGATCTGGTAATGCCCCGCCGATCCGGTTCGGAGCTGATCAGAGTCATTCGCGATCAATACCCGACGACGCAAATCATCGTCATCACCGGCTATGCTTCGATCAACACGGCGGTCGAAAGCATTAAAGGCGGAGCTTTCGATTATCTGAGCAAACCTTTCACGCCGGCGGAACTCACCATGACGGTCAAAAAGGCGCTGGAAGAACGCGGTCAGATGCCTGCCCCTTACAGTTTCGATCATGCGCTGCCCAACGAACTGATCTTCGGAAATATTATCGCCAACAGCGCCTCCATGATGGATATTTTCAAACTGGTGAGCAAGGTGGCCGCTACCGATACCACCGTGCTCATTATCGGCGAATCGGGCACCGGCAAAGAACTTGTCGCCCGTTCTATCCACAAAAACAGCAACCGCAAAGACAATAAATTTGTCACCGTGGACTGCCTGTCGCTGACCTCATCGCTTTTGGAGAGTGAATTGTTCGGCCATGTCAAGGGAAGCTTTACCGGGGCAACCGCTTCCAAGGCAGGTTTTTTTGAAGTAGCCAATCAGGGAACTCTTTTCCTCGATGAAATAGGCGATTTGAATTTCGATCTGCAGGGCAAACTCCTGCGGTTCATCCAGGAACATAAATACATCCCGGTCGGCGGGACGGAAGCCAGAGAAACCGATATTCGCCTGATTACCGCCACGAATAAAAATCTCAAAAAGATGGTCGAAACCGGCACGTTCAGGGAGGATCTGTTCTATCGTCTTTACGTGGTTCCCATCTTCCTGCCGCCTCTTCGCGAGCGCAAGGAAGATCTGCCGTTGCTGATTAATCACTTTCTGGCGAAACTATCCGAACGCCATCACCGCTCCCGTTGCCGGATGTCTGAAATGGCTATGAAATGCCTGCTTACATACAACTGGCCCGGCAATGTCCGGGAACTGGAAAACACCATCGAGCGGTCTTTTATCAGCGCTGAAGGTCCGGACATTCAAAAAACCGATCTGCCGGAAAGCATCTCGCGCCTGCATACAGACATTGAGGAACCCAGGACAATGGAAGACATCAAACGTCTGAAAAAGCGGTTGCGCGATAAAGCCGTTGAAGACATGGAAAAAGATTTCATCATTAAAACCCTGGCGGCCAGCAACTGGAATGTCGGCCGGGCAGCGTCATCCATAGGAATACAGCGCACCAATTTTTACAAGTTCATTAATAAGTACAACATCAAACTGCCCAAATCCGATGAGGATGCAAACGAAGATTAGGGATGTTAAAGAACTCTGTTTTCAATGGGATTAATATTTACTGCAAGTGAAAGTTTCGGATTCAAAGAGAGTAACACCGAATTATTTCTCTCAAGATTTGACAAGGCTTTTCAGCCACAGCTTTCATTGACAGAGAAACTGCCACAGCCCAGGCGCCTTGCATCAAAAAGGAATTGAATAAATTTTATTAAGCCTTTTTTTTACTTTTCGCAAAGTAAAAAGCAAGCCTTGCGTTTTCCAATATCTTAAGAATATCTTTATCAGCATGACGGCATTATCCATTTTGCATAAAATTTTATCATAGAAAATCTTAAATTGACCGTTTCTCCTTTTAAGCTTTTGCGATTTAAAAACCGATATGCTGAAATATTTGTACCATACAGCATCAAATATCAGGCCGTAATAAAGCCACGGTTTCAAATGAGCAGCATAATGGATGATTGCGGGATTGTTTTTTGCCTCATCGAATTCTTCTTCCGGATAAATCAGATAAGGCTTTTTATCAGGAAACAGGAATAGATAGTTCATCAGATTATATTTGACCGGAAGATGTCTTATCTTATTGCGGCATGTGATATTCAGAACATCCTGGTCCGAGAACAGATACCCTTTTTTGATCTCCCTGAGAAAGGTTTCGGTCATTTTGTCCCGGCGAATCATTTCCAGATTCATCAGCAATACGCCTGCATTAATATAATTGCTCTTTGCGGAAAGACCCGTTTCCTTATACCGTTCATCATTATTCTGAAACGGATCATTGAAATCAATGTCTTTGATGCCGCCTATATAGTAACCTTCCAAATCTGTGAAAAAAAACTCAGCAAGATCAGTGCAAACGATAATATCACTGTCAAGATAAATGCATTTTTCGTATTGCAGGAGGATCTCGCCCAGCAAAAGACGGTAACAGGTAGGCTTTGTTATATGGCTCAGACGCATCAAAGTATCGGAGAAACTATCCTTCATATCAATAAAATGGATATCGCAATGGGGATACGTAACTTTTATCAGAGCTATCTGTTGGGCAGTCTGTGAGGAAAAATCGGCAGGCACCAGAATATAAAAATCATAAAAGGTATTTTTTGCGGCGTTTTCCAGCATAGAAGTCATTGCTACAGCGGTGGGCAATGCGTACTTTTCATCCGTGGCCAGGGCAATCGGAATGCGGGTCTGAATCATAATTAACTCATCTGGTGTTGCACTCATCAGGCGCCTCCCGGTTTTTTAATAACAGATATTATCCTAATAAATAATGCAATCAGTTTAACCGGTAAAAGTTATTTTATAAAGCCCCGGTTTCCAATGTATAAATCTTTTGGAACCTATCTTACCATAAAGAAAGTAATTATATTTCGATTAGTTTCCAGGATGCGGACTTTTAACGGTTTTAATTAAATCTTCTATGGCTTTGAAGAGGAAGCAACAAATAAAAATAATATTTCAGAAGTAACGGAATTGATGATAAGGAAAATCTTATTCTTAAACTGTGTTATTGTTAAAATCATATTAATACGTAATAAATATCTGTTTTTGGCAGAACATGATCACCCGGGAGTGCTTTTAAAAATCAATTTGCCATTGGAATGGAATATATTTTTTTATTTTATAAAACGATTCTATATTAAACAATTAACCGATATGAGTTCTAATGATGGTAAAACGTTTTTCCATTATATTCATTTTATTAACCGTGACCGTTTTCTGTTTTTATTTTTTATTTGGCAACAGAATTCCCGATCCGATATCGTCATTGGAAAAACTGATAGATAATAGTGATAATGCCGCGCAATGGCACAAAATCAAAAGAACAAAAAAGGTAAAGGGTGTTGCCCTGGTTGTTCACGGTCTCAACCTGAAACCTGAAAGAATGCAAGGCATCATCGCCGAGCTTAATGATGCAGGAATTGATGTTCTGAACCTGTCCCTGCGCGGGCATGGCAACAACTATCGAAAAAATCCCAATCTCCCGGATGACCAGGCCAGACTGGAGTCATTTCAAACCGTAACTTATCGTTTGTGGATGGATGAAATTTACACAGCTTATCTGAAAGTAAAGCAAAGGGCGGATAAGAAAAGGGTGCCTGTCTTCTTTGTAGGGTTTTCCTTAGGCGGGCTGATGGGTTGCGACCTCTTACTGTCAAATCACGATGTGTCTTATGACCGTATGATTTTGTTTTCACCGGCTTTAAGTATCACTGTAGAAAGCTATCTGTTAAAAGCACTGATGCCGTTTCCCAATATGGTTATCGACAGCTTGTCCCCTATATATTACCGCTCAAACGAAGGCACGCCTATGGCAGCCTACAAGGCTTTGTTTGAAGCCTGCGACTATTTTAATAAGAATGCGAATGATAAACTGAACAAACCAACGCTTATTTTTATCGATGAAAAAGATGAATTTGTGCCTTTCGTAAAACTGAACGAGATTATCACGCAGAGAAAACTTGACCGCTGGCAAGTTCACGTTGTGCGCAAAGACAATGATATAGACGAAAAAGTCTCCTATCATTTGATCATTGATAAAGACAGCGTCGGTCCGCTGATGTGGAGTCAGATTAGAAAAGCCATGAAAAATCTTCTACAACTTGACAAAAGCAAAGGCATTGATTGAAAAATGGCTGAACTTTAACCCAACATATGGTATCTTATCTTAAGATCAGGTCAATGAATAATCAGCTATCATTAATCTTTAAACAGGTGCTCGGTATTTAATATGAAAATCATTTATGTAACCGACATTCACGGTGCTTTTGAACGGGTCCAAACTTTGTTGTCTGAAACATTAGCGGATGTCTATATCATTGCCGGTGACCTCATCGATATTCCCTTTTACAACATGAGTACAGCCATCAATTACCATGAGCTTCAATCCTATTTTCACGGCTTGCGTGCCAGAATGCAAAAAGAAAATATGGTCATCGAAGATTTTGTGGATGAGTTGCTCGATACGCCTAACATTTCTGAAGAAATTGAAATAAAAGGTACGAAATATCAGCGGGACACCATTCGCGCCCGCCGGGTTCTTCAACAAAAATACAAGGTTTTGGAGAATATTCTTGCAACGAAACAGAATTCTCTGATATTCGCCCTGCCCGGCAACTATGACATGGATTTGAAATATACGTCTCTCCATGAACGCGACCTGCACCTGCACTGGCATGATGTGGACGACTTCAGGATTGCCGGTTACGGAGGAGCCAACATCTGGACGCCGGGGATTCCCGAACGTTACGTCGTTCCTTATGGCGGAAGTGCGAATGTTGAAAGCGGCCACAATGAAATGTATAATTTCTTCAAAGCCATAAAGCCCGACATCATTGTAAGCCATCAACCGGCACACGGCATTCACGACCGGGTAACCCAATTTGGCACATCCGGCTCAATGGCTCTGAGGCAGTACTGTGATAATAACCCCGTCCTGCTGTGTCTGACAGGTCACATTCATATGGATTGGGGGTTTCAGAGCAGCGAGGGAACCATCTACCTTAATCCATCTAATTTCGGGGAAGTAACAACACTGACCGGCGGCGTTTCGGAAGGCGGCTTCTTCTACATCATTGAAATGGAAGAAAGTCGGGTTTCTAAAATCATCTTCAAGAAACTTGTTGAAGACCGCGTCTATGATATTGCCGATTACAATCCTCAGGACAATGGACACTGGAAGGAAACAATCGTCGATCCCGAGCGCTACAAAGCCCTCAAACAGGGCGTTAACTTCGATTTAAAAACCGAGAAGTACTCTCACATTCCGGAGGTACAATTATACAATGAGATTAAACAATTTTACCGCATGTTCCAGACGGAAGAAACAGAAGAGCGCCTCAACAAGCTCGAACAGATTACTAATCTCATCGAAGATGGAATTCACGATGATGTAGCAATGGATGTCATGGGTTCCACGAATATGGGACTTTGTGAAAATACTTCCGATATCGATTTTGTTCTTTATGTCCGGTGTGATCCCGGTTTTGAGGAAGAAGTCAGTTCCTGTGAACAATATAAAAATGCCAAAAATATCATAGAGAAGATTTTAAGCCCCCAATATGCCTTCCAAATTATGGATACTATTGATCTGAATGTTGTGGAGAAAGCAATCAAAGAAAAAAATTATGAAGACCAGATGTTGATGCGTTTTGTTGCTTATAGAGCCATCTGCCGCCCAATCAACTACCGCTTTATTGCTCCGGTGGAGGATCTGTTAAATCAGGACATGGAATTCAGAACAGAGGTTGAGGGAAGCATTCGTTCTTATTTCCAGATATTCATCCAGACGTCGCAACATACCCGTTCTTTCAAAAAATATGAACGCCGGATCAAGGACATCGGCATCAAGATTCCCGAAACGGTCAGGATGAAGATCAAAGAGTATTTTGAACAGAATACCGATAAGAATGAATGCGCAGTAAAGCCCGAAACAGTAAAACCCGAAACGGCAAAACCCGAAACGGTTAAGTAATATAATTCATCCCTGATATAACGGCGGGGCGGAATTAAGCAGACCAATTAGTATTCCTATTTCCCGCTCTCGATGGATCGCAGTAT
>Ga0116107_1002035_pt1 | contig 11066 bp, 8 predicted proteins | sample June2015DPH_6_10_FD_88969 | JGI IMG/M metagenome (GOLD analysis project Ga0116107, IMG submission 88969) | Peatland microbial communities from SPRUCE experiment site at the Marcell Experimental Forest, Minnesota, USA - June2015DPH_6_100 | ecosystem: Environmental > Terrestrial > Soil > Wetlands >... | reverse complement strand
TCGGGAAGAAGGAGGCGAAGCTCCGGTACGGCGGGCGGAAGCTCTCGGGAGGGGCGTACGACCGTGGGTTCTTCCTCGAACCGACGATCTTCGAAACGTCGCACGGTACGCGAATCTCGAAGGAGGAGATCTTCGGTCCCGTGCTGGCCGTCACGACCTTCACTGACGAGGCGGACGCGGTGCGGATCGCCAACGACACCCTCTACGGTCTCGGCGCCGGCGTGTGGACCCGAAACGGGAACCTCGCTTACCGCATGGGCCGGGCCATAAAGGCCGGACGGGTGTGGACCAACTGCTACCACCTCTACCCCGCCGGAGCGGCCTTCGGTGGCTACAAGATCTCGGGCGTCGGCCGGGAGAATCACCAGATGATGTTGGAGCATTACTCCCAGACCAAGAACCTCCTTGTGAGCTACAGCACCAAGCCTCTCGGGCTCTTCTAGGAGGACCTGGGCCAGGTTCCGGGGGATCGGTGATGGACGAGTCAGGCACCGACGAGCAGGGCATGGTGGCCCGTGTCGTCGCCACACCGGCGGCGCTCGAGGCCATCGCCCAGCTCGTGGTCGAGCGTGGCCCGGTCATGTTCTTCCAGTCCGGCGGGTGCTGCGACGGCAGCCTTCCCATGTGCTTTGCGGACGGCGAGTTCGTGATCGGGAGCCACGACGTCCTTCTGGGCGAGGTCGGGGGTTGCCCCTTCTACATCGATGCCCGGCAGTACCAGGTGTGGAAGCACACCCAGCTCATCTTGGACGTTGGCATCGGGGAACCTGAGGGGTTCTCCCTCGCCGCCGGTGAGGATCGGCACTTCATCATCCGTTCCAAGGTCTTTACCGCGGCCGAGCAGGCCGTGCTGGAAGGCAGCTGACGGGCCACCCGAAAGAGGGGGGTCCGCCAGCTAACCCGACCGTAGCCGCTCAGATCACTCACACTCTCGCTCGGTCGAACCGGCCGGCCCCCAGGCAGACTCGGCGCTCAGCGCTGATCGGCCAACCGAGCCCGTAGCCGTTAGGTGCGGCCCCGCCTGGCGACGTGTCTGCTCGTTCGGGACGGCGTTCCCGTCACCGCTGCCCAGCACAACGTTTGGGCGGATGATCCACGAACTCATGCTTGTACTTCAACTATCTCGCTCTCCGTTCAATGCTGGAGTCTGTGTAGCGGAGAGCTGGATTATGGCCTAGAACAACTACGAGCTGACTGGAGAAAGAAGGGGTGATGTTGCTCGTCGGTGCCTGGTGATGCAGGTGGCGCAGGTGACGCGCCGCAGATGGGCAACCCTGGCTGTGCTCAGCGTGACGCTGCTCCTGATCAGCTTGGACACCACAATCCTCAACGTGGCCCTCCCGTCGATCGTACGGGGCCTTGGTGCCAGCTCCAGCCAGTTGCAGTGGATCGTGGACGCCTATGCGGTGGTCTTCGCCGGTCTGTTGCTCTCTGTCGGCGCTCTCGGTGACAGGGTCGGGCGGAAGTGGATCTTCCTCGCCGGATTGGTGGTTTTCGCAAGCGGGTCTGCGCTCGCTGCCGAGTCGGCTAGCCCGGATCGCCTGATGTTGGCCCGGGCGGTGATGGGAGTGGGAGCGGCTGACCTGATGCCTTGCACACTTTCAATACTGACCAACGTGTTCACCGAGGAGAAGGACCGCGTCCGGGCCATCGGGATCTGGTCGGGAACGACGGGTCTCGGGGTAGCCCTGGGTCCGATCCTGGGAGGCTTCCTGTTGGCTCATTTCTGGTGGGGCTCGGTCTTCTTTGTCAATGTTCCTGTGGCCCTCCTGGGGCTCTTCGCTGCGGTCTGGCTGGTGCCCAACTCGCGCAATCCGACACCAAGGCGACCTGATCCAGTGGGTACGGCCCTGTCGATATTCGGACTCGGACTGCTGCTGTGGGGCATCATCGAGGCTCCCGGGCGCGGCTGGACCTCGGCACCGATCATGGCCGCACTGCTGGCCGCTGGCGTGGTGATCACGTCGTTCGTGATCTGGGAATTGCATGTGGACCACCCGATGCTGCCCCTGCGGTTCTTCACCAACCGTCGCTACAGCGCCGCCATCGTCGCCTTGGCGCTCGTGCTGTTCGCCCTCGTGGGAGTGTTCTTCCTCATGACTCAGTACCTGCAGTTCGCCTTGGGCTACAGTCCGCTCGAAGCGGGGTTGCGGATCGCGCCCGTTGCTGTGGTACTCCTCGTCGTCGCACCTCTATCGATGTTGCTGGCGCGACGGATCGGGTCTAAAGCGGTCGTTTCCTCTGGCATGATCTTGATCGCAATCGGTCTCGGGATACTTTCGACGACCACCGTGCACGGTACCTATCGCGATTGTGTGATCCCGTTCATCTTGCTCGGCACCGGGGTTGCCCTAGCGCTTGCACCTTGTACCGAGTCGGTTATGGGATCACTGCCCATAGAGGAGGCTGGGGTGGGATCGGCCACTAACGACGTGTCGATGCAGGTCGGTGCAGCCCTCGGGGTCGGCGTGCTCGGGACCGCTCTTAACCTGCGTTACCAGCACCTCATGGCGCCGTTGGTGTCCAGCTCCCGCGTTCCGGCGAACATCCAGAAGGTGATCGAGGGCTCACTGGGCGGAGCCCTGGACATCGCCCAACGCGCGCCGACCAAGCTCGGCGACCTGCTCGCGGTGGCTGCTCGCCAGGCGTTCATCTCTGGCATGGACCTCGCACTCATCGTCTCCGCGGTCGCGGTCGGAGTGGCTGCCCTCGTCGTGCTGGTGCTGCTTCCCAACAGGGGGACAGGCCCTACCGATCTTCCAATGAGTTAGGCCAACTGATCCCGTGACAGGACCAGGTCGTCTCTGCCAGGGGTGGCGCCGGGATCGCGATGACGTCAGGGCCCTCCGATATCTCGGTCCCTAAGATGACAGCGTGTTGCGTCCTGAAAACTGGACCAGACCAGCAGGTGCAAGTCCCGCCCGGGTAATTGCCGGAGAGCCCGGTAGCAGGCCCCGGTTCGTCGCCGAGAGGTCACGGGCTGAGCGGGGTGTCAAAAGCCTCTTCGGAGGGAGCAAGCGTGCGGGCCGTAGTGCCACACGGCGCGAATCCTGCAGCCTCGTCACATCTACAACGAGGGAGCCGAGCCGATCATGTCACGGCGAAGGCAGCATTCGACCTACTGGCGGTCCGGACATGCCCTTGGTCGAGTCCCTCCGGGGTATGGGGCGCGGCACGTACGCACGGCTTGGTTCGGGACAGGAGAGGCCCGTCTTGCCAGCCTTGTCAGCAAAGACCGCTCGTATAAGCAAATGGTGAAATCGAGCGGAGGCAAGCGGGAGTCCGACGGGGTCGTAGTACCGCTGAGAGCCGTGAGCAACGCGGCAGGAGGGAAGGGCCCCGACTTCGGTCACACCGGCAATGGAGGTAAGCGTGAGGCCATGACCGGGACCGCCCGGTCCATCTACCCCGAGGGGAAACATCTTCCCCCCGCCAAAGTGCGACAACTCCAGAACCGGCTATGGGCTGCGGCCAACCAGTCCCCGGGTCGGCGCTTCCACGCCCTTTATGACCGCATCTACAGGTCTGACGTCCTGTGGGAGGCGTGGGAGCGGGTCCGAGCCAATCGTGGAGCCGCCGGGGTCGATGGTCTGACCCTGGCAGCAGTGGAGGACTATGGGGTCGGTCAGATGATCGCCGAGCTGTCCGCGGACCTCCGTGCAGGCATCTACCGCCCGGCCCCAGTTCGCCGGATGGAGATCCCAAAGCCCGACGGCCGGATGCGGCCGCTCGGCATCCCCACCGTTCGCGATCGTGTGTGTCAGCAGGCGGCCAAGATCGTCCTCGAACCGATATTCGAGGTCGACTTCCTACCCTGCAGCTTCGGGTTTCGTCTGAAGCGCTCGGCCACCGACGCCCTAGAAGCCATCCGGGTGGCGTTCCCCAAAGGACGACGGTTCGTCTTCGAGGCCGACATTCGCAACTTCTTCGGCAGCGTTCGCCATTATCTGTTGTTGAAGGCGGTCGCTCACCACACCAGCGAGCGGTGGGTTCCGCTCTACATCGAACGGTGGCTGAAAGCCCCCATGCAGATGCCGGACGGCACTCTCGTCGCCCGAGAGAAGGGGACCCCACAGGGCTCCCCGGTCTCGCCCGTGTTAGCCAACCTGTTCATGCACTATGCGTTCGACTGTTGGATGGCCCGGGAGTTCCCGGGTTGCCCGTTCGAACGCTATGCAGATGACATCGTCGCCCACTGCGACACCGAGGCACAGGCCCGGCAGCTTCGGGCCGCCATCGCCGAGCGGCTCGCGACGTTAGGTCTCGAACTGCACCCAGAAAAGACCAGGATCGTGTATTGCAAGGATGCAAACCGTCGCAGGGACTCGGAGCATGTCAGCTTCGACTTCCTCGCCTACACCTTCCGAGGCCGTCTCGCTCGTGGCCCAAAGGACCACTTCGTGAGTTTCTCGCCGGCCATGAGCACCAAAGCGGTGAAAGCGAAAGGCCTGCAGATCAGGGCCTGGCACCTCAACCGTCGCACCGGGACGGACCTGTCCGGATCACCAACAATCGGCTCGTGGGAGCTGTATGACAGGAGACTGTCACGTACGGTTCTGCGAGAGCGGGAGGGGGAGGTTCCTTCCCGCCACTCACCTGAAAGGGGGATGGGGAACCGGGTCCGCTTTGCGGGCACCGCGCCCCTGACTACCAATGACTCACCGCTCCTCAACACTCACAAGGCTCCGTCCCTACAATCTTGCCGCTGGATGCCTCCACTTGGCCCAGGCGGTGGCGATCGTGGTCTTGGCCAACAGCTTCTCGCTTCCCGTTCGGGCCACCTACATGACAGGCCCTCCTGGGCCCAACGTTGGCAACCAAACGGTCACCTTGTTCAACCTCAGCTTTGCCTGGGCGATAGCGGCCTTCTTCGCCCTCTCGGCTCTGGCCCACTTCACAGTGGCCGGTCCCGGCTGGGATTCCTACAAGGTCCAGCTCCTCAAGTGTCGCAACCCCTACCGCTGGCTCGAGTATTCGTTGAGCGCGTCGATCATGATCGTGCTGATCGCCATGCTGGTCGGTATCAACGACATCGCGGCCCTGCTGGCCTTGGTTGGAGTCAACGCCTCCATGATCGGGTTTGGCTGGATGCAGGAGCGTTACGAGACCCCGGGAGGCGGACTCGGTCCGTTCTGGATCGGTTGTATCGCCGGGATCGTCCCGTGGATCGCCATCGCGGTCTACCTGGCCGGACCCGGTGCGAACCAGCACGCCCCAGGATTCGTGTACGGGATCTTCTTTTCACTCTTCGTCTTCTTCAACTGCTTCGCCATCAACCAGCTGCTGCAGTACAAGAAGGTGGGGAAGTGGAGCAACTACCTAGTTGGCGAAAGGGCCTATGTCACCTTGTCCCTCATCGCCAAAAGCTTGCTGGCCTGGCAGATCTTCGCCTCGACCCTGGCCTCCAGCGCAGCTCACTGACCATCGAAACCCGAGCGAGACATATCACGATCGGAGCGCGGTGAGGCCATGAGCATCGGGATTTCGATCTCAGTACGAATCAATGCATCGATCAGCGAGACGTGGGCGGCACTCGAGAACATCGAGTCACATGTCCACTGGATGAAGGATGCCGAGTCGATCCACTTCACAACGGCAGCGCGCACCGGAACTGGAACCGAGTTCGTTTGCGTCACGAAGGTGGGTCCAATTCGCCTAACCGACGCGATGTCCATCACAGAGTGGACGCCCGGTGAGGCCATGAGCGTTCACCATCGGGGTGTTGTCAAAGGGAGCGGGCGCTTCACCTTGCGCGCCCTGGCCGGAGATGAGACACATTTCTCCTGGGACGAGCAGTTGACTTTCCCCTGGTGGCTGGGCGGACCGCTAGGGGAGCGGCTGGCACATCCGATCCTGGAACGCCTCTGGCGCGGCAATGTGGCTCGCCTCAAGGCAATGATCGAGAATCAACGCAAACAAGACTCCAAGATCCGCGACTCAGGCGGTTAGGGCGACCTTTCCTGCCAGCAGCCACTATCGGTGCGACAAAGGAGTACCTGTCTCGCTTGGCCGTTGCAAGAGCCCACAGAGCTACCGGTAGGTAAGGCGCGCCAGGGTACAGAACAACACCCTTGCACCCGCGCCGGTCGACGGGAACGCCGCGCCGGATCGGCGTTATGCGCGCGAAGGTGCCTGACACGTCCCGTCGGCTTCGGTTCCGGCTCCGGCTCTCCATGAAGATGTCTCGCTCGTTGTTGCCAGCGCGCAGCGGACCGCAAGGCCTCGAGCTTGACACCCGCCTGCTTGTCGACCTCGGGCAACAAGTGCCCGTAACGGTCGTAGGTGAACGCGACGCTCGGGTGCCCGGTTCGTCGGGCGATCTCGGAAGGGTCCACCCCGGCAGCGGCCAAGACGGCCACACCGGTGTGCTTGAGATCGTGCGGGCGTAACGGCGACAGCCCGGCTGTCTCGACGGCGGGATGCCAGAAAGTCGTCCGCCAGTCCGCCGCGTGGAGCGGTCCGCCGTTACGGCTCGCAAAGACGTAGGTCACGCCGGCGAATTGTTCGAGGTGGCGCGCGAGCTCGGCAGTGACCGATGACGGAAGGCTCATCGTCCGGCGGCCCGCAGCGGTCTTGCGCGGACCCTCGTGCAGCTTGCTCCCGACCTCGACGATGTTGTTCGCGACCCGGAGCGTTCCCGCCACCGTGTCGATGTCTGATCGGCGGAGGCCCACAGCCTCCCCGATGCGCAGTGTCGCCCACGCCATCGTGAGCACCATCGCCCGGTATGGCACGGCGATCGTGTCGGCGAGCACTTCCAGCTCGACGGGCGTCAAAAAGCGCATCTCGACTCGAGTGATCCGCGGCAAGCGCGCTCTGGCCGCGGGATTGGCGACGATCAGGTTGTCGTCCACTGCCGCGTCCAAAAGCTGGTCGAGGATCGTGAAGACCCGACGGACACTCGCCGGCGACAGTCGTGCTCCGAGTGCGCTGACCCATTCCTGCACGTCCGCCGCGTCTACCTCGCCGATCGCGATCTGGCCGAAGAACGGCAACACGTCATAGTCCAAGATAGCCCGGTCCCTCGCACGAGTGGCTGCTCGATGGCAGACTCTCGTCGCCCACCACTGCTCGGCGAGGATGGCGACTCGTTGCCGGCCTCTTGCGCGGTCGATGACCGCGCCACCTCCGCTCTCCGCACCGGCTGCGGCGATCGAAGCTGCCGCCTCGCGCCGGGTCGTGTAGGTGCCGAGGGTGACCTGTCGCCCGCGGAGCCGGATGCGGGCTTGGTAGTGTCCCGAGTCCAGGCGCCGGATCGTGCCGAATGCTGACTTCGCCATCGCAGTTCCTCCGTTTCGGAGGAAGCGGTGTGTGCTCAGGACCGACCTGACGTGCCTCAGGCGTGCCTCACGCTGTTGAGAATCACCACGCTTGTGCGGTGCTCAACAGCTGGTTGCGCTTGTCCCCTCGGCCATTGACCTGGTGTTACGGGACTCGTCGGTCCGAAGAAACGGACCGGCGGCTGGCGCTCGGCGCCTAAGGTGTGCTGCCCGGACGCCCCTTGTTGTGACGAGCATCCATGCCTTCATCTGGCCTTTCTCACGAGCCGCGAGGCGACCGTGCTCCAGGAGTGCCTTATACGCGCCTCAAACGCCAGTCAACGACATAGACGGCGCGAGGTCCTCGGGGTTCCCGAGGCGTCTCGTTACGCGCTCGCGACGTGCCTGAAGATGCACTCTGCGCGGCGCACAGAGGCCTCGGTCGGCCGCGAGCCTCAGCGCGCTCTGCCCGATCTCAAGACATCCCTCTTCCCCGAGGTCGACGTTGGAGTGGCGGCGAAGCTCGAAGCCCTCCGCAACTTCGGCGCACTCATCGGCGCGGAACTCTATGGACTGCACGTATACGCCAAGAGTATTCTCTCAGGGATGAGTGTACCTATGGCCCTCCTCGGGCTCCTCGATCGCGAACCGAGCCACGGCTACGACCTAAAGCGCGACTACGACACCTACTTCGGCCGAGGCAGACCCCTGCCGTTCGGTCAGGCGTACGCGACGCTCGCCCGTCTCGCGAGGGACGGAAAGGCGTTGGTCGGTGAGGCTGAACCCGGAGCCGGTCCCGATCGCAAGCGCTACACGATCACCGAGACCGGGAGGCACGAGGTCGAGGCGTGGCTCGGCGAACCGATCCCGCCCGAGCCCCATCTCCAGACCGAGCTCTTCGTGAAGGTCGTTCTCTCCCTCATGCTCGGTCGCCCAGCGGAGGAGTACCTCGACGCGCAACGGGCCGCGCACCTCCGGCGGATGCGCGAGCTCACCGACCTCAAACAGAACGGCAACCTCGTCGACGCGCTGCTCGCCGACCATGGGCTCTTCCACTTGGAGGCCGATCTGCGCTGGATCGACCTCACCGAAGCGCGACTCGTGGCACTCGCCGAGGAGGTGGCGTCGTGAGCGGCACGAACAGTTCTTCCGCGGTCCAGATCGGCAGCGTGATCATCGAGGCACGCGACCTCGTGCTCTCCTTCGGAGAGACGCCGGCGCTTCGCGGCGCCAGTCTGTCCGTGCAGCGCGGCGAGGTCCTTGCTGTGATGGGCCCGAGCGGCTCGGGCAAGTCGACCCTGCTGCACTGTCTGGCGGGCATCCTTGCTCCGGATTCCGGCGAGGTCCACTTCGACGGCCAACGCCTCGACATGATGCGAGAGGCGGAGCGTTCCAGGCTGCGGCGCGATCGCTTCGGCTTCGTGTTCCAGTTCGGCCAGCTCGTGCCGGAGCTGACCGCCGAGGAGAACGTCGCGCTGCCGCTGCTGCTTGGTGGCACGCGCCGTGAGGAGGCACTGCGTGAAGCGCGAGGCTGGTTCGGACGCCTCGACCTCCAAGGCATGGAGCGCCACCGCACCGGTGAGATGTCCGGCGGCCAGTCGCAGCGCGTCGCGCTGGCGCGTGGTCTCGTCGGACATCCCGACGTGCTGTTCGCGGACGAACCGACCGGGTCACTCGACTCGCTCAACGGGGAGCTGGTCATGGGCCTGTTGACGCACGCCGCGCGTGAGCAGGGATCGACGGTGATCCTCGTCACCCACGAATCACGTGTCGCCGCCTACGCCGATCGCGAAGTGATCGTGCGCGACGGCAAGGTCGCTACGACCGAAGGTGCCCTGCAGTGATCCGTCTTGGTCTTCGCTTGACGCTGGGAAGCGGTCGCGACGCGGTGCTGCGCGTCCTCGTCACTGCGGCAGCCGTCGCCCTTGGCGTCGGTCTGCTGCTGGCTGTCCTGGCCGGAGTCAACGGGCTACATGCCGAGACCGACCGTGGTACGTGGCTCGATACCTCGGCGCAGGCGTCACGACCGACCTCGACATCCGACCGGTTGTGGTGGCTGTCGAGCACAGACCAGTTCGGCAACCAGGCGATCGACCGGATCGACGTTGCCGCGACCGGGCCGAACGTTCCGGTCCCGCCGGGGCTTTCCCACCTGCCGGGACCAGGTGACTACTTCGCCTCGCCCGACCTCACGACCCTTCTTCGGTCCGAACCGGCGAATGAGCTGCGCGACCGGTTTCCGGGCCGACAGATCGGGACCATCGGCGCAGCGGCGCTGCCGTCCCCGAACTCGCTGATCATCGTCATCGGCCACACCGCGCGCCAGCTTTCGCAGGCACCTGGTGCCGTCGAGGTCGGAGCCATCCAACGCACGCCGGCCAACTGCTACGCCTGCCAGAACACCATCGGGAGCGGACCCGTTCTGCAGTTCATTCTGGTCGGCGGAGCCGTCGCGCTCTTGCTGCCAGTGCTGATCTTGATCGCGACAGCGAGCCGGCTGTCGGCCGCGAGGCGTGAGGAGCGCTTCGCCGCGATGCGGCTCGCCGGCGCCACGCCACATCAGATTTCTGTGGTCTCGGCGGTGGAGGCAGTGGTCGCGGCGGTCGCGGGCGTCGCAGTCGGCTTCGCACTCTTCTCCGTCCTCCGACCGCTGCTCTACCACGTGCCATTTACCGGAGCGCCCCTCGCTGAAGGCGACCTCTCGCTGCACTGGATCGACATCGTGTTCGCCGTGATCGGCGTCCCGGTCGCCGCGGTCGTGTCCGCGCGCCTCGCGCTTCGCAGGGTCCAGATATCGCCGCTCGGCGTGAAGATGCGAGCGTCGTCCCGGCCACCGCGGATCGTACGGATCATCCCGCTACTCGCCGGCATCGCCGTGCTTGCGTACTTCGACGCGGCCGGAAAGCCGGGCAGCAATGGCGGCCAGCTTCTCGAGATGCTCGTGGGCTTCGTGCTCCTTCTCGTGGGGCTGGTTCTCGCTGGACCGTGGTTCACGACCGCGGGTTCTCGACTCATGACGAAGCGGGCCACTCGCCCCGCCACGCTCATCGCCGGCCGCCGGCTCCTCGACAATCCCAAGGCGGCCTTCCGGTTCATCAGTGGGCTTGTGATCGCCCTCTTCGTTGCGAGCGCCGCGATCGGGGCGCTCAGCTCCGCCGCCGGCAGCAGCTCCGACGGAGGAAGCGCGGGGAAAGACACCCGCGCCGAACCGTTCTGCAGCTTCTCGACGTCGAATTGTCACGCCTCCGCCGAAGTTCCTTCCGTCCCAGGCCAGGTGCTTGCCGAGCTCCGCACGACGCCCGGAGTGCGCAGTGTGACGGTGGTCCACGAGAGCCCATCCCAAGCTCAGCAGATGAACTCGTTCGGGGTCGTCGCGTGCGACCAGCTGGCGAAGACGCCCGCGATCGGCAAGTGCGCTCCGGGAGCGACGGTGGCGAGTATCGGCTACTTCCTTTCGAACCTCCTTGGGCACAACTCGCACGCGTCGTCGACGGTCTGGCCGTCCGCGCACCTGTCAGCGGCGAAGGCCGCGAGACTCCCCGTGGACGCGGTTGTCGTCGCGACGAACGGGTCGTCGAGTGCCATTGAACGGACACGGACTGTGCTCGAACGGGCCTTTCCCTTCCAGGGAACACCGGTCGCAGTCGAGGCGCTCGATCCGTCGACCGCGCGCCTCCTCACGATGATCCAGGACATGACCGACGTGATCATCGTGGCGAGCCTCATCATCGCCGCCTGCAGTCTCGCCGTGACCATCGCCGCGGGGTTGGGCGAGCGGAAGCGCCCGTTCAGCTTGCTCCGGCTCAC
>Ga0116107_1002034_pt1 | contig 11083 bp, 7 predicted proteins | sample June2015DPH_6_10_FD_88969 | JGI IMG/M metagenome (GOLD analysis project Ga0116107, IMG submission 88969) | Peatland microbial communities from SPRUCE experiment site at the Marcell Experimental Forest, Minnesota, USA - June2015DPH_6_100 | ecosystem: Environmental > Terrestrial > Soil > Wetlands >... | reverse complement strand
TCACAGTCCGGCGAAACCGCGGATACACTGGCCGCCCTCCGCGAGGCCCGCTGCCGGAAGGCTCGAGTGATCTCCGTGTGCAACGTGGTCGGCAGCTCTGTGGCCCGTGAGTCAGACGCGGTCCTCTACACCCGCGCGGGGATCGAGATCGGCGTGGCCTCGACCAAGGCCTTCACCGCCCAACTGGCTGCCCTCTACCTCCTGGGGATCCACATGGGTCTCGCGCTGGAGCGACTCTCCTCCTCTCACGCGCGGGACCTGACGCACCATCTGCTCGAGGTCCCCGAGACGTTGCGCAACATCCTGGCCCGGTGCGACGCGCTACGCGCCCTGGCGGACCAGTTCTCGGGGTACAGGGATTTCCTCTACCTCGGGCGCGGGATCCACTTCCCGGTGGCGCTGGAAGGTGCGCTCAAGCTGAAGGAGATCTCGTACATCCACGCCGAAGGATACCCGGCGGGCGAGATGAAGCATGGCCCCATCGCCCTCATAGACAGCGCCATGCCCGTGGTGGTCCTGGCCTCTCTTGGCCGGACCTACGAGAAAGTAGTCAGCAACATCGAAGAGGTGAAGGCCCGCCAGGGGATCGTCATTGCGGTGGCCTCGGATGGCGATTGTGAATTGGATGGGAAGGCGGACCACATCCTCCACCTGCCATACCTGTCCGAGTACGTGGCCCCGATTCTGGAGACAGTCCCCTTGCAGCTCCTCGCCTATTACATCGCCGTAAAGCGAGGCTGTGACGTGGACCAACCGAGGAATCTGGCCAAGAGTGTGACAGTCGAATGACACTCAGAGGCGTTCGACTGTACGAGTGTACGAATGGACGCTATCGGATGAAAAGGCGGTCGATTGTTCGGCGGTTCGGCTGTTCCTTGGACTCAAAGGATTCAAGGGACTCCTGAGGAACAGCGTTCGGTGGTTCGGGGGTTCGGTCGTTCGAGCCGAGGCTGCCAGCTCCTAGCTGCCCGCTGATAGCTTTACGTTGAACCACCGAACTACCGAACAGCCGAACGCACTTGAGTTAGGACCATGGCTCCTCTTCGTGTTTTCAATCACTACATCCCAGGACAAACTCTAGCGCTCTTCCTGGGAGACGTTCTGATCCTCACCGCCAGCGTGTACCTGGGCGACTGGATCCGGCTGGTCGGACTGCCTCCGGTCTGGCTGGGGTATCCCCCCGTGATCCCCAAGGTGGCCACCTTCGCCCTGCTCGGGGTCTTGACCCTCTACGTGGCGGGACTGTACGGCCACGACCCGCACCTGGGCTGCAAGGAGTTGGTGGCCCGCGCGATGGCCGCTGCTGTTGTCTGGGCAATACTTTTCGCGGCCCTTGCCTTCTCGGTCCCCGGGTTTCGCCTGGGTCGGCTTGCCTCCCTCCTCGGGCTGGGGATCGGGACGGCCGGGGTCACGGCGCTCCGGTGGCTTTTCTGGCTCAACACGCAGACCGACCGTTTCCGTGAGCGCGTCCTCTTCCTGGGTGCAACTCCCATGGCGGAGAAACTGATCTCGGAGCTGGAGGCGAACAACCAGGGTTATGAGGTACTGGGGTATGTGGACGATCGCCCCACCCCCCAGATCGCCCTGAACAACGGGTTCCGTGTCCTGGGAAAGACCCACCAGCTTCAGGAAATCGTCGCCGCGAGCCAGGCGAACACGATCGTCGTGGCGCTGGCGGAGCGGCGCGGCGCCTTCCCCATGCAGCCGATCCTCGACTGCAAGCTGCGGGGCATCCGGATCGAGGATTGGCCGGCGTTTTACGAGAAGCTCACGGGGAAGATCCTCGTCCAAAACCTGCGGCCGAGCTGGCTGGTCTTCTCCGAGGGGTTCACCAGCACCCGGTTCACCCGACTGGTCAAGCGCGTGTTTGACCTCGCCCTCTCCATCCCGTTCTTGGGGCTGGGCTGGCCGGTCTTCCTATTCGTGGCCATGGCCATCAAGCTGGACACCCGCGGCCCCGTGTTTTTCCGCCAAGAGCGGGTGGGTGAGGGGGGTCGGACGTTCACCCTGGTGAAGTTCCGAACCATGGTAGAGGAGGCCGAGACCCTCACGGGACCGGTCTGGGCCATCGAGAAAGACCCCCGAATCACCCGCGTAGGCCGCTGGCTTCGGAAGATTCGGCTGGACGAGTTCCCCCAGATCCTCAATGTCCTTAAAGGAGAGATGAGCTTCATCGGGCCGCGGCCGGAGCGGCCCTATTTCGTGGCTCAGCTTCAGGAAAAGATCCCTTACTACGCGAACCGCCATACCGTCAAACCCGGCATCACAGGGTGGGCGCAGATCCGCTATCACTACGGGGCAACCATCGAGGATGCAGAGGAGAAGCTGCAGTATGACCTCTACTATGTCAAGAACGTGTCTCTTTTCCTCGACATGCTCATTCTCCTGTCCAGCATTCAGGTTGTACTCTTTGGAAGGGGCGCACGCTAGGAGGTAGGGGTGGAGAACAATTGGGCGAATAGTTTGGACTACATTTCGATCCTACGCGGAGTATGGCGGAGACGCAAGGTCCTCGTAGTGGTGGTGTTTCTGGGGCTCACTGTGCCTCTCCTGGCCTACGTCTATATCACCAGTCAGCCCCTCTACATGTCCACTGCCACCATATCAATCGAGCCCTCTCCCCTCGAGGGAGTCGTCTCCAGAAACGTGGACATAAAAGATCGCATTGCGAAGTATCCAGTCCTTCTGAAGAGCCACTCGCTGAGTGAGGGAGTGATCAATGCGCTTCCCAAGGAGTCCTTCGAAGAACTCCTTGCTAACGCGCAATACACCGACTACACCCTGATCCTGAGCAACATGGCGAGGGGCTGGTTGGGAAGACCGCCTCGAATGCTCAGCCCGCAGCAACAGGCCATAAGCGAATTGCAGAACGCCCGGATGGAATTCGTGCAGCCCCCACAAACGCCAGCGATTATCAATATTGCTGGGACTGCATCCAGCCCTCGAGTGGCCATGGACTTGGTCAACACCTATATCCAGCTGCTCCTCAGCCGAACCCGCAATGCCGATCAGGAGGAAGCGCGGAAGACTCGGGAGCTCCTGGAGCAGCAAGTCCAACAAGTCAAGGGAAGTCTAACCCAGGCCGAGGGGGCCGTGACGAAGTTTGAACAGACAAGAGGTCAGATCAAACTAAGTGCTCAGACGGAGATCGATTTTGTCAGGCTGTCCCAAGCGGAAAACGCATTGGCAGAAGCCCAAGCGAGTCGAGAAATCCTCACGGGTCGAATCAAAGCGTTGCGCCAGATACTCGACCAGAGGGGAGGCAAAGAGGCGGCAGCGAATCAAGGGAAGGAGGAAGATCAGAACCCAGTCGGTTCTTGGGGGGCGGACAACTTGGCGATTTTCAGTGCGTTCAAGGTTGCCCAGGACAATCTGGCCAGGTTGGAAGCCAAGCTTGCCGCTCTGCGTGAGCATTACACCGACGCCCATCCTCTCGTTCAGATCACTCAGGAAGAGGTGACAAAGGAGCAGGCCCGAGTTGCCAAAATGGCACGTGAACTTCCCGCGGCATCCTCCGCGACCGGGCCGCAAGCTCCGCCAGAACTCCAGGCAGCGCTTTCGGATCGGACCGAGGCCCAACGGCAATTGTTAGCATTGGTGACGGAGGAGGGCACGCTCCAAGCAAAGGAGGCGTCGCTGAAGATTCAGGTGGACCGCCTGCGAAACAATCTCCGAAACCTCAGCCAAGATGAGCTTTCCTTTAACGATCTTCGCAAGACGGTCGAGGCGAACCGCGATCTCTTGACGGTGCTCTCAGACAAACTGATGACCGCACGCATTGGCGAGCAGGTAGACATGAGTGTCGTCAGCATCATCGACCCGGCTTCTTTTCCTTCCGTGCCTACCGACTCCAAGACCGCGCGGACCGCCCTGCTAATCTTAGCCATGACCGCTGCCATAGCCTTTGGGGCGGCCTTCGGCATCGAGTCCTGGCGCCAGCCCATCGAAACAGAATCGGACGTCCAAAAGATGACTGGCCTGCCTGTACTGGGATACGTCGGAGTGCTCGGACCCCCCCCAAGCGGCCCCAACGGACTGGAGAAGCCTCGGCCGTCTTACCTGCCCATCCATCTTCCAAGTACACCTCTGCCATCCGGTATCCATATGGAACTTTACCGTGCCATTCGGGCCACCATAGAAACAGAGCGCCTGAAGAGCCCTTTCCGGACTATCCTGATAAGCAGCCCCGGACCAAACGAGGGGAAATCTACGACGATCTTGAACCTGGCCCACGTTTTTCACGAGTTTGGGCGGAGGGTCCTGGTGATCGACGCCGACCTTCGGCGACCGCTACTGCACCGAACTTTGGCCGTATCAAACAAGCCGGGCCTCGTGGATTTCTTGCGCGGCACAGCTACATTCGGACAAGTGTGCCAACACATCCCGTCGGGATTCACCGTGATCCCTGGGCAGGTGGCTCGGGAAGATCCCGCTGGCCTACTTGCGTCTCCTCGGTTCAAGGAGCTGGTGAACCTCGCGGAGACCGAGTTTGATCTGATCTTGGTCGATTCCGCACCTCTCCTGGCGGTTCCGGACAACATCCTACTCGGCGCCGCACTCGAGCGGGTTATCCTGGTCGTAAGAGCCAGCAAGACAAGCAAAGGGGAACTCCAAAAGGCCCAAAGCGTGTTGGAGCAGGCGAATGCCAAGATCCTCGGGGTGATTCTCAATCAGGCGAATCCCGCAGACGTATCCTACTACCGTCCCAGGTATCGCAAATACTACAAGACCGCCGACTCCGAGGCCCCCCCGGAGACCGTACCGAGGCCCGGACCCTCCTCCCAACTGGGGAGACACTGAAGTATGGGACTTCCTAACGCAGGGAAGGCGTTCAACAGTCCGCCCCTTCGGTTGAAGGGGGGGTCGGCAGCTCAGTCTCCTGGAGAGAGGGCCATGTCTGCCACTTCAAAGGCCTTGGAGCGCAAAATCCTGGATCGATCCGCCCGGATCGGCATCATTGGCCTCGGCTACGTCGGTCTTCCAGAGGCCGTGATGTTCGCACAGGCCGGTTTCTCCGTGACCGGATTTGACTTGGACACGGAACGGATAGACAAGATCAATGTGGGCGAATCGTACATTTCCGACGTTGCCTCGGCTGTCCTGGCGGGGCTGATCAGCGCCGGTCGCCTTCGGGCGATTTCGATGCCCTCTGACTTTTCAACGCCGCGCGCCAAGTCTTCGGCTGCGCTCAACAACTCAACAACTCAAGAGCTCAACAACTGCTTTGGGGAACAGGACTGCCTCTGCATCTGTGTTCCAACCCCTCTGAGAAAAACACGCGACCCGGACATCTCCTATATCATCAGCGCCGTGGAGGGATTTCAATCCTCCCTGCGCCCCGGTCAACTCGTGATCCTGGAAAGCACCACCTATCCAGGGACCACTGAGGAAGTTGTACAGACAATGCTAGAGGCCGGCGGCCTTAAGGCAGGAGCGGATTTCCACCTCGCATTTTCACCTGAACGGGTAAACCCCGGTGATTCTTTGCACCCTCCCGCCAGCATCCCCAAGGTGGTTGGCGGCCTCACCCCTCAATGTACTCGCCTCGCCGGTCTGTTGTACCAGCAGGTAGTCACCAAGGTCTTGTCCGTCTCATCGCCAAGTGCCGCAGAAATGGTAAAGCTACTCGAGAACACATTCCGCAGCGTGAACATCGGTCTGGTCAACGAGCTAGCCTTGATGTGCGATCGGTTCAACCTGGACATTTGGGAGATCATTGACGCTGCCGCCTCCAAACCTTTTGGCTTCATGCCATTCTATCCCGGCCCAGGTCTCGGCGGTCACTGTATCCCTGTAGATCCCTTCTACCTCTCTTGGAAGGCCCGCTCAAACGGCTTCGAGGCCCGGTTCATCGAGTTGGCGGGGCAGGTCAATGGCTACATGCCTAAGTACGTGGTTCAGAAGATTGTGGATGCCCTCAACAATCGGGAGCAGAGCCTCAAGGGCTCCCGTGTCCTCATCCTAGGTGTGGCCTACAAGCCAGACGTCAGCGACACTCGCGAATCTCCCGCCCTGGAAATCATCCACCTTCTGCGAGACCATGGGGCCTATGTCGTCTACCACGACCCCCATGTCCCCGAGCTGAGGGTAGATGACATCCTCATGACCTCTATTCCGCTGCTCAGCTCGTCTGCTACCGAACGTCGCCGCTCCACGGCGCGCGTTCGCGGCTCTCGACTCTCAGCGCTCGGCTCCCCTGCGGCCAGGGCTCCTCGGTCTACGAGTCACCCGGTCGGCGGTCGGCGCTCGGCGCTCGGCGCTTCCCCCCCCTCGCCAATTGCCGGCTTCCGATCTTTGGACGACGAGTTCCCTCTTTCCTATTTCGATTGCGTGGTGATCGTCACGCACCATTCGGCCATCGACTACAACTTTGTTGTTGAGCAGGCGGCGTTGATCGTGGACACCCGCAACGCTACGAAACACGTTCCTTTTGGGCGAGACAAGATCGTCAAACTATGAACCGCCAAGGCGCCAAGCACGCCAAGATTGAACCTAACAAGAGGTTGGACAGACTGGCCCGCACGGTCATCGGTGCAGCGATCGAGGTCCATCGCCACGTGGGCCCAGGCTATCTTGAAAGCCTCTCCGAGGAAGCATTATCCATAGAACTCGGCCGTCGTCGTATCCCGTTCGAACGGCAGAAGCCGATCGCGGTGAATTACAAGGGATATGGGATTGGAGAGGGACGTGTGGATCTTATTGTGGGCGGTGAGCTCTTGGTCGAGTTAAAGGCGGTCGAGGCCTTGGCGCCTATCCACACGGCTCAGGTACTCCCGTATCTTAAGGCTACAGAGCGCCACCTTGGCTTGCTCATCAACGTCAACGGTCCTGTTCTACGGAGGCGCTCTTGGCGTCTTGGCGGTTAATTAAATGAGAATCTTAGTCACCGGCGGTGCAGGCTTTATCGGCTCTCACGTGGCGGACGCCTATGTGCAGGCCGGCTACGACGTTTGGGTGCTGGACAACCTTTCCCGCGGGAGACGAGAGCAGGTCAATCCGCATGCTCATTTTGTGTGTATGGATCTATGCTCTCCCGATCTCAAAGACCTGCTGGCGCACGAGCGCTTTGATTGCATTAACCACCATGCTGCCCAGATTGATGTTCGCTCCTCGGTTGCCGATCCATGCCGCGACGCCCGACCGCTGTCCGCCGTGGTGACTGGCAAGAGCTCGAAGCAGAGGTCAAACGGCGGTCGGAGGGATTCCAGTCGAGGACAGACCGGGTGCCGCTGGTGTCATGACCGTTCCGGAGAGGGAGGGCGCGTACCGCTCCGTGACGAGCTTCTCTTCACCCTCGGCTCCGCCATGCACGGGCTTGCCGTAGGCGGTGTCGATCAGGCGGCCGATCTCGGCACCATCCACCTTTTCGAACTCGAGCAAGGCGTGTGCGACCGCCTCGAGACCGGCCCTGTGCTCCCGCAGCACGGCGGTGGCCCGGGCCTCCTGCTCTCGGAGGATCCGGGCGACCTCCTCGTCGACAACCCGGCTCGTGTCCTCGGAGTAGTCGCGCGTGTGCATGAGGTCCTCGCCGAGGAAGACCATGCCCTGCGATCCCCATGCCATCGGTCCCACGCGCTCGGACATGCCCCACTCACGGACCATCTTGCGCGCCAGCTCGGTGTTGCGCTGGAGGTCGTCGCTCGCCCCGGTGGAAAGGTCGCCGTAGACAAGCATCTCGGCCACTCGCCCGCCCATCCGCACGACGAGAGCGTCCTCGATGTACTCGCGGGGGTAGATGTGCCTCTCCTCGGTCGGCAGCTGCTGGGTGACCCCGAGGGCAAGGCCCGTCGGGATGATGCTCACCTTGAGCAGAGGGTCGGCGTGGGTCAGCACGTACGCGAGGACCGCGTGGCCGCCTTCGTGGTAGGCGACTCGCGCCTTTTCGAGGTCCGAGAGCACGAGGCTGTCGCGAGGCTGGCCCATGAGGATCCGGTCTCGGGCGGCGTCGAAGTCACGCATCTCGATGAACTGGCTTCCGCGCCTGACTGCGTGCAGCGCTGCCTCGTTCACGAGATTGGCCAGGTCGGCCCCGGACATTCCCGGAGTGCCGCGGGCGATGATCGACAGGTCCAGGTCGGGGCCCATCCGCTTGTCCTTGCAGTGAACCTGCAGGATCGGCAGACGCTCGTCGAGATCGGGCAGCGGGACGACGATCTGGCGGTCGAAACGGCCCGGCCTTAACAGCGCAGGATCGAGGATGTCGGGCCGGTTGGTCGCGGCCATGACGACGATGCCCTCGGCGACGTCGAAACCGTCCATTTCGTTCAGCATCTGGTTGAGTGTCTGCTCACGCTCGTCGTGCCCGCCGCCGAGCCCGGCGCCGCGCTTTCGCCCGATGGAGTCGATCTCGTCGACGAAGATGATCGCCGGGGCCTGCTTGCGGGCGGTCTGGAAGAGGTCACGAACGCGGCTCGCACCGACGCCGACGAACATCTCCATGAAGTCCGATCCGCTCACGGAAAGGAAGGGGACGCCGGCCTCGCCGGCAACCGCACGCGCGAGCAACGTCTTGCCCGTGCCCGGGGGACCGACCAGCAGAACGCCTTTCGGCACACGAGCGCCGATCTCCTTGAAGCGGCCGGGAGACTTGAGGAAGTCGACGACCTCGCTGATCTCTTGTTTGACGCCCTGATAGCCCGCCACGTCTTCGAAGGTCGTACGCGGGCGTTCGGCGGTGTAGACCTTGGCCCTCGAGCGCCCTATCGACATGATCCCGGACATCTGGCCCTGGGCCCGCCGGCTCATCCAGACGAAGAACCCGATTATCAAGGCGACGGGAAGCAGGTAGAGGAGGAGCTCGCCGACCACGTTCGAGCTGGGGGACGAGAACGTGTACTTGATGTTCGCCGCCTTCAGCTCGGCGTAGATCGAGGCGGGGAGCTCGGTCGTCGGTCCTGTCGTCGTGTAGCTCGTGCCGTTGCTGAGCGTGCCGGTGATGGCACCGGTGGAGTTGTTGAAGTTGGCAGTCTCGATCTGACGAGCCGTGAGGTCGTGCTGGAATTGCGAGAAGTCGATGCTCTTGGCGCTGTTGTGATTGAACATCCCCGAGCCGAGGAACAGCACGATCAGGACGACCGCGATGCCCGCGATCGCCCAACGCCAGACCTGCTCCGAACCCGAGGGGCTGCCCGGGCCGGTCCTTCCCGGTCCGTTGCCCGGACGCATGTCTTGAGGCTGACGACTCACGCCGACCATCGTAGGCGGCAGAGGCACAATGTCGGTCCGCGGGCGGGTCCTGGCCACTGCTCCCCCCCGGCCTTGCCGTAACGGTCCGGCACCGCTGTCAGCTTGGGGCTTGACCGGGATGGCTCTTGCCGACGACGCTCGCAATGTGAAGAGTCGCCGCGGGCGTGCCAAGCCGGCGGTGACGACCGCGTCCGGGCCCGACGGGGCCGTACCGGATCGCGCGCCGATCGGGAATTCATTCGGCTTGCCCGAGGCGATGCTCGGAGTCGTGGCGGGCTTCGTGCTCGCGTTCTTGGCGGTGTCGGTGTACGCGGCCTTGGCTCAGCACCCTCGCCACCCGAGCCAGTACGGCGAAGACGTCGTGAGCCTGATCGCGCTCTGGGCAGGTCTCGCAGGAGCGGCTGTCGTCGCGACGCACAACGCGGCGCGGGACCGTCCGGGCGACAGCGCCGGCCGTGCGGGCAGCGCCGGAGGTGCGGGCAGCGCCGGCCGTGCGGACCGGGCCGGCCGTGCGGACCGGAAGGGCACGGGGAGCGTCGTTCGGGACTACGGGCTCACGCTCCGGCCGTGGCCGGACATCCCTCTCGGGATCGTGGCGGGCGTGGCTTCCCAGTACCTGCTCGTTCCTGTGGTCGAGGCGCCGTTGATTCCTTTCGTCCACCACCTCTACTCGCGGCTCGGCCACCCGGCCCAGAGCCTCACGGGCGACGCGTTCGGGACTGGCCTGGTCGTGCTGGCCGTGCTCGTCTGTGTCGGCAGCCCTATCGTCGAAGAGCTGTTCTTTCGCGGCTTGCTCTTGCGCTCGCTCTTGGGCAGCTTCGAACAGATCGGGCCGCGGCTCGGCCCTGCTCTCTCGATCGTCGTGACCGCGCTCGTGTTCGCGCTCGTGCACTTCGAGGCACTGCAGTTCCTCGGTCTGGCGGGCTTCGGCGTCGTGCTGGGCCTGCTTGCGTGGCGCACCGGGCGGCTCGGCCCTTCGATCGTCGCTCACATGGCGTTCAACACCGTGACCATCATCGCCATCGTGGTCTCGAGATGAGTCCCGACTAGGCTCGCCTCGCCATGTCCCCTGACCCATCTCCATCCCCCGGGTCGTCCTTCGACGACATCTTCAAGGCCTACGACATCCGGGGCACGGTTCCCGACGAGCTCAACGCCCGCATCGTCCATGCGGTCGGCGTCGGTTTCGGCACGTTCGTGCTCGCGCAAGGGGCGGCCGACAAGCGGGTCGTCGTCGCACGTGACATTCGCGAGTCGGGCGTCGAGCTCAGCCGCGCGTTCAGCGCCGGCCTGCTCTCCGTCGGGCTCGGTGTGGTCGACATCGGCCTGGCCTCGACCGACCTCCTCTACTTCGCGTCTGGACGGCTCGACCTCGCCGGGGCGATGCTCACGGCGTCGCACAACCCGCCCGAGTACAACGGCATAAAGCTTTGTCTCGCCGGGGCCCGCCCGATCGGTCGTGATTCCGGCCTCGGAGACATCCATCGCGTGGCAACCGAAGCGTTCGCCACCGCGCCGGCCGATGGCGGCGTCTCTCTCGTCGCGGACGACGTACGCGTGGAGCACGTCGTCCTGCTCAAGGAGTTCGCGGCACACGTGCGCTCGTTCGTCCACCTCGAGAGCTTGAGGCCTTTGAAGATCGTCGCCGACACGGCCAACGGCATGGGAGGCCTCATCGTCCCGGAAGTCTTTGCCGGCCTGCCGTTCGAGGTCGAGATGCTCTATCCCGAGCTGGACGGTTCGTTCCCCAACCATCCGGCCGACCCGATTCAGGTCGAGAACCTCGCCGATCTGCGCGCGCGGATACTGCAGAGCGGAAGCGACGTCGGCCTTGCCTTCGACGGCGACGCGGACCGGGTGTTCCTCGTCGACGAGAAGGCAGAGCCGGTCTCGGGAT
>Ga0116107_1002027_pt1 | contig 11105 bp, 10 predicted proteins | sample June2015DPH_6_10_FD_88969 | JGI IMG/M metagenome (GOLD analysis project Ga0116107, IMG submission 88969) | Peatland microbial communities from SPRUCE experiment site at the Marcell Experimental Forest, Minnesota, USA - June2015DPH_6_100 | ecosystem: Environmental > Terrestrial > Soil > Wetlands... | reverse complement strand
TTCCCGTGTAATCTTTCTCGGCGAGCCGCCCAGTGTTGACGAAACTTTTCGAATCAAAGCAGGAGGCCACGCGGCTTCTCCCAAGCTATGGGCGGATGCCTGGATGCTGGCCGTTGCAGAAGCAGCAGGCGGCGTGCTGGTTACATTCGATAGGGCGCTTGCGACACGCGGAGCGCATTGCCTGCTGTCAAAGAGAAGCTGAGGCGTAATTATTGTTATGCTGATGCCTTGAGGATTCACATAGGAAGGTTTATGCGCAGGATATTTTCTAAAAGCGCCGTTATGTTCTGTTCGGTGTTGGTTGCAGCCACAGCGTTTGCCCAGCAGCCATCTTCCAAGCCAGATGCCAGCGAAGTTGTTTGGATTTGGTCCAAGCAATGCAAAGGCGATCACAAGCTCGGAGTGGAAATTCATCTTTATCATAAAGTTCTATACCGAGGCGTGCTTGCAATTTGTCCAGGGAGCCGCGATGGCGAAGACGGACGAGCAGAGTTTCACTTTTCTGGCGGTCATACTTTTCAAGGCAGATACCATACGCTTGCAAAAGACTCGATTGAAGGAGACATCTGGCAGGCTAGCGCAGATCCGGACGCGCTGATTCTTGGCATTTCATTCGCTACTAGCAAACAGATTCTATTGAACACACTTCATGTAGCCAGCCCAGAAAAGCAAACGTCATCGGTAATCGATAAGGATATTTTTATAACCACGTACCCTGTGCCTGCTCGATAGCAGGCGCAAGATAGGGATTTAACAAGCTTACTTCAATCCCGCGAACTCCGAGCGGTGGCGGCTGTAGAGGAAGTAAATCACCAGGCCGATCACCAGCCAGGAGAAGAAACGAATCCATGTGATGACTTCTAGCCCCATCATGAGCACAATGCAAAAAACGATGCTCAGCACAGGGAAGACCGGGCCCAGCGGAGTTCTAAAGCCGCGATGGCGCTCCGGCTCACGCAAGCGCAGGATGAGCACGCCGATGGAGACCAGGACGAAGGCGAAGAGGGTGCCGATATTCGATAGGTTTGAGACGGTGCCGATGTCCAGCAATCCGCCGGGGATGCCGACTACAAAGCCGGCCACCCAGGTGGACACGTCGGGGGTGCGGAAGCGCGGGTGGATGTGGCTGAAGACGGAGGGCAGCAGGCCGTCGCGGGACATGGCAAACCAGACGCGCGCCTGGCCAAGTTGGAAAACCAGAATCGACGAGATCATGCCCAGAATGGCGCCAACCAGGACAAAGAGCCGCACCCATTGCAGATTTCCTGCGCCGGGCAGCAGGGAGAGCCTCTTGAGGGCGTTGACCACCGGGGCGGCGTCGCCCATGACCGTCTGCCAGGGAACGATGCCGCTGAGTACGATGGCAACGGCCCCGTAGAGCACGGTGCAGGCCGCCAGAGTGGCCAGGATGCCGATGGGAAGATCGCGCTGCGGGTTTTTGCACTCCTCGGCTGCCGTGGAGACCGAATCGAAACCGATGTAAGAGAAGAAGATGATGGAGCCGCCGGTGAGCAAGCCGGTCCAGCCGTTGGGCATAAAGGGATGCCAGTAGTGGGGCTTGATAAAGCTGGCGCCGGCAAAGACGAAAGCCAGGATGGCGGCCATCTTGACCAGCACCATGACGTTGTTGGCGCGTGCAGACTCGCGGATGCCGCGCACCAGGAGCACCGTCAGGAACATGACCACTAGGAAGGCAGGAATGTTGAAGCCGAAGTGCCAGCCTGAGGTGTAGAGATTGTTGCCCGCCAGGTCCTGCAGGCCGGTGGGCAGATAGGCGGGCGAGATCCATCGCAGCGGCGGATGCAGGCCGAACCAGTCCAGCAGATCGACAATGTGTGCGGCAAAGCCCACGCTGACGCTCATGTTGCTGAAGGCATATTCCAGAATCAGATCCCAGCCGATGATCCAGGCCACCAGCTCGCCGAGGGTGGCGTAGGTGTATGTGTAGGCCGAGCCGGCGATGGGAATCATGGAGGCCAGTTCGGCGTAGCAGAGGCCGGTGAAGACGCAGACGATGGCTACCAACACCAGCGAAAGCGACAAAGCAGGCCCCGCGCCGGGGCGGCCTGCCATGGCGGTGTGGTGGATGAGGTAGTGGAGCAGCGGCGTGTCGCGGATATTCGGCACGTCGAACTTTTGCCCCGCCATGGCGGTGCCGATGACCGTAAAGATGCCCGAGCCGATGACAGCCCCGATGCCCAGCGCGGTCAGCGACCATGGGCCGAGAGACTTCTTCAGCGAGTGCTCAGGCTCCAGCGAGTCCGAGATCAACTTATCGATGGATTTCCGGGCAACAAGTTGCTTGAACAGGACGGTTCTCCTCATTCCGCTACCGGCGGGGAGCTGAGAATAGCAAAATCCTGCCGGTCAGTAAGGATTTCCCCGGCTCAGGATGCCTTCGACGCAGTTTACAAGGTGAGGGTTTCCTCATGGAACTGCTCAGCGTTCTGCTTGGGTCCAGTAAGGGTCGGCAAGGCAGAATGGCATAGGGAGAGGGTAGGTAAAGCGGGGCTCCGAACCGGACGCGCTTCCGCGTGCCGGCCAGGAACCCCGCTGCAGTTGCTGAGCTGATGATTAACGCTTGGTCTGGCCGCGCGCCATCTTCTTCACTTTCCGCTTCTTCGAGCCGCGCGGTTCAGTCCGCTTGGCCTTGGGAGCGGCTTTTTTGCGGGCGGCGCGCTTCAGTTTTTTCCGTTCCAGCTTGTCTTCGATTTTGGTGGTGTCTGCCACTTGGTCCTCTTTCGCTCGATATTCTTCGAATTGTCCCGCAAATGAGGCGGAGTTAACACATAGAATAACAGGGTTTATACGCCAGCAAAAGCGTACATTTGCGTAATAGCCCGCGCCAACGCGGTTTCCGGCGTACAATGGAAATAGGTCTGAATCTATCAGCACTGTATTTCGAATTTGAAAGCCTGCTCGGCTCTTGCTTTCCCACCGCTTCTGACGAGCTCCGCACCCCACGCAACAATCACCTGTTGTCCGGAGTGAAGTCATGCGTTCCGACAAAATATTCCGCGCCTTGGCGCAGGGAATGAATCGCTTTGAAGTCTGCCAATTGGTTTCCAAAGGCGTCAAGGCTACACACAAAACCGGCTCACGCTTTGAAGATTCAATTAACGATGTGCTGCAATACTTAGGCACCCACGTCACGATCATGGAAAACCTTCATCCGGCCATTCCCTTGGTTGACGTCAAGAGCCTCAAGCCGGCTGCGTAGCAATGCAGCTGTCAGTTATCAGCGGTAATGTCCCAATTTGAGAAATTGTCAACTGTTAGTTGTAAGCTGATCACGATATTGGAGAGAAGTAGCATGTTGATTATATTGCGCGCCTGTGGTCTCGCTATCTTCGTATTTATGATCACCTTACAAGCAAAAGCCGCAGCGCCTTCCGATACGGAGTCATTTATCGCCTATTGCACGGACGCTAATTTTGAAAGCTGTCGTAGCGAAGTGATGGATGTCGCTAACATCAATCTCATGAAACAGATCGGTGGCACGTACAGTTGTACTTTACCGCAATCAGACGATCGTTTGAAGCGGGCTGCCGATAGAATTACGGCAACAAAAGCGATTCTGGCCTGGCTCAAGGCCAATCCTACGAAGCGTCTGCCAAAGACTTATGATGCCATAAGTCAAGCTATGGAGGCTCTTTGGCCTTCCGAATGTCAAAAGTAGGATTTTTAGGACCGTCGAAGTTCAGATTTGCACACTATCGTTATTGGCGGTCAGTTGTTAGCTGGCAAACGTCAAGAGCCTCAAGTCGGCTGCATAAGGACAGTGGACAGTGGTCAGTGGTCAGTTGGAGTCTTGAGCCCGGTCGGCCCGATGGCCCCCAAATGCATGAATCGTTCTGGTTCCGGCAAGAACTTCGCTGCTGTGCGACACACCGCGTGGAATGAAATATTCTTCTCCGGCCTTCACCGGAATCCGCTCCCCATCGATGATCAAGGTATAGCAGCCCTGCACAACAAGCATGTATTCGTCGTATTTGTGGACATGCGCAGCCGATGCCGCTGTCTTACGGCACATCCAAAACGCCATCTGGCTTCCGTCTCTGTCATCGAAGACGTAACCCCTAGCGTCTGACGCGGTCCGCGAGGTCGCCCACTATCTTGACAAAGGCGTCCGGCTTCTCCCAGTGGAAGCCGTGGCCGGAGTTCACCTGGTAGAACTGGACGCCCTTGATGAGTGAACGGGCGCGTGCGGCGTCCTTGTCGTCTATGGCGCCCAGGAGAATGCCGTCGGGGTCATAGCTCCAGTTCGTGTGAATAAACGCCGCGGGGACGTGGATGGCGGCCAGTGTGGCCTCGTGATCGAATCCAGTGTCCCAGCTGTCGGTGTAGAAGGCGTCTCCGAAGCGGGGATCGTAGTGGTCCATCGCGCGGAAGGACTCGTTCATGATCGGCGGCAGCTCCCACCATTTGATTGACCGCCCTGGGTGTTGGGCGTGGTAAGTTCGCGCTTGCTTGAGGAGTCCCTGCTTGCTGTTGCCGAAGAACTTCCACATGAGGCTGTGCTCGGCATTGTAGCTCACCCAGTCGGTCTGGCCGGTCGCGAGGAAGGTATGGGCCGAGGTCGCGAGGTCGACCCAGTTCCACGTCTTCTCTGCCCGCGGTAGTAGGGTGGTGAAAACCGGAGGATCCTCCAGGACGACTCCGCTCACCTGTTCCGGAGCGTAGGCGGCGAGCCAGGCCGCCAGCAGTCCCCCGGACGAGTGCCCTGACACGATGGCCGGCCTGCCGACAACCTGGACAAGAAACTGATGCAGGTCGCGCCCCATCGCAACGTTCGTGTACTTCTCGGGCACACGTGCGGACTTCCCGTGCCCGTAGCAGTCGACTGCGTAAACATGGTAGCGCTTAGCCAGCTTAGGCAGCACGGGATAGTAGTTCTGCCAGTCGCCCGACTGCCCGTGAATGAGAAGCAGCGCCGGCCCGTTGTCCGGGCCCTCGGCGTAGTTCATGACTGAGCCGTTGATCGTCACCTGTTTCTCGGCGAAGCCAGCCCTCCAGACGCGCGCCATTCCCCAGTCGAAGTAATTCAGGTTGTTGATAACGTAGCCGCCGGCCACGATGCAAAACAGGGCGATGACCGTCCCGAGCGCCGCTGCCGTGATCCGCAACACTTTCCTCATGTCGACCTCACTTCATCGCGTATGTCCCGGGTTTTCCATTTTGGCTCCCGGTTATATGGTGATGTATCAAAAGCTGCCAACTCTTGATCTCCGAAACCCTCTTCCAATACAAGATGAGCCTGCTTTAGCGGGCAGAACAATACCCTCCAAACGCACGAAAGGGACGGCAGTATTGCCGCCCCTTTCTGTTTGATTCCGAACCTGTTGGAAGGGTGGTTACCCTTAGACAACCTGGACGTTCTCAGCCTGCCAGCCCTTGGGACCCTTGGTCACGTTGAACTGGACTTTCTGGCCTTCTTGCAGCGAACGGAAACCGTTCGACTGGATGGCAGTGTGATGGACGAAGACATCCTCGCCGTTTTCACGGCTCAAAAATCCAAATCCCTTGGCGTCATTAAACCACTTGACTGTGCCTGTTTCCATTGTGTGTTGCTCCTTTGATACTGATTTACCGCGAACGCAATGTGGAAGTTTGCGAGTAGGCGGTAACCGGAACAGGCAAGAACTTCAGATCGAATTCTACGATTACATTGAGTATAGCATGGATTAGTCAACCGGCCAGGTTATTTCTGGCAGAACCTGTTGTGGCATCATGAGGGTTCCGATCTGGGGCTGAGGTTGTCTGGCATCTTCAGGGCGCGTGTTTGGGGTGCGGAGTTCGGAGTACACTCGTTCTGGTATTGGAGGAATGACTCTTGAATAACGAATACGTCCGGGTTCTGGTCCTCAATCCTGGATCGACTTCAACGAAGTTTGGGGTGTATGCCAGAGACGGCGCCGAGTTGGTGCGCACTATCCGGCATGGGCAGGATGAGCTGGCGCGTTTCAGCGGACAGCCGATACAGGCACAGTTGGACTATCGCGCGCAACTCGTTGAGCAGGCGCTCGAGGCAGCCGGGTACACAACCGGCGGGTTTGCTGCGGTGGCTGGCCGGGGAGGGTTTTTACCGCCGGCCGACTGTGGCACATATCTTGTGGATGACGCGATGGTGGAAGAGCTGCGGAAGGCGCAGCGCGGCGAGCATGCATCCAATCTGGGCGCCTCGCTGGCGCGTCGCTTTGCCCAGGCGGCTGGTGTGAATGCTTACATTGTGGATCCGGTAACAGTGGATGAGTGGCAGCAGAGTGCGCGCCTCACCGGTTCGCCGCTGGTCGAGCGCACCTCGATAGGCCATGCTCTAAACACCAAGGCAGTGGCGCGGCGATATGCGCGCGAGCAGGGGCGCGACTACCACGCGCTGCGGCTGATTGTGGCTCACCTGGGCAGCGGAATCACGGTTTCGGCTCACCAGGATGGCCGGATGATCGACAGCAACACCATCGAAGAAGGTCCATTTGGCGTTGACCGCAGCGGCGGGTTGCCGGTGCGCGCGCTGATCAAGCTCTGCTTCAGCGGCAAATACACTCAGGAGCAACTTGATCGTCACGTCTTTGGAGACGGCGGTCTGTCAGCTTATCTGGAAACGCGCGACCTCGTCGAAGTTGAGCGGCGCATTGACGCAGGAGACCGCGAAGCCGCTCGTGTCTTTGAGGCGATGGTTTATCAGATCGGGAAAGAAGTTGGGGCGATGGCTGTCGCACTCAAGGGCAAGGTCGACGCGGTGCTTCTGACAGGCGGGATGGCATATTCGAATAAAGTTGTAACTCAATTGCGCGACGCCCTGGAATGGATTGCCCCTGTCCACGTTTATCCCGGAGAGGATGAATTGCAGGCGCTGGCCGAGGGAGTCTTTCGCGTATTGGGAGGAGAGGAGCAGGCAAAGAGGCTGGGCGCGTAAGCGTATGGCCTAAAGGCGAAATGAGACGAGTGTTACTGCGTTTGTTAAGGCAGCTTCCGCGCCGCAATTGCTCTAGCATATATTTCCATTAACAGGTCATAATTAATTTCTGCGGTAAATTTACTCAAGAACAGATTGCGACAGTTTGCTCTCATCCGCTCGTATTCTGCGCTATCAGAAAAGCGAAACGTGCCGTCTATAAGCGCATCGATATTGCCAGGTAAAAAACGAAATCCAGTTACACCTTCCTCCACCAACTCCCGCATGCAGCCAAGATCAGCCGCGAGAACTGGAGTGCCCTGAGAAAACGCCTCAACTACTGCCCTTCCAAAAGTCTCATACCACTGGGATGGAAAAACCAAGAACTTTGCCTTTGCCATCTCGCGATAAACTGCATCAGGTGGTTGCGACCCAAGATATTCAACACCATGATTTGTGGCGGCGCAGGCGCGAACTTCGCTTGCCATCGGACCGTCGCCAATAATTTTCAGCCGAATTTGAATCTTTCCTGAATTCCATGCAGAAAGTAAAGTTCCGATACCTTTTTCTGGCGCGAGCCTTCCAACATAAAGCGCAAAATCTTCCTTATTACTATCCTCATTAAAAGTGTCTAAATATACAAAGTTTGGCTTGACTACAACCTTCTCAGCAGGCAGTCCGCTGCTAACCAGCATCTCGCGCTCGAATGCGGAGACCGCAATATACAGATCGACTCGATCCCAAGTGTGCACAAATCGATGAAATGCAAATGCAGTTGCAACAATAGCGCTGCCAACTCTGCTGCCGCGATAGCATCCATGTATCACACCATCGAGCGGCAACAGTTTTCCCGGGCAGTCTGTACAAACTGCTCCATTTCGATAAAGCAACGCGTTCGCGCAGAGCATTCTAAAGTTATGTAAAGTTTGTACAATGGGCAAACCCGAAGCGTGGGCTTCCAGAATAATAGACGGCGACAATAGGGGGAACCAGTTATGGATATGCACTATGTCCGGTTTAAAGCTCGTAATCGTGTCTCTGATTCGCCTGCGTGAATCGGCGGAATAGAATATGGATGTTGCAGCAGTCAGCTTGCCGTGAATGCCACGTATCGCATTGTTATTATGCTTTAGTAGCTCCACGCTGTGGCCGTGATCTTGGAGTAACGCGACCTCGTCGCACACAACTGCATCTTCGCCGCCGCTAAATTGATACGAATTGTGTGCTATTAGAATTCTCATTGATCAGCCATGATATTATCTATATCCTGTTTACTTTACTTAATCAAAGCACTATGCCGGAGTCTTGAATTTGCGGTCATGTTTGAGGATATGCCCATAATGATAGCAATAATGAGGTTCTGAATATAGAATGCAGCTCTTAATGGAACGTCGAAATCGGAAGCAGCTGTTCCTGTCACAAGGCAAAAGAAAAACACAATAAGCGCACACACCATTGCATGGCGAGGCACGCTGTTTGATTCCAAAACCACCGTTGGGGATGTATTTATAAAGCGCAACCCCAGGTAGACAATCATTATTATCATAATAAGGTAAATAGCCAGAGCAAGCCAGCCGGCGTCTGCCAGAACCTGAATGAACGAGTTGTGGGCATTGCCAATATGAGTGACCTCAACCTGTTGTTCGATACCAAAATAATTTCTAAAGATGATTCTGAAACCTGCAACATAGCCCATCCCTAGCGGGTGTGCCATGCAGTAGCTGGCCACAAAATTCCAGATTTGTATTCTTCCGCTGGCGCTTTCGATGCCTTTCAATTCCTGACCGCGATTGAAATAGTTCCATATACGATCGAACCCTATAAATCCCACCAGCATGCTTGTAAGCAACATAGAAAATATGAATCCAGAGGTGAACAGATAGGCAGTGCGTCGGCCTAACCGTGCCCGCATAATAACGATGATTAAGAGAGATAATAGCAAGGCGAGTTCACTTGATCTTGCATTAGTGACTAATGTGCCGCCCATACCAGCGGCGAAGAAGACAATGGAACGGCTTTTGGATTCCAGAGAATAGAAAAATGCGTATGCTGAAATGATCGCGATGACCGGGCAGATAATCGGCATGGGGGCAACAGCGCCTCCAAGCAGGCGAAAGAATCGCGCTACCACCAGCATGACGAAATCAGGTTCGAAGGGGGCAGTTATGACAACCAGGATGAAAAGAATAAGGCAAACAGTTCTAAGCTGAAATAAACATTGTATCCAGTTCGGCGGGTTGCGATAAACATCGATGATAAACTCCGCCGCACATATCCATGCAAGGATATAAAATATGGCATATGCCGCCGACACCAATCTGACAGGAGAATATGCTACCGAGACCATGTAAAGGATACCGAGGGAAAAGGCCATATTAAGAACAACTTGAATACGCTTTGGGATATATATTGACTTTGCGGTAACTAAGCGAAAAAGCGCGCGAAATGCAAACATGGATATCCATCCGACTTGGATATATGCCCAGATGTCTACAATTCCCTTTGTTGCATCTATGCCTGTGCTATGTCTGAATATTGGCGGCCCAAAGGTAAGAAGAAAAATGGGATAGCGGAAGAAAAACTGAAAAAACGGAAGGCGCTTAATGCGCTGTATCCCAGCCACACTGTATATGCCATCATTCATTCCTGGCGATAATTGATTCATGTAACTGGCCTGACCTTTACGTCTCTGCGAGACTTCGATACTGATATTAGTATGCTATCGACTGCATTTGAAAGATATACTGAATTGCTTACTGGCAGTACGATGGCTCGGTACTCAGCCAGGGCCAACGCGGTCAACAGTACACTCAGTTAGCTTATCCCATGACAGCTCATTTGCCCTCGCGATTGCGCCAGCTGAGAGGCTTTTCCATTCTGAGGCAGCCATTTTGCCTAAGGTAATCATTGCACTGGCAATGGCGCTTACTACTTCGGTTTCACCAGCACTGACTGTAGATATTACGATCCCGCAGGAAGAGTTGACTATGACGCCCGGACCGCCGAGATCGAGACTGATGACTGGAAGTCCTTGTGAGAGAGCCTCAAGAACAACCATTCCGCCAGTATCATGAAGACTGGGAAAAACAAGAGCAGTATAGCCGCTAAGCAAATCCAGGAATTTGTGACGAGGGAGTGGGCCTGCAAATTCGACAGCTTCCGCTAAGCTTAGCCGGTTCGCTACTCTCCGCAACCACTGCTCGGCGGGTCCTGCTCCGACCAGAGTTAGGGTTACAGTTGGAAGCACTTTTCTGGCTTCAGCCAAAGCCCGAATAGCGAGATGCACCCCTTTCAAATGAATCAGTTGCCCGGCAAAGACAAACCGCGGAAACTCAGGCGGCTGCCGTTCATAATCCTGCACAGCATGACCATGCGTTGCAATAGCAAGATGAACCGACGTTTTAAAGCGATATTTGACCGGGACTAACCGCATACTGTCGGCCGTAGTCACGTAGATGAGCTTTGCTGCGGAATACGCAGACCTTGTAAGGGGGCTATAGCGTTGCAATAAAATTCCAAAGTCACGCAGCAACTCTCTGACCTTGCCAGTAAACGGCATGCTCCGCCGCAAGCGCAAAGGCGCAGTTTCTCCGCCAGCGATAGGTCCAAGTATAAATGGAACACCAAGCCTTCCCATGAAGGTGCCAAATTTAACGGTAACAAAAGTGACATGGTATACAGCATCAAAAGGTTTGTCGCGGTGGTGTCTTGCTGCCAGTCTATATGCACCCCACTGCCATAGCATAAAGTAGAATAAAGAGAACCAAGTATGCTTTTTAAGCCAAAGGGCCCACCCAGGAAGGTCGTAATATATAAAATGCAATCCTGGGGAGTGACTTAGAGGATCCGCCTCAATCACAACCTTGTTGTTGGATCGCGTGAGCACCCACACTTCATCAGCATGCGGCAACATATGCAGTGCCCTCTGCCAGCCGACCTCCGGCTCAGACCCTCGATTTGGCTCACATGCGTAGGCTGAAAGCAAAACCTTCATACCTTTTCCACTTTCTCTAAGTATCTGTGGTAGTCCAAGCTGTAGCAGCCAGTCAACAATCTCCATAAAATGCGTATACAAATAGCTATCTTGCGGCGCAGATAATATGTCCTCGGAACCGCGTGATTCTTCCAGTAACGTGACCGGATAGCCAGATCGTCCCGGTCGCTTTGCGCGCGCAGGCGCCGGCTTCGTTGCTCTGGATAGAAGCGCATC
>Ga0116107_1002020_pt1 | contig 11122 bp, 7 predicted proteins | sample June2015DPH_6_10_FD_88969 | JGI IMG/M metagenome (GOLD analysis project Ga0116107, IMG submission 88969) | Peatland microbial communities from SPRUCE experiment site at the Marcell Experimental Forest, Minnesota, USA - June2015DPH_6_100 | ecosystem: Environmental > Terrestrial > Soil > Wetlands >... | reverse complement strand
CTGTTTGAAGGAGACGCTTTTCGCCATTGACCGCTCACGCCAATGGGTGACATCTTTCCGGCACACAACGATTACCTTCGGTAGTGCTGAGGGGACGGTTTAGAAAAAATGCGCCTGCCCGTTCTTGAGAATGGTGCCATCGGTGACGCGGCTTCACTGAGAGGAAGCCGCGCGGTTTTCATTTTCACCGGATGCTTGCTGCTGCTGCTGTTGGTGGGCTGGGTGGATTACATTACGGGCTATGAACTCGGGTTTTTCGTGTTTTACACCGTGCCGATTGGGCTGGCGGCCTGGTACTTGGGGCGCTGGCCTGGCATCTGGGTGGCCCTGGGGTCAACGATAGCCTGGTGGCTGGCCGATGCTTTGGCCGGAGCAAAATATTCCTCACAGTTTTCTTTTTGGTGGAACAGCGCCGTTCATTTTTCGGCATTTGTGATCAACGCCGTGACCATTGCGCAAATCAGGCTGGAACTGAGACAGCGCGATGAGCTGGCGGCCAAACTCGAAACCGCCCGCCAAACCTTGCGCGCGGCGGCCAAGATCCTGCCCGTCTGTCCCCTCTGCGGCAAAGTTCGTCCCCAGACCGGGCGGAACGATCAGGCCGAGCTGCGGGACCTGGCCCAAGGCAACGCCGACCTCAGCGGCGCTCTCTGCGGAGAATGCGCTCAACCCGCACGAAGGAGTTGACGGCGCGGGACGGCAGGCGCAAATTCTTGTTCGCTTGGGTGACAAGATAAAATTTCACGTTTGGGATTCCCTTTCACCGCGACGGCGCAAGCTGCTGTTCTGGGTTGTGGGGCTGCTGCTGTTCTACACGGTCACCGGGTTTCTCATCCTGCCACCCATCATCCGCGCCGTGGCGGTCAAGCAGTTGTCCAAACAGCTCGACCGCGAGGTTTCCATCCAGAAGGTGAAGCTCAACCCGTTCGCGTTTTCGACCGCCATTCGCGGCCTGCTCATCAAGGACAAGGACGGCGTGCCGTTTGTTTCCTGGGATGAGGTTTACGTCAATTTCCAGCTCTCGTCGTTCCTGGGCCATCCCTGGGTTTTCAAGGAAATCAGCGTGACCGGCCCCTTCGCACGGGTGCAAATGAACCAGGACGGCACATTCAATTTTTCCGATCTCATCACGAAGTTCTCGACCAACGCGCCCGCCGCTCCGCCCAAGGCGCCGGCCAAACCCATCGTCCTGCGCATCGGCCGTCTGCAAATCACGAACGCCACCGCCTCGGTGACCGACCTGACGCATCGCACGCCGTTCAAACGGCTGATTGGTCCCATCAACTTCATGCTGGAAAATTTCCGCACCGATCCGGAAAATAAAAATCCCCATGCCTTCAGCGGCACGACGGACGCCGGCGAAAAAATTTCGTGGAGCGGGTTTTTCTACCTTGACCCGTTGCGTTCGCAGGGCGAGCTGACGCTCGACAACCTCACGTTGAACAAATACGCCCCGTTGTATCAGGACCGGGTGCCTTTTGAAATCCAGGACGGCACCGTGGGTCTGCACGTGAATTATCACCTGGAACTCAGCCCCACCAACCGGGTCATGGCCGTGACCGACACCGCCTTCGCCCTCCGCAATTTCAAGCTGGCCGAACCTGGTGCCGGGAAGAATTTGGTCGAGCTGGATCATTTTGCCGTGACGGGCGTGAGCGCCGACGCCGTGGCCCGGCAGATGGAAATCGGTTCCGTGCTTGCTGATGGCGGACGGTTTTATCTGCTGCGCCGCGCAAACAATTCCACCAATATTGCCGAACCAGCCCCGCCTGTGGCAGCGACTACGAACGCGCCGGGCGGCATCCCGGCGTTGCTGGGTATGGTGACCAACTACGTCGCCCAGTTCCTCCACACGACGAACCTCTGCACCGCCACTGTCCGCGACGTGGAGTTCACCAACTGCGCTTTTCATCTGGAAGACCTGACCGCGTCCCGGCCCGCCCGGCTCGACCTCGACGACATCGCGGTGAGCGTTAAAAACATTTCCAACGACCCGAAAACAAACCTCACCACCGAACTTTCCCTGCGGTGGAACACCAATGGCACCATCAAGACCGAAACCGTCGTTTCCTTTGTGCCGCTGACGGCCGATGTCCAGCTCGCGCTGGACCGGCTCGACTTTGGCACACTGGATCCGTATCTCGAATCCAAACTCAATCTCTTCATCCCTGACAGCCAGCTCGGCCTTCATGGGCAGATTCAACTTCGCACCCCGGACGGCCAATTGCCCGAGGTCAGCTTCCGCGGCGACACCTGGATTGACGGGTTGCGCGTCGTGGATGGCGTCATCGGCGAGGATTTGTTGAAATGGGGTTCCGTCCGTATTTCCGGCATCGAAGCAAACGTGAATCCACCGAGCGCGACCATCCGGGAAATCGCCCTCGACAACGTGGCAGCGCGGCTGGTGATTGAAACCAACCACACCATCAATCTGCTTGCCGCCCTAAGCCCGGTCGGCGCCACCAACGCCCCGACCGACACCAACGCGCCGGTGATTGCCGCCGCCAAGCCGGTCGCGCCCGCGACCAACACCGCCAAGCTGCCGCCCATTTCCATCGGCGCCATCGTCATTTCCAACAATTCAGCCAGTTTCACCGACCGTTCGCTCACGCCGAACGTGAACATGGCGGTCCTGGAGTTCGGCGGCACCATCGCCGGGATTTCATCCAGCCAGCTTCAGCACGCCAACATTGACTTGAGCGCCAAGGTGGACGGCGTCGGCCCGGTGGCCATCAGCGGCACCATCAACCCGTTCAGCGGCACCGAGACAAATGATTTGAAAATCACCGTCAAGGACGTGGATTTGACGCCGACCAGCCCCTACTCCGGCAAATTTGCCGGTTATCGCATCGCCCAGGGAAAGTTAAACCTGGACCTGGCCTACGACATCGTCGGGCGGAAGTTGAAATCGGAGAATGTCATCACCCTCGACCGGTTCACCTTTGGCGACAAAGTGGAAAGTCCGGACGCAACGCACCTGCCGGTGCGCCTCGCCATCGCCCTGCTGAAGGACCGCAACGGCCAGATTCTGCTCGACGTGCCGGTGGAAGGCAGCCTGGACGACCCCAAATTCCGCGTCGGCAGAGTCGTCATGCACACCCTGCTGAACATTCTCGAAAAGGCGGCCACGTCGCCGTTCTCGTTGCTGGGCGCGTTGGTGGGTGGCGGCGGCGAGGAACTCAGCTACCAGGATTTTGTGCCGGGCGGCGCGGTGTTATTGCCTGCCAACGAAAAGAAACTGGATTCGCTGGTGAAGGCGCTTTATGAACGGCCCGGCTTGCAACTGGAAATCGCCGGCAGCATTGACCCGGTCGCCGACCGCGACGGCTTGCGCCGTGCCAGTCTGGACAAACAAATCCGCGCCCGGCAATGGACGTCGCTGCGCAAATCCGAACGCGCCACCACCACGCCCGACCAGTTGACGCTGACCCCGGAAGAATACACCGCCTGGGTGAAAAAACTTTACAGCGAGGCGGTGGGCAAGGGTGTCATCAGCGCCGCCTTCATCACCGCCCACACCAACCTTGCCGCCATCGCCGCGCAAATCAAATCCTCGTCCGCTGAAATCGAAAAAGGCGCGACCTTGCTGATGCAAGCCCCGCCGGCCGCTGCGCCCAAATCATCCAAAGCCGCCACGGCTGCAACCCCGGCCAAGGCCGTTGCGTCAGCCGATCCGATGGAAACCATGCTGATGGCCACCATTCCCGTCAACGACAGCGATTTTCAAACGCTGGCCGACGACCGCGCCAAGGCGGTTCGCGCTTATCTGTTGCAGACCGGGAAAGTGGAAGCCGCGCGCCTTTTCCTCGCGGAGAATCAGTCCGGTGGTGTACGCCCGGACGGCAGCCGCGTTTATTTGCAGTTCAGATAGGAGCGAGGAGCGCCGGCCTCCGGCCCGGCATCAGGAGTTGCGCATTGGGAGATAAAACCACTTGTAATCTGTCGCGAACGGCAAATTGCCATCTGAATCGCTCACATGGCTAAAAGCCACGGCACCAGTTTCTTTCCGCCGAAAATCCAGACGGCCGCGGCGAGCGCGATGTAAGGACCGTAAGGCATGCGCGATGACCATTCGCGCCGGCGCATCGCGATGAGCGTCACCCCGACCGCCGCGCCAATCATTGAACTGAGCATCAGCGAAAATATCACGCCCTGCCAGCCAATGAACGTGCCAATCGCGCCCATGAATTTCACGTCGCCCAAACCCATCGCCTCGCGCGGCAACACGATTTCCGTGCTCACCGCCTCCAGGCACGGCACGTCGTTGGGATTCATTTTTTCTTCACCGATCTCCAGCGCCGACGGCGACAGCCGCACCAGCACGTCCTGGTAGCCGCGGTCCACCAGTTCAACCGTGCGCGCGTGCAGCACAATCACGTCCGACCGTCGGTAAAACAATTCTTCGTAGGGAATTTCCTTGTCCGGCAGATATACGGAAGTATCGGAAAAAACAATTTTTGTCTCCATCGGCAATTTCACCCGCTGCCGTCCAAACAGCCATTTGCCCATCCTCAAGATCGTGTAAATCACCCCCGCGCCCACCATCGCGCCGATAAAACTCCGCCGTATCCCAACATTCAACGTGTCCGCGTTGTGCAGGGACGGAAGGAAAAATGACGCGACAAAACCCGCGGCCATCCCGCCGATCGTGATTTCATCCGGAATGATGAGATGCTCGAAGTCAATGAACGTCGCCACGATCAGTCCCGCGAGAAAAACCGCGTACACCAGGGCCACCGGCAGGGACGGAAACGGATGACTCGTATTGCCGAACACCAGCCAGCAGCTTAGAAACGCCACGCCCGTGAGCAGTTCAACAACGAAATAGCGCCATGAGATGGGCGCACCGCAATTTTTGCAGCGTCCGCGCAACGCCAGCCACGTCACCAGCGGGATGTTCAGATACCACGGGATGGAATACTTGCAGTGCGGACAATGTGATCGGGGCGTGATGATGCTCATGCCCAGCGGCAACCGGTGGATGCACACGTTCAAAAAACTGCCGACAATGCAGCCGAGGGCGAAGAAGACGAGCGACCAAAAATGGAACGGGACCGCCGACCAATTGTGTGGGTTGAAGATCGCGTCAATGCCCATAGGTGAGATCCCTCGATGTTTTCGGTGGCACTGACGGGCAAATGACTAATGACGAAGACCTAATGACTAAATAATCACGAAGCCCAAATAACAAAACAAACCTGCACGCACACAGTAATTCTTTGGAATTGGTCATTGGGAATTCTTTCGTCATTCGGATTTAGTCATTCGTCATTTTCCGTAAACACTCTCTTCCAAGGCACGGCGCATCACGTCGAGCGGCGCAGGTTGTCCGGTCCAGATTTCAAAAGCCTTCGCGCCCTGGTGCAGCAACATGCCCAGGCCGTTGGCCGTGCGGCAACCGGCGGCTTTGGCCGCTTTGAGCAATGTGGTTTCAACCGGATCGTAAATCACGTCGTAAACCGCGCGGGCCTGGCGCAGGGGAAACTGTTTTTCGTCCAAGGGCGACGGATCGCCGGGCTTCAAACCGAGCGGCGTGGCATTCAACAACAAATCCACCGGGCCTTTCGGAAAACCAACCGTCACTTTCACCCGCGGATGCCGCTTGCGGATTTCCTGCGCCACCGCCTCGGCCTTGGCGCCCACGCAATCCACCAGAAACAATTCGGACACGTTTTCCACCGCCAGCCTTAAAGCCGCCACCTGCCCCGCCCCGCCCGTCCCGAGCAGCAGGACTTTCATGCCTATCAACTCCAGAGCCAGGTCCTCACGCAACGAACGGGCAATCCCATCGGAATCGGTGTTGAAACCCTGTGACCGGACTTCAAGTGGCGCAGGCCTCTGGCCTGCCTGTTTGGAATTTGCAGGCGGGACGCCTGCGCTACGTTTTTTTTCGCCCTGCGTTTCTCCATCAAACTCGTGCAACGGCAACCATGCGCCATTGTTGTCTCGTCCCTCAAACCGGACGGTATTCACCGCGCCCCACGTTTTTGCCGATTCATCAAGTGCATCAAGCATTTCCATCGCGAGCAACTTGTGCGGCACGGTCAGGTTCAGGCCGGAAAACTGCATGGCCCTGGCGCCGGCGATGGCGGCGCGCAAATTTTTCGGCTCAACTTCAAACGCGAGGTAACGCCAGTTCAGGCCGAGCGCGGCGAACGCAGCGTTGTGCATCGCGGGCGACGCGGAATGGCGGATGGGAAAGCCATAGACCGCGCAACAGCGCGTGGCGGCATTGATGGCGGGTTGACCCGGTTGAGACACGCACAATTTATACGCGGCAACGGCGCGGGTTAAAAGCGCAAAGTCCGGGAAACGAAGATGGCAGCGGACGTATCTCAATTTTTTTGGAGATACCTACTGGGCTCTGTTCCGAAATAACATTTGATAATAGCCCGGCATTTCAATGCCGGGTTCGTCATCCAAAAAGGTATTCCGTCCCGCAGGGACGGCTGAATCGGGCCTTTCCTTTCAATCGTCCCTTCGGGACTTATCCACCGGCGGACTTGTTCCCGGCGTTGAAACGCCGGGCTATTTTCAGGTCGTCCCTTTGGGACTGATGAGATGATCGACAACAGGCCTCGTTCAAAAATCGAGATGCATTCGCCGCCCGGCTCAACACAAATCGCGATGGACAATCCGCCAGGACCGGAATAAGGTCGGTTTTATCAAACAGGATACGCTACAGAACAAGTCGTCCATTAACTATTAGCTCGGAGGCACGATATGCAACTGACTAAAATGAAAATCGAAAAGAGAGACATCCCAGTGATTGCATTCTCCGCACTTGGCGGATTTTTACTCCTCGTGATTGCATTGCAAAGCAGAGATATGGCGACAGGAGTGTTTGTTGGACTTGTGGCGGGTGCGCCCAGCGGAGCAGGCGGTGGTGTTTTGGCATGTATGTTCCGAAGAAGTTTGGAAAAGAAATGACGAGACATACTTAGGAGACAGACTGCTCCCTCTCTCCTCTTTCATTGCTCAACGCGTCGGGCTGATTGAACTGCGTAGCGGCTTTCGGCAGAAAGCCGCACTCTTTCTCATGCCGCTGAGATTGGCGGCGCTCTGCCGAGCCGCCGCTACGGTTTCGCCTCTTTCATTGATTAACTCCGCCGACCGAATAAAGTATGCGCGTGAAATCCAAAGGCACGGTTTATCTCGTCGGGGCCGGACCGGGCGACGCGGGCTTGCTCACGTTGCGCGGCGCGGAATTGCTCCGGCGCGCCGACGTGGTGCTCCACGACGCGCTGGTGAATCCCGATTTGCTCCGGCTGGCGCCGCCGTCCGCCGAACTCATCGCGCGCGGCAAAAACATGTCCATGCCGCAGGAGGAAATCATCGCGTTGCTCATCGCCCGGGCGCGCGAGGGCAAATGCGTCGTGCGGCTCAAGGGCGGCGATCCTTACATTTTCGGGCGCGGCGGTGAGGAAGCCGAGGCGCTGGCCGCGGCGAAAATTCCTTTTGAAGTTGTACCCGGCGTTTCGTCGGTCGTGGCGGCGCCGAATTACGCCGGCATTCCGCTCACGCACCGCGAGCATTGCTCCAGCTTTACCGTTTTCACCGGCCACGAAGACCCGGCAGACGTGAAAACCAGCCTGCGTTACGATCAAATCGCCAAAATCCCCGGCACCAAGGTCGTCCTTATGGGCACCGAGAAACTGTCTGACTGGACCCAGTCGCTCATCCAGCACGGCATGTCGCCGGAGACGCCGGTGGCCATGGTCCGCTGGGGCACCACCGGACGGCAGGAATCCATCACCGGCACGCTGGCCACCATCGCCGACGTGGCCATTGAAAAAAAACTCTCGCCGCCGGTGCTGACGATCCTCGGCGACGTGGTGAAATTGCGCGGGAAATTGAACTGGTTCGAGAACCGTCCATTGTTTGGCCGGCGCGTTGTCGTCACTCGTCCCCTTGGGAGGGACGCCGTGTCGGCGTCCCAAAATTTCAGGGACGGTGGCACGCCGTCCCTCCCAAAAAGATTGGCGGAACTGGGCGCGGACGTGCTGGAGGTGCCGACCCTCAAAATCACGCAACCAAAGGAGACGGACGCCATCGTGGACGCGCTGCTGGGATTAAACGCCTACGATTGGCTGGTGTTCACGAGCGTGAACGGGGTGACGGCATTTTTCGACATCTTTTTCCGGCGGTTCCAGGACCTGCGCGACATCGGCGGCGTGCGCATCGCGGCGGTCGGCCCGGCCACGGCGGCGAAACTGCGTGAGCTGCATCTACAGGTGGATTTGACCCCGGACGAATTTACCGGAACGAAAATCGCGGCGGCGTTTGCAAAATTCCAGACCATCGAAAACCTGAAGATGTGTCTGTTGCGCGCCGAGGTGGCAAACCCCGATTTGCCGCGCGCGCTGGAGGAACTTGGCGCCATCGTGGACGACATCGCAATCTATAAAACCATGGCCGAAACCGAAGACCCGGCCGGCGCAGGGGCGGCACTGCTCGAAAGCGGCGCTGATTGGATCACCTTCACGAGCGGCTCGACGGTCGAACATTTTCACGCGCGTTTTGATTTGCCAAAGCTGCTGAAGAAATTTCCGCGAACGAAATTGGCGTCCATCGGCCCGGAAACGAGCAAAGCCATCCGCACCCTGGGATTGGAACCCGCGCTGGAAGCGAAGAAGCACACGACGGATGGCTTGATTGCCGCGCTGCTGAAGGCGATTTGAAGCATGAACATTTTTGCGCTTCCGGTTGTCTATTTTCTGAATTTTCTGAATGGTTTTGGGAAAATGGAACGTTCATTAAAGAGCACATTTTGGTCCGGGATGGTTTTGGCCGCGCTGGGCCTGGGCGGTGCGCGGCTTGACGCCGCCACGTTCACGGCGTCACTCGACCGTGACACCATTGCGCTGGGCGAAAGCGCCACCCTGTCGCTGACGTTTGAGGATGGGTCGCCACGGAATGTCCCCCTGCCGCCAAATGTCGCCGGTTTGCAGATCGCCTACGTCGGACCGTCGAGCCAGTTCAGCTTCGTCAATGGTGAAACCAAATCCATGGTCACGTACAATTTCACGTTGACACCACGGCAGGCCGGCGATTTCGCCATCCCGCCGCTGGCCGCCGACGTTGGCGGACAGCGGTTAAGTTCATCGCCGCTAAGATTGAAGGTGCTGCCGCCGAATTCGCCGCCAGCGGCAGCCGTCAACTCCGGTTCGGAACTCGTGTTCATGAAACTTACGCTGCCGGAAAAGGAGGTTTATCTCGGCGAAGTGCTGGCTGCCCGGCTGGATGTGTATTTGCGTGACGACGTTCAGAATTTTGGCAATTTCCAGTTTACCGGCACACCCGCCAACGGGTGCACCGTTGGCAAAATGGTTCAAGGTCCCAAGCAACGGGTCCAGATCGGCAACCGGATTTATACGGACATTCCCCTTTCGCTGGCCTTGACCACAATCAAAACCGGGCCGGTAAGCGTTGGGCCATTTACCGCCGGCGCGGTGGTCGTTGTCCCCTCCTCTAATCCGCAGCGCGATTCGTTTTTCGGACAATTTCGCGACCCGTTTGGAATGTTCGGCGGCGGCGAACAAAAACAAGTCACGCTCGCCACGGATACACTGAACGTGGAATCGCTGCCGTTGCCCACCGAAGGCGCACCGCCGAATTTCAACGGCGCGGTCGGCGATTACACCATGACCGTCACCGCCGGTCCGACCAATGTTGCTGTCGGCGATCCCATCACTGTGCGCGTCCAAATTTCCGGCCACGGCGCGCTGGATGCGCTTACGTTGCCCGACCAGCCCGCCTGGCGTGATTTCAAAACTTATCCGCCCACGCAGAACATTAAAACAACGGACCAACTCGGGATTGAAGGCATAAAAACGTTCGAGCAAATCGTCACACCGCAAAACACGGACGTTCATGAATTGCCGGCGTTTTCGTTCAGTTTTTTTGATCCCGGCGCAAAAACCTATCGCACGCTCACGCAGCCGCCGATGCAACTCGCCGTGCATTCCGGCGGCACGACACCGGCGCCGGTGATAGCTGCCACGAAAAACGCCAATTCCCAGAATCCGCCACCGCCACAGGACATTCTGCCCATCAAAGAGCAATGCGGCGTGCTCACGCCAGCCGGCCCGCCGCTGTTGACGCAACCGGTGTTTCTCACCATGCAAAGCGTGCCGGTCCTCGCCTGGCTCGCGGCTTTCGTGTGGCGCAAACGCACGGACAGTCTGGCGAACAATCCCCGTTTGCGGCGGCAACGGCGCGTCGCCCAACTCGTTCGTGAGGGATTGAACGATTTGCATCGCCTCGCGGCGGAAAACAACTCGGCCGAATTTTTTGCCACGCTGTTCCGGCTTTTGCAGGAACAGCTTGGCGAACGGCTGGATTGTCCCGCGTCGTCCATCACCGAAGCCGTGATTGACGAGCGTCTGGTTTTGCTGGGCGCGCCGGAAACAACACTGGCCGCCCTGCGCGAATTGTTCCAGCTCTGCAACCAGGCGCGCTACGCGCCCATGCGAACGAGCGGGGAACTGGCCGCGGTGATTCCACAATTTGAAGACGCCGTGCGCAACTTGCAGGAGGTGAAGGTATGATAATGCATTCTTTGAACTTTGCGTCCGCCCTCACCTTTGGGAAGGGATTCGCGCAGAACACAATTCCGGACGTGAAATCTTTGCCCCGTAGCCGCCGATGTGAATCGGCGCTGACTTCCATTGGACTTAAAGTGCGCGGACTGACGTCCGCGGCTACCAGATTTGCGGGAATCGCCGGCCTGGCAGCCGTTTTGTTTGGCACCGGCAGCGCAACGGCTGCTGATTTTACTTCCGCCTTCAACACTGCGAACGAATTGTACGCCAAAGGCAAATTTGCCGAAGCCGCCGGCACCTACAAAAGAATTCTTCAATCCGGCGCGGTTTCCCCGGCGCTTTATTTCAATTACGGCAACGCGGAATTCAAATCCGGCAATTTGGGCCGCGCGATTGCCGCGTATCGCCAGGCGGCGCAATTAACGCCGCGCGACGCGGAGGTGCGGGCCAATCTGGACTTCGCGCGCAACCAGGTGCAAGGTCCGATGCTCCGTGAAAGCCGCTGGTCCCGCAGTGCGGGATGGCTCGGCATGCTCACTTTGAATGAGTGGACGGGATTGGCCGTGGTCGCATTTTGG
>Ga0116107_1002019_pt1 | contig 11123 bp, 9 predicted proteins | sample June2015DPH_6_10_FD_88969 | JGI IMG/M metagenome (GOLD analysis project Ga0116107, IMG submission 88969) | Peatland microbial communities from SPRUCE experiment site at the Marcell Experimental Forest, Minnesota, USA - June2015DPH_6_100 | ecosystem: Environmental > Terrestrial > Soil > Wetlands >... | reverse complement strand
TTTGCCTCCAGCTTCCTTCAGACCCCACCTCACGGTGACGCCCTTGCTCTCGGCTAATGGTTAGCGCAATCAGCCTCCATAAAGGTCTTTCACCTTCTAGCCAACGCCCATGCTGGGCGCACACACAAACCAGCCAGGAATTCTGGCTGGTTTCGTTTACTAACTGTGCCCCCAATTGCACTTGAATCGTTGTTAGGCCCTTGTATGCAAGAGAGGGTGAGAAGTCTTGAAAATAATAGCCGCCTAAAATGCAGGTCATTTCGTATTATTCAGAGGGTGTTCCTTATTTACAGATGGCTTCCCTGAAAAAAGGGTCGCGTGAATGGTAAAAGTTTAATATAATCGGCGCAAGAAAAGCCGAGGAACTGAAACATGTACAAATCCAACCAAAAGCACTTGCAACCGCTGCTGATCAGTAATGTGAACGATCTGCCTGAAGAACAACGCCAGCGACTGGAGAGCAGCTGGGCTGGGCGATGGAAAGCGAAATACAATCTGAATAATAAAATTGAATTAAGGATTGTCTTGAAAATACCTATGCAACCGGGCAAATCGCGTACAGGTTCATGACACCAGTCAAAAAACGATCTTTTTATAGCCCTGAATTATCCATTGGACCAGCCCTATGACGAGCCTCTTCAGTGTCCAGATTGGTTTGCTTCAGATATTGCCGTAGACTACTGACCACTAATATCCTATCAATTTGCTTATATGAAAATATCTGTGCCATTACGGAACATGGCAAGAGCAAATGCCCTCTAGAAGTTATATTTATACTCGCGCCTTACCAACTCAAAGCAGGACTTGGACTTGCTTTCCTTGCTTCATACCTGCTGCAACCGGCTGCAACGCCGGTAACACGGTATGGAAAAAGTGGACGTAATGGACACTCATACCCACACAGGTGGCTATAGGATGGAAAGGATACCACCACCTGTATGGGATGGACATATTGGATAGCGTCGGGAACTCTCTTACACAGAGAAGGTCAGGGGTTCGAGTCCCTTTGCGCCCACCAAGCTACCAGGGACGGGCGAATGCCCGTCCCTGCTCGCGTTTATAATACCGGTGATAAGCCATGCCACCACTGGATTATATTGCACCATTCATCTATATCTTCAAGGATAAAAACTGGCCCAGGAAATTCGTCATTGCCAGCCTGCTGACCTATACACTGATCGGAGCGGCGCCTGTTCTGGGCTGGATGATCGCGATCGTCCGGCGGGTCGGCCAGGGGCAGGAGCCGGAAGTGCCGGAACTTTCGGATTGGAAAAGCTTCTGGAAACTGGGCGGTCAGTTTACCGGCGTGAATGCGCTCTGGCTGCTGCCGGTGCTGCTGGCGGTTATCCTGCTTTACCTGCCACTGATCTTTGCCCACTCCATCCAGCCACAAATGACGCTGGCGGTCTTTGGCGGAATGCTGGCCTGCGTGCTGGTTTTCCTGCTGGCCTATTCGATCATCTACGCTTTCTTCTTCCCGGCCATGCAGGTGCTGCTGGCCCGCAGCGGCTCCGCCTGGCAAGCGGCGGACCCGCTGCGGTTATGGAAGACCGTTCGGGCGCATTTCAGCCAGTACCTGCTGGTTTACCTGATCGTCGGGCTGGGGCTATTCAATATCATACTGGTGGCTGCGGCGTTGAGCGCCTTCGTGCTGCTGCCGCCGCTGTTGGTTTACGCAGGCCTGGTCAGCGCACATTATGCAGGCCAGTTGGAATGGCTGGACAAGCACAAACCCTGACCTGGACAGGCCGGAGGGAAAAGATTTAACGAAGAACACGAAGGAACACTCAGAAAAAAGTTAAACCATTTGTGTTCCCTGGTGACCTTTGTGGTGAAAAAATCTTTGCCTCAAATTATTGTCTTTTTTCGAGCAGGTCCATATAGGCGCCCTCCAGCAGGTCTTCCTTCTGGACTCCCAGGCGTGCCATCAGCTCTTCGGCAACGGACTGGCCCTCGGCGTCGCTCTGGCCCTCCTGCAGGACTACTTCCAGTTCCATGAACTGGCCCAGGCCTTCCACATCGTCCAGATGGATGCGGGTCTGCCCGCACAGGTAGAGATAACGGGTTTTGCGGACGACGCCGCGAATGCCCAGAGCCAGGCTCAGGGTGGTTTGCAGGCCTTGCGGGTCGCTGGTTTCATAAATGTGGTAGTTGGATCGCTTGGGGCCATCCTGGTCGGGGCGTTCGTAGTAGACCAGTTGGGCCTGGTCCGGTTGCAGCCGACGCAGCTTCAGGCGGCCATTGGGTGTGTGGAAAAAGGTGTCTTCCTGCGGAATGGCCTGGACGGGCGTGTCGCTCAACGCTTCAGCGCGTGCACGCAGTCCGGCCATGTCGCGTACACGCGCCTTGATTTCGATATTGGCAGGCATGCGCCAATTCTACTCCGGTTGGGGAAAAGCATGCATGCTTGTTTATGCGGAAGCCTTTCACCTCTCCCGCCGGGCGAGGCTGGGTGAGGGCCTATCACTGGACTCCTCCCGCCAGAGCAGAGTTAAATCACACATTAAGCCCGGCAGATCCTTTGGGGACCTGCCGGGCGGAATTTTAATTGGGTCGCCGGTGAAATTCTTTCGGCCGGACCTCTTTAGGGTGATACAACCGACCAGGTGGCCTGCCCGGACTTGCTGTTGGGGCTGGTGACCAACACTTTGATCTTGAAATTATTCCCGCAGTCGGTATTATAAGCGCCGCCCGGATCGAAGGTCTGGGTGCTGGCAGAAGCAAACATCAATGTGGTATCCGACGTTTTGTTGCGCAGGGTCCCGTCGCCGTTGAAGATTTCCAGGTGATAGATGACCGTCGCCGGACCGTTGGTCGTGATGGAGACTTTAAACCAGGTGGGATTCGGACCCATGCAGATGCCGTGCACGATCGCGGGAGTGCTTACGCTCACACTGACCACCAGGCCCGTCGGAATGGGCAGCACCGGGACTTTCGAAAGATCACCGGAGGTGCTCGTGACCGAGTCGGCCACCCAGCATTGCGTGTTGGGTGACCCCGGGTTGGCGATCTGCCACCAGGTCCGGTCGGCAATCGTGCCCAGGATCGGGACGGTTTGTCCGACCATCAATACTCCCACCGACGAGAAATCCGTCCCGGGACCGAAGCGGCAATTGGCGTTCACCGTATCGGCCATGACCATGGGCGCAGTGAGCGTGGCAGTAACGGCAAGCGTCGCAGTCGCAGTAGGGGTGACAGGAGTGAGTGTGAAGGTATCCGTCGGAACAATCGTCGGGGTGCTGGTGGCAGTGGAATCCGGCGCCAGGTATATGCTGAAGGAGGTCGGCAGGGACGGGTCTGAAGCCACCGGGATGGGGTAGCCCAGGCTCGGGAAGGATCCCGAGAAATGCCAGCCCGTTTTTGTGGCCGTGACCTGGCAGGTGCCGGTCGGTAGACTGGTGAAATTGAAACTCCCATCGGCAGGCGTGACCTGGTTCTGGACTGCACCGCAGCCGGCCAGCGACACCTGCGCTCCGGCCAGCGGGCCTTCTCCGGGATCAATGACGCCGTTGCCGTTGAGATCCCCGTAGACCACGCCCCTCACCACCCCGCCGGTGCCTGAGGCCGCCGTGGCGGTCGGCGAGGAGTTTGGCAAACTGCAGGCCATCTGCGCCAATGCCAGGATGGTGGCTGCCATCATTAGCTTGAATAAGACCGAATTCTTAAACATAGAACTCCTCTCTTTCCTTTTGATCAATTATAAATATAACTCTAAATTGTCCGGTTTGGTATCGCTCTTAAGTATTGGGGTTAAATAAAGCGCTGGCTCACACAATTCTTGCTCGTGTGAGCCAGTGTAGGTGCAGATTGTAAAGGGCCCCCGGCTTTTATTTGCCCAGGGTCTTTAACTTTTCGGCAATCGCCTTAAAGGCTGCCTGCATATCACTGTTTTTATCAGGTTGGACAAACGGCGCCGTTTTCATAAAAGATAGTGCGAAGGCCTCGATGGGTTGTTCACTCCCCCGCATTGTCAAACTGCCGACCTTTTCCAATAGATATAGATTGCTAACTGCGCGCGCGGTCGCCGCCCCAACAAAGATGCGATTCGGAAGAGCATATTCCTGCATGCGATAGGTTATTTTGATCAGGTTACCCAAAACATTAAATTCCACCCGTTCCTGGGCGCCCACATAACCAACCAATGCTTTCCCCGTGTTGATGGCTATCCCAACTACACCGGCCCGGCCGGGTTCGGGCGGGTCAGCTCTTCTTATAAAATCAATGATCTCGCATGCAACCCCGGCCGCCCTTTCTTCATGGCCTGGCTTATCCTTGACATCCATAAAAACCGCCAGCAGCCCATCTCCCAGGTATCTTGCCACCCCGCTATTCTTGAACACAATCTGGGTGGCAAATTGATAAAAAGTATTAAGATAGGTTGTAAATTTCTTCGAACCTATTCGTTGCATCAGTCCGGTCGAATCTGCGATTTCGGCAAATAGAACCGTGACCGTTTTCTCGGCCAGGTCCGGCAATTTCCCTGTCTTCAAATAATCCTTTAATTCGTCCTCGGCTTCGATTGGCGAGAGAAAACGCAGCAGGAGTTGCTTGGTCTGCCCTTCTTTACGGATCTTTTCAAGTAATTCTATTCTTTGCAAGGCCAGGGCGGTTTGATGGCTTATTCCAACGACCAGTTGCAGGTCCCGTTTTTCGAATGGGCGCGCCTCCGGGCGGTTCTTTTCCACATAGATCAGCGCAAAGGGTTTGCCCCCGCCAATTATCGGAACACACAGGGTCAGGGGGCTCGATTCAACGGAAGAATTCCGGATCGTGCGCGCCATTAAATTATCCGGGTTTTCCGTATTTATTTTCTTAAAGTCCGCCGCCAGGATGATCTCGCAAACATCCACCACCATCGTTCGTTTGATCATATCCTTCACCAACCGGATGGCCGAGTCGAAATCGATAACGGTATTCAATTCCTCCGTGATTTCGTTCAAAGGGATGGGGTGCTCATCCACCGCCTCCAGGACCATCCCGCGTGTCAGCATGCTCGTGCCGGTAATATCCTTCTGAATGGCGGCTGTCTCGGTGAGTTTCGCCAGATGCATTTCCGTTTGACCGATCCGGATGACATCCCCATCATGCAGGCGGTAAAAACCGCTTATTTTCTGGCGATTGACATACGTGCCATTGGAGCTTTTCAAATCGTTGATGCCGATCATCTCGGTCGTTGAATCATAATAGATCTCGGCGTGCCTCCGGGAGGCCGCCGTATCATCAATCACGATATCGCTGGCGACCATCCGTCCAATCATCATTTTCCCCGAAGTCAATTTGATCTGGAGCGGCTTACTTTTAGGGCTGGTAATCGTCATCGACCACATAATCTCATCCCTCAAGCTGAATTCATGGTTTTTTCTTGCCTCTCAATAAATGGGGAACGGGGTACCCGCCTCCCCCGTATTGAAAAGGTCCGATCTTTATTGATAACAGGTTAAGTTTACCCCAGAAGCAGAAAAAATGGATTAAGCAACAATGCAAATGGTATTTACAAATTATAGAGCATATATCATTAATATTCAATATGTTAATTCTAGATCATGCCCCCCCGCTGGCCGCCCTCCGCTATCACAGTGACCGGGATTTCATGCTCAATGCCGGATTCAACCCCAATATGTATCGTCAGGCTGCCATCTATGATGCCAACTTGATACTCTCGATTGGATTCTGCTCCCCGGTGACCCCCACTCCGGTCCCCTACCCGACTCTCTCGAATCCCTTCCCCACGACCGCACCGTAAAATTCACCCACCATCTTGGATCATGACGCTTGAGGACCGCCGGATTTCACCCCGGCGATCCTTTTGCATTCTGCCAGGCCGGATCAGCAGCCATATAAAAATGAAAAGCGCCTCCCCGGCTTCAAGACCTCGGAGTTCTCAGAGAACTCCGAGGTCTGCGCTCCCGCCGCGGCACCCCCCAGAACGTTTAACGAAGGCTCGGATTCCATTCTGATAAAGCCGGAAGAAATTGATGAAAACAGCGGTTCGAGTCCGCTTGGGGGCACTACTATATAAGGGTATCCGAAAGACCGTCATGGTTGAATGAACCTGATGACCTTGCAAACCACCCATCGTGATATTAACTTGGGGAACGCATCGCGCTACGCGGGAGTCACCCACACGAACACCCGTCAAGATGTTGACGGGTGTTCGTGATTCCATTCAACCTATTCCCAACCTTGGACTTTATAAACAAAATAACGCACCTGCCCAGCGGCTCACGAGCCGACTAGAAAAGACCGCTTACGGGATATTTTCTGCTCCCTAGATGCGTAGTGACGGATTTATCCGTTCCATACAGGCCCGCCCGTCCGCACTAAAGGAGCGCAGTCCGCCGAAGATTACGCTCGCAACCAAACCGGGGACAACCAATGGGTGATAGGAATAGTGTGGATATGGCATTATAATTGTCCAAATTAGCCCAAAATTATCTATAAACCAAGGGTCAGATATTTGAATTATACAGATAAAATCGGAGGAAATTTGATGCGCACTGGTTTGACTTCCCTATTCATTATAACGATCTTGTTGACCGCCTGCGGTGCCTCGGCGTCCGCGCCAGTGGCGACATCCCAGCCTTCGACACAAGCCTTCACAGCAACCACCGTTCTAGCAGACACTCTTCCGGCTGCCACCCCCACTGCTGCCACCCCCACTGAAGCGCCCACCCCGACGCCAATTCCGTCCCCGCGCTGGTTCTGGGCAATCCCGGATGGCAAGGATGAAATCCTGGCCTTTAATGCCGCCGGGCAGGTCAATACCGTGCTCGCCCTCACTGGCATTAAACATGATGAAAACGATATCTCCCCCATCCGCGTGAGCGATGATCAGGCCATCGTCTTCTTCGCCAACAACAACAACCCCAAAGCCTTTCTCCTGACGTCTGTTTCAGCCACGCCAATAAAACTACCGGGCGTACAGGTGCCCATTCCCGGCAACGGCTGGGAAATCGTGGTCCAGCACGGAGCGTCCATTGTTGTGGCGCCCTTCGGAACCGTCACCACGCCAGCCATCCTGATCAATGGCGGGACCGGGCAGGCTACTCTGGTTGCAACCAATGTGTTAGGTCCGACAGAAACCGAATATTTAGTACGCTTTTCTGCAGACGGCCAATCGCTGCGCTATGCGGCCGGCGATGGGCCGGTCGAAGTTCATAACCGCGACCTGCAAAGCGGTAACGATACGATCTTTTTTCAAACAAGCATGCACATTGGAACGAATGATTTCGGGGAGATCTGGTACGACGGTGAACAAGGCATGAGCCGGACTGCGGATGGCCAGCTTGTCACGTTGAAGAACACGCAGGATACAATGATCATTCTCCTCGATAATAGCTGGATCCTCGCCACAAAGTACGAATGTGCCGCACCCTGTGCGTTGCAGGCATACCCGTCGGCTGGCAATGCAGCTGCATTCAATTACAGTCTGCCGGTGAAACTCACCTCCGCGTCTGTCGCGATCAACGGGGTGCAAACTCTGGATCAGAATCGCCTGCTGGTCAGTGTCCTGGATGCCAATGCGGCCGATCAGCTCCCGGACCTCTGGCTCCTGACGCCGGATGGCAAGAGCGAACTGCTCGGCAAGGGATTGTCTTTAAACCGGTTCACCCCTTACTACCGCATACCGGGTTTGTTTGATGATAGCCGTTACATTCTGTTATACCCTGAGGATGGCACGCCAGCCTTCAGCATTTACGACCTGGCAGCCGGCAAGGTCCTGTTTTCCAAAACATTGGACAAACCGTATGCGTATTCGGAGGTGTTGTATTCTGCCGATGGGATCATCGTCGATGAGCAGGGCGACACCACTCATAACTGGGTTTACCCCTTAACTACGGGATTGGCTGCCGAGGTTGGATCTCCGGGCGGCGCTGGTTATTGCAATGCAATGACGACGGATGGCAAACCCATCTGCATGACTGATAGCAACGTTGTGGTTTACGACCCGGCCTCAGGGGACACCACACCGCTCATTCAGGAACCGGTGCTCCAACTGTCGAATTAGGGAAAAGTTTTGGAATATCCAATAAAAGAGCAGGCGGGCAGACATGCTCGTCTCCTCTTTTATTGAAAACATCACCTGATTACCAGGCGTAGGCTTTGGGCGCTGCGCCGCCGGGACCCGGCCAGATTTCGTCCAGCTTCTTCATGGCGTCTTCGTCCAGCTTGATTTCGAGGGCGCGCAGGGTGCCAGTCAACTGCTCCATGGTGCGAGCTCCGATGATCGGCGAGGTGATGACCGGGTTGTGCAATATCCATGCCAGGGCCACGTCAACTGGTTTCTGCAACGATCCGACCCCCACTCCGGTCCCCTACCCGACTCTCTCGAATCCCTTCCCCACGACCGCACCGTAAAATTCACCCACCATCTTGGATCATGACACTTGATCGCCGGATTGCAACCCGGCGATCCTTTTGCATGCTGCCAGGCCGGATCAGCAGCCAAATAAAGAGGAAAATCCCCCCTGCCGGGGTATAATCCACGAAATGGCCAATGGAACTGATTCTGCCGATGAAAGTTCCGGAGCATCGAATCTGCATCGAAAGACAGAAAACAACCCCCCACGATCTTGTCAAAACCAGTTCAGCCGCGCCTGTTGTGATTGAGTCTGGAAACTATTCAATAATCTACTAGCCTATGTTTTTTTCGATAGGGTTATTAATCCTCCTGGTTCTGCTCGCTTTAAGAATCGCTCCACACGAAAAAGTGGCAGACGTGCGCATTCATGGCGCTGGCCAGATCGGCCTGCTGGCAGCCATCGCACTGTTCGGGATGGACTATTTCACCTCGTTCTACTACGGGACAAGTGCGATGATGACCGCCCTGCACCCCTACGGGCTGCAGACGTGGGGCTTCCTCGGCGTAGGTATCATTACATTCGCCAGCATCGTATTTGGGATGACCTATATGTTTTCCCTGGGGGTGTTCAACGAGGGCGGAGGCGCATATACGGCTTCGATGCGCTACTTAAAACCCGTCATCAGCATAATGGTGGCAGTATTGCTCATCCAGGACTATACACTGACTCTGGTCATCTCGGTGCTTTCAGGGGCGGACCAGGCCCTATCGATCCTGAATCTTTACAACACCCACTGGTTCTGGCACTTCGCCATCGGCGCGGCGCTGGCTACGCTTACCTGGTATCTCACGATCCGCGGCCGCAGCGACTCCGGGGCGGTCGCTTTCGTTTTCCTGATGATCTTCTTCGTGCTCACCTTTATCATGGCGATCGGCCTGTTTATCGCCCTTTCCAGGCACCTGCCTCCTGCGGCCAATCTAACCGTGCCCTTGCCTTCCACCTTCTGGGGAGGACTCTACCATGTACTGACAGGTTCCATGAAAGGCATGGTGGCCCTCTCCGGTCTGGAATGCATGTCCAACGGCATGCAGTTTGTCAAGGAAGAAGATCCCGGTTTCACCCGCTGGGGGAAGAAGCACCTGCCCGGCTTGAAAAAGCTGTGGGATTTCTACAGCGGCAAAGTCGGCATCGGCCGCTCCGTCCAAACCTCCTTCCTGTTCTACGGCGGCCTGACTACTTTCTTCCTGACTGCCTTTGCCATCCACTTCAACACGTTTGATGGAACCCTCGGACGGTCCCTGGTCGGCAACCTCTCCTTTATCGGATTCACACAGCTTCCTGGAGGCATCATCCTATTCTGGGCATACCAGGTGCTTGCAGTGGTCTTGCTGGCCATGGCTTCGATGACCGGTCTTCAAGATGCCCAGGCCACCGAATGGCGGGATGTTGCCATCGGCGAAATACCCGAGGCGATCATCTATCGTTCGCCGAACGGCACATTCACCCGCTCGGTCAGCCTGACTTTCGTGGCTGCCATGCTTATTGCATTCCTGCTCCGGGGCAGCACGGACGCCGCCACCCCCTTCTTCAGCGTCGGTATCTTCATGCCAATCACCGTGATGGGCTTTGCGATGAGGCAGCACATCCTGAGGACCAGCCCGAAAGGCACCCGGCGCACCTGGGGCGCGGCCGGGGCCGGATTGTGCGGGGTGCTCGGATTTATTGTTTTTGTAAGCCAGATCTTTGGAAAATGGTCCGAAGGGGGTTGGATCGTGTTGATCTCCTTCAGTGCCCTCTTGACGACGGCGCTGCTGCTGCTGGTCTCGCCGAGCGGGTATCGATCGCCTGCACAGATCTACCGGATTGTTCGCACGAAAGCGCGCGTGCTGGGTGGCATGGCCTCCATTGTCGAATGGCAATCCCTCAAGATACAGGAATATCGCTATCGTTTATTGGTCGCAATCCATGGATTCTGGGACTTGTTTGGAGTGCGCCGGCCAATCGGAATGGTTAAACCGTTCCCGGCCGGCGATTATGATCATGCTCTGCACGCAGATCACCCGGAACTGCCCTCCATCCTATTCGATTATATGGGAAAGACTGAACGCGCTGCGATCGCCCCACCCAACCTGTCTTCGCGATCGCGTGAGAAACGCAGCAAGAAGCATTCTGAAATTGACAGGATTACCTGGTACAGCCCGATCATCGTGGGGGTCATTTTTACGGTTGCTCTAAACCAATATCTGCTGGATATGCACGCGACCCTGGAAGTTCACATCCTCGCCATCGCGGTTCCGGTGATCTTGTTGGCTGTGTTTGTTTTCCTTATTAGAGGCAAACACAGCCCCACCAAGGATTAATTTTTCCCGCGCAGGCTTTCCTCCCGCAAGAAAACCAGCATGGGGTTTGCAATCCGCCTGAACATGGGTGGTCTGCCATCCAATTCAGTTCAAAGACAAGCGCTTTTTTAATCATGCTACAAAAGGGCGCAAATAACCGCGCAGGCGAAGAAAGGGAGCCTCCTACCCGGCGGCTCATGAGCCGACTGGAAAAGACTGTTTGAGGAAAATGGGGTGTAATGACCACAATGTTAGAAATTTTTAAGGAGAATATCCACTAAATAAATTTTTAAGCCAAACATGCGTGCTATAATTCTTTTGTACTTGTTTAGCGTGTCAAAGCGAGTTAAGGTGAACCGATCAAAGATGGTGGTGTTTCGCCAAATTGCTGCAAGCTGACCATGTAATCAAGGATTGGAATATTGTGTTGGCGACAAGTCACCAATACGCTGGTCAAAACCGAGTGGGTTTCAGCACCACC
>Ga0116107_1002014_pt1 | contig 11148 bp, 7 predicted proteins | sample June2015DPH_6_10_FD_88969 | JGI IMG/M metagenome (GOLD analysis project Ga0116107, IMG submission 88969) | Peatland microbial communities from SPRUCE experiment site at the Marcell Experimental Forest, Minnesota, USA - June2015DPH_6_100 | ecosystem: Environmental > Terrestrial > Soil > Wetlands >... | reverse complement strand
GGACGCGTTTCCACGTCGCGAAGAAGAACGGCACGAGGACGACGAGAAAGGCGCCGAAGACCGTGAGCACATCGTTCGGACGCGCATACGGGCCGACCTCGCGCCCCCACTGGTGTGCGGGGAGGGAGAAATGCCGCCAGAAAGGCCGGAACGCGAGAAGCGCCCCGCCGATCATCGCCGCAGCCGGCAGGAGCACCGATCCGAGACCGGTGCGGAGGACGCGGACGAAACCGCCGCGCGCCCGGTGGACAAGCCAGTCGGCGCCGAGAAGTGCGACAAGGACGGCGAAGTACGCCGGCATGCTCCAGCCGTTCGTGGCGGTAATTGCGCCCAGCATGAGGGCGCAGAGGAGGAGCAGTGCGATCGTGGCCGTCCGCGGGCGCGCCCCGGTCGGCTCGGCCCGGCGGCCGAGCCAGAGGGTGAGCAGAGCAAGGAAACCGACCGCCCACGGCATCACGAGGACGTGCGCGTGCAGATCGGCGAAGGCGAAGCTCCAGAAGGGGTATTCGTTGATCGTGTCGCGGATGACGCGCGAGGTCGCCCAGAAGTAGTCGAAGTTGACGGCCCGGCGCAGCAGCAGCTCCCGAACGCCCGAGAGGTTGCCGAGGAGCAGGGTCACGGCGGCGGCCGTCGCCCCGAAGTGCCACCCGCCGCCCACGATGGCACCGACCGCGAAGAGAGCCGCCGCGGTGAGGCCGGCCACGACCGCGATGCCGAGGTTGAACATCACGGCCGGATGGATCGCAAGGGTCTTGCCGATGGCGGCGACGACGTAGTGGCCGAAGTAGGTGTACATCAGCGGCGAGCCGGCGAACCACGGTTCCGGCGGCGGAAGCGTCTCCGTGCGGTAGAGGGTGTTGAGGAACGAGAAGTCCATCGACTTCTCGCCCCAGAAGACCTCCGGGTTGAGCAGCCTCATGCCGAGGAAGAGCGCGAACGCGCCCCAGAACACCGCCTCGCTGGCAACGATCTCGGCGCGCGCCGGCCACAGTTCGCGGCGGGAGCGGCTCACGAGCCATCCCGCCGCGGCGAGCGCCGCCATCGAGGCGGCAAGCGTGGACCTGGTGAACGAGGTCACGCCCAGGCTCGTCGTGAGCCAGGGAAGGTACGCGAAGGCGAGCACGCCGGCCACCTTGGCGAGCGCGTAGACGCCCGGGCGCGCCGGTAGCGCCACGCGCAGCAGCGCGTAGGCGGCGAGGGCCGCCGTCTCGAGCAGGAGCATGCACAGGAGAGTCGCGAGGAGCGAGGAGCGGATTACCCCGTTGCCGCTACCGCCGGCGCCCCCGCCTGCCGTGGCCAGGAGCATGGCCGACCTGGACACCGGGCGGGACGGCGGCGAGTTACGGATCCTCGTTTCCAGGGCGGGCGCGTCGAGGTGGCCGGTGTTCCGGAAGATGACCGCCTTGGGGTGGTCGTAGACCGAGAACGACTCGTCGGCCAGCTCGGTGGGCAGCTCGATGCCGAGCAGGCCCGGGCGGGACGACACGTCCTTCACCAGCGCGTAACCGAGGTCGCCGGCGAACAGCTCCCGGAAGAAGTTGTCGGTGAGAGGGTACTTCTTCGGGACGCGGCTGATCGCGCCGTACAGCCTCTTGGTCTGGAGGACCAGCCAGTCCGACGACGCCAGCTCGCTCGCGAGTCGGTGGACCTTGGCCGGCGAGTCGCTCTCGTAGAAGCCGAACTGGAGGGTCTTGAAGCGGTCCGGCGACCGTCCCGGAAGACCGAACGGGAAACCCTCGTCCCAGTCCTGGGTCAGGACCTTGGCCCCGGCCCCGGCGTGGTCGTAGAACCAGGCCGAAGCGCTGACCGCCGAATGGGGACGCGTGTAGATCGAAAGGAAAGCAAGGAGATAGAGGGCCGTACCGGCCACGACGGCGCCGCGGGCCCAGCGGCCGGCGCGCGCCCGCCCGGCCCACTCCTGGAGCCACGCCGCGGCCCAGAGGATGAGCGGCGGGTAGATCGGGAGCAGATAGCGCACGAACTTGACGTCGAACGAGCAGGTCACGGCGAAGAACGGCACCACCCACGCGAGCAGGATCCAGTCGGCGGCCGGAAGGGGCCGCGCCTTCGGTCGCAGACGGCGGACCGTCCCGATCAGCGCCGCGATCCCGAGCAGCGGTCCCATCCCCCAGACGACCATCTCGCGCAGGTCGTACAGCACCTTCGGAACGCCGACGTACTGGTTGGTGTACGGGACGTCGCCTGCGTTGCGCACCATGTGGCTCTGCTCGAGGATGTCGTGGAGCCACGCCCGCGAGTCGAGAAGGGCGTAGGGCTCCCCGGCGGCGAAGGCGGCCAGCGCGCAGGTTCCGGCGATCGCAAGCCCTCCAAGCGCGCGCTTCAGGGTGCGTTCCCGGCGCCAGGCGAGCGCCGCCGCCACTGCCAGCGGGAGCAACAGGGGGAGCGCACTGAACTTGGTCGCGACGGCGAAGCCGATGGCTGCGCCCGCGCCGGCCCAGGCGCCGACACTGCCGTTCTCTGCGGCCGCCACCATGCAGGCGAGCGCCGCCAGGACGAGGAACGTGAGCGGCACGTCGGTGGTCGCGAAGTGGGAGCTCTGGACGTGGAGCACGGTGGCGCCGAGGAGCCCTCCGGCGAGAAGTGCGGTCCGCCCGCCGAACAGGCGGCGCGCGAGGAACATCAGGAGCGCCACCGTCGCGGTCCCCCAGATCGCCGAGAGGGCGCGCCCCGTGAGCACGGCGCTGTCGTAGCTCGCAAACCACGGCTTCACGTTCGAGAGGGCGGACGTCACGAGCTTGGTGACGTAGAAAGGGAACGAGCCGTACGCGAAGAAGTGCGGGTCGAGCTGCAGCGGCCGGAAGGAAAGTTGCGTGACCGCCTCGGCGATGCGCCTTTCGTCGGGGTGGTAGTAGTGCGACTGATCGAAGTTGAGCCCGAAGAGACGGACCGCCAGGGCGGCCGCGAGGATCGCGAGTGCGAGGCTCCGGGTGCGGGTCAGCGCCGGTTTCATTGGCCGCGCATCGCCCGGCCGGCCGTACCTATGCCGCCCCTCGTGCCGGCGGCGGCGCGACGGGAGCTCCGCCGTCCTGATCGCTCAGGTAGCGGGCGAAGAGCGCGCCCCAGGGAGAGGTCTGCAGAAACTCGCGCACCCTGTGTTTGCCGAGCACCGGGTACCAGAGGAAGTCGTGGTAGACGTACGATCCGGCCACGAAGACGTAGACGAGCGGCGTGTGGAAGAAGAGCTTCTGCAGGCGCTTGAGCGGACCGAACCAGAGCACGTCGCCCACCCGGCTGGCCAGGTTGTCGCCAACCGAGAAGCGCCAGTTCTCCCGGGCGGCCTCCGTGTCGCCCACGAGCTCGATCTCGCGCGGGTCCGCGACCCCAAGGCCGCGCTCGTGCGCAAGGGCGAGGTAGCGGATGGACAGCGGGTCGAACCCCATCATGCGCGCCGACACCGCGTCGATCGCGACCTGGTCGGCGGCGGCCAGCATCACGTCCTTGCGCACCGGCATCATGGTGCGCGGCCCGGGGCCGTTGCCGACGGTTGTCCCGTCCATGACGGCGAACAGCCCCGTGTGGATCTCCTTCTGGATGGCGAGAAGATCGACCAGCGTCTCGTGGATCCAGGTGTGCGTGTAGTGCCGCCGCGTCGCGAGCAGCCCGCCGAACGCGTTCTTCATCGCCCCCGTGGTGGTCGTGTAGATGTGGCACTTGACCGTCGGCAGGTGGACGATGTTGGTGCCGAGGAAGAACTCGGGGATGTGGATGCCGTGCGGGAAGACCTTCCGCAGCGCGAGCATCTCGGCCTTGGGCTCGTAGCGCACCCATTTGAGGTCGCCGGGGTCGCAGTTGTAGCGGACGGGGATGCCGTAGCGCTCGAGCACGCCCGGGTAGCCGTTGAGGCGTTCGCCCTTCCTGGGGTTCGTGACCACGGTGTTGTTCTGGACGCAGACCAGGTCCGCGTGGCCGGCCGCGCGCAGCGCGCGGATCGTCCCCTCGAGCTGCCACGGTGTCGTGTTGGCGCCGGGAAACGGGTAGTGCCAGGAGATGTTGTCCTTGAGGATCGTCGTTGCGCCCGGTCGGAGGGCGTCCTTCAACCCCGCGAGCTCGCAGAGGCGTTCGATGTCGGGAAGGACGCTCCCGGGCTTGGTGCGCAGGACGGCGACCCGGCTTTTCACTTCACGCCTCCGGCCGTGTAGACGATGGCGCCCGCAACGGCGATCCAGAGCACGACCGTCGCCAACAGCGGCCGGTCGCGGAACAGCGTGGCGGTCGGGTCCTGCGCGCCTTCCTTGTGGAGCAGTAGGACGTAGCGCAGGATCCCGAACAGCACCAGCGGGACCGTCAGCAGCAGCGCGTTCGACCCTCCCAGCTTGCGGGTCGTGTCCGGCGCCACGGTGTACAGCGTGTACGCGACCAGCGTGACCCCGGCGAGCATCGTGACCACGTCGTGGAGGTACGACAGGGGATACATGGGCGAGCGGCCGCCGGCGTGTTCCGCCTCGGGCAAGCGCTTGCCGAACGCCAGCAGGAGGGCGAGGAGGAAGCCGCACACGATGAGCCACTGGGAGATCGTGACCGGTATCGCCACGGCGCCGGCGACCAGTCGCAGCAGGAAACCCGTGGCGAGCGCCATGGCGTCCACGACCGCAATGGTCTTGAGGAACAGCGAATAGAGCAGGGTCAGCACAACGTACCCGGCCAGGAGGAGCAGCACGTAGCGGCCGCTCCTTAGGGCCGCCGTGAACGCGAGGACGTAGAGGATCGCGCCCCAGAGCAGCGCCGCGATGACCGACATCTCGCCGCTGGCGACGGGGCGCAACCTCTTGACGGGATCGTTGCGGTCGGCCTCGCGATCGAGCACGTCGTTGACCAGGTAACCCGCCGACGAAACCAGGCAAAAGGCGACAGCCACGGACGCGGCCTTCAGCATCGCCGCCGGATCCAGGGCGTGGCCTGCGAAAACCGCCGGTGCAAGAACGAAGCCGTTCTTGAGCCAGTGACGGGGCCGCATCGCCCGGACCAGAGCGGAAAGGCGTTTCCCCAGCATGGTCGAGGCAATGCTAGCATCGCTCGTGGCCAAGGCACGAGTGCGGCTCGACCAGGCGCTCGTCGAGCGCGGCCTCGCGCCGTCCCGGTCCAGGGCCCAGAGCCTCATCCTGGCCGGGCTCGTGCGCCTCGACGGCGAGTTGGCCGACAAGGCCGGGAAGGCCGTGACGCCCGGGGCGCGGATCGAGGTCGTCGGCCACGATCACCCCTGGGTGTCGCGGGGCGGCGTCAAGCTGGCCGCGGCGCTCGATGCGTTCGGGGTCGACCCGGCCGGCCGGCGGTGCCTCGACGTGGGCGCCTCGACCGGCGGCTTCACCGACGTCATGCTCCAGCGCGGGGCGGCTCAGGTGGTGGCGCTGGACGTCGGGCGCGGCCAGCTCGACTGGAAGCTGAGGAGCGACGCGCGGGTCACGGTGATGGAGGGCGTCAACGCCCGCCTGCTCGCCCCGGCCGACGTCCCCGGCCCGTTCGACCTCGTCACCGTGGACGTCTCGTTCATCTCGTTGCGTCTCGTGCTGCCAGCGCTGGTCCCCGTCCTCGCCCCCGACGGAGATCTGGTCGCGCTCGTCAAGCCGCAGTTCGAGGCCGGGCGCGGGCAGGTCGGCAGGGGCGGCGTCGTCCGCGACCCGGAGGTCCGCGAGGCCGCGATCCTGGCCGTGCTCGAGGCCGCCGCCGAGTTCGGCCTCGAGTGCCGCGGCCGCACCCCCTCGCCGATCCCCGGCCCCGCCGGCAACGTCGAGGAGCTTGCCTACTTCCGCCACGTCCAGGGTGCGGAGTGACGCGAAGCCCGGATTGGGCAACCCGCGCGTCGGCACGAAGGGCGAGTTGGGGACTCGTGCTCGGAGAGGGGCACGACCCACGGCGACGAGAAGGAAGGTGACACGAAAGCGTTACCGACCGAGCCAGCGTGCGGCGGCGGCGGATCACCGGCATCAGGCGCGCTTGCAATCGTGCATTCGGAATGCAAAGATGCATGGTACGAGGACGATTGAAATGCGCTACATCAAGCGGACGATTGAAGCGGCATTGTCCCGGGCGGCGAAGCAGTTCCCGGCGGTCGTAGTGACCGGGCCACGGCAGTCGGGGAAGACGACGCTGACCAGGGGGCTGTTCGCGTCGACGCACCGATACGTCTCGCTCGAGCCGCCCGACGTCCGGGCCGCGGCCGCCGATGACCCGCGGGGTTTTCTCTCGTTGCACGAGCCGCCGGTGATCCTCGATGAGGTGCAAGCCGTCCCCCAGCTCCTGGCGTACATCAAGGAGCGCATCGACGCCAACCGGGGGCGCGCGGGCCAGTTCGTGCTCACCGGCTCGCAGAACCTGATGCTCCTGCAGGGCGTGACGGAAACACTCGCCGGGAGGGCGGCCATTTTGCGCCTCCTGCCGCTCAGCTATCGGGAGCAGGTGGGGCAACCGGACGAGCCCCTGCCGTGGGATGCGAGGGCGGCAGGACGCCCCCGCTCGCTCACGATCCGCGAAATGTGGCGCTCGTTCCTGCGCGGCGGGTACCCGGAGCTGGCCGGGCCTCGAATCCGGGATGTGGCTCTCTGGCATGCGAGCTATGTGCAGACCTACCTCGAGCGCGACGTGCGGTCGCTGCGCCAGGTCGGCGACCTCACTCAGTTTCAGGCATTCCTACGGCTCCTCGCGGCGCACAGCGCCCAGCTCCTCAACCTCTCCTCGCTGGCGCGGGACCTCGGTGTGGCCGTGAACACCGTCAAGGCGTGGCTGTCCGTGCTCGAGGCGACGTACCAGATCGTGATCTTGCGGCCGTACTGGGCGAACATCGGGAAGCGGCTGGTGAAGTCGCCGAAGGTGTACTTCTCGGACGTCGGCACCCTCTGCTACCTGGTGGGCCTGCGTGAGCCCGAGTCCGCGATGGCCGGACCGATGGCGGGCGCCATCCTGGAGACGGCGGTGGTCGGCGAGGTGCTCCGCACGCTGACGCACCGGGCCGAAGCGCCGGAGGTGTACTTCTGGCGGACCGCCGGCGGCGAGGAGGTCGACCTCGTCGTGCGCTCGCGAGGGAAGCTCGTCCCGATCGAGGTCAAGCTGTCGGCGACCCCGACACGCGCGATGGCGAGGGGAATCGAGGCGATGCGTGGCGCGCTGGGCGAACCCGTCGGGCGAGGCTACGTCGTCCACCCCGGCGATCAGGTGCTGCCGCTTGGGCCGCACGCCGTCTCATTGCCGTTCGCCGCGCTGTGACCGACGTCGCGCCGGCTCCTCGATCCCGAGAAGCTGCAACTTGAGCGCGAGGCTGCGACCGCCGCGGTGCTGGGAGCCGCGAGCGAGCTGGGTCCGGAGTGCCGCGGGGTCCGGCTCTGGCTGCTGGCGCTCCTCCGCGACGGGGGAGTGCTGGATTCGTGTAAGACCTCGCCGTACACCGTGGGTCGAGGAGGAATAACATAAGAACTGGTACCGCTACAGGTACCGCAACTGGGGGCAGGTCACTGCTGTCGACTCGCCTTCGCAGCGCTCCGGCGAGGGGCTGAGCACGTCCGGTGTGGGTGCTCGGAGGGTTCATGGGCGACATGGGCAGGTTCGAGGTTCAGTGGATTCGCATTGGCGCGGTGGCAGGACTGTGGGCGTGCATCGCATACCCGATTCTGATCCTCGCGCACCTCCCTTTGGCTGCGTCGGCAGCAGTGGCGGCGAGCTTCGGGCCCGCGCTTGGGATCGGCTGCGTCGGGCTCTGGCGACTGATCCGGTTGCATCAGGAGTCCGTCGCTGCGGGCGCCGCTGCCGGAATGAACGCCATCGGTGGCGCCCTGTTTGTCGCGATGGGGCTCGTGCAAATGGCGATCGGTGCAGCAACCCCCGGCGGATACCCCTCCGCTCCCCTACAGGGGATGTGGCAAGGACTCAACGTCGCGTGGGACGCCTACATCGGACTCGGCACGGTCCTCTTTGGCTTCAGCATGTTCCGCCATCCGCGATTCGGCCGAGTCTTCGCCGCCACCGGAGTGGCTATTGGTTTCACCCTCCTTCTTTTCAACCTGTACACCTTCCCCACTCCGCCTGCAAACGTGGGTCTGGTTGACCTGGGTCCCGTCGTCGGCCTCTGGTACCTGGCAGTAACCGTGCAGATGTGGCGCTCGCTGAGCTGGGCAGAAGCAGCCGCAATGCGTACCTGACAGCTCAGTAAGTCCCCGCCTTAGCCCGTCGTGAGCTGAGACGGTTGTCGGGCGGACACCTCACGTTTGTTTACTCAAGACCATCCGCCGTGCGATAGCCTCGCCCGGAACCGTCACGCTCCCCGAAGACCTCAGCTGATCGGATTTGACTCAGATTCCAAGTCACTCGCCTGAAACACCCCAACAGGCCGGGCTAGGACTCGCAGCGACCTTACTCGGGCGGGCGGCTCAAATGCCGACGGATCGTCGTGCGTTCCTCACAGGAACGCACGAAGACGTGGTTGGTGTCGTCGATCGCTAATGTGTTCGAGCCGGCGGCGATGAGCTGGAAGATCACGTTCTGCGTCGGGGCGGCCTCAGGCTGCCAAGTGACGCCGTCATGGCTCATCAGGAGCGTGCCATTGTCCCCGCTACACACGAAGCCATCGGAGGTGACAGCGACGGAATCGAGCCCCACCGACACGCCGCTCTCCTGTAATGTCCAGGTCGTGCCATCAGGGCTGGTTACAATCAGGCCATTGTCCCCGACGGCCACCAGCAACCGGCCGTTCCACGTCACGGCCCTGAGGTAGGGGGTGTCCCCAACCGCAGCCGGGAGCGGCTGCGACGTCCACGAGATCGCGTCGGGAGACGTGTAGACCCAGGGTCCCTCGCCCCCCACAGCGACGTACTGCGAGCCGGTGAAGACCACACCACCCACCTCCGCAAGCTCAACAGGGGCGGTGACCTGAGACCAATCCGCCCCGTCGGCGCTGCTCATGAGCGCACCTCCGCCCCACCACAATGGAGGCACGAAGGCGAAGAACCGTTCACCGGCCCAGGTAAGGAACACAGGCTGCAGATAGTCCCAGTCAGTGGTGACCTCAGTCCAAGTCACCGCATCGGGGCTGGTCCACAGGTTCGGAGCAATGATCCCCATCAACTCGTGCCCGTTCCAGGCGAGGAGGCCGCCCCCGGTGTAACGGGTGGTCACGGTCCAATCGATCCCTGTGGGACTCACCGCCACGAAGTAGCCGTCGGTGTCCCAGCCAAGGCCGACGAAACGCGAACCCGTCCACACAGCCGTGGAAAAGGTAGCCGAGGCGTTGGCCGGCTCCCAACGGCACTGGCCCATGGCGGCGACCGCGATCAGCCAGGAACAGACCAAGAAAGCCCCTTCGAGCGAGTGTCTCATTGTGCAAGAGTCTACGTTCTAGAAGCCCTGTGAACAGAAAGGTGTTTGTGGGGAGCGCGGATTGGTGAGCGTGTGTCAAGGGGCGACATGCTGGAGGATCGACGGGACGAGGAAGATCTGGCAGGAGCCTCGAGGTGACAGGGTGATCGGTTCCGGCACCCGGTTAACGAGCACCGCGGCCGAGCGTCGGTTCACCCAGGCCGCCAGCCGCTTGAGGTTCATCGCCGCCACCGTGAGGACCGCCTGCTGATCCACCTTGGCCAACCCTCGGTAACGGGCACGGCCGAGCCTGTGGCATGTCTTGCCCTCACCGAAGAAGTGCTCGATGCGCAGCCGCAGCTTCCGGCTGATCCGGTACCCCCGCGTCCGCATCGCCCGCACCGCCCGGTTGCGCGCGCGCAGCATCGCGAGCTTTCCCGTGGCCTCGCGGTGGCTGACGATCGAGACGACCCGCCGCCGCCGCCCGACCGGCTCGGCCTGCTCCTCGCGCCGCCCCTGCACCGGAATGTGCGGCTCAAGTCCCCGCTCCACGACCGCTTCGAGGAACCGTCGCACCCCGTACCCCTGATCCGCCGAGACCACCTTCAACCGACCGCCCACCACCGCCCGGATGTCGTCCAGCAGCGCCTCGCCCGCATCCCACTCCGCCGAGGTGTGAGCCTGCGTGCTCCTCACTCCGAGCGCCACCCGCGACCTCGTGTCCATCCCGATGTGCACAAGGTACGAGAGCTGCGCACCCACCCCGTTGCCCTTGCGGTACAGCAACGCGTCCAGGTCGGTCTTCGACCGGTGCGTCGCATTGGTGACCTTCTCGCCACGCCAGTCCGCACTCCCGGCTGGCCGCGGCTCGTCATCATCCTTGTCTTTCTTGTCTTTCGCCGGCGGCTCATCCTTCTCCGGCACAAACTTCTGCCACCCCGCCCGCTCCAGCAGGTACTCATCCAACGGCAACGGTGGACTGATCGGCTCGACGCTCCCCATCGCCGCATTCGCCCGCACCTGCGTCCCGTCGATCGCCACGTGCCGCCCACTCACCAGCCCCGCCTCGATACAGGCTTGGATCGTCTTCTCCAAAATCCTCCGCCACACCTCCTGCTGCCACCGCTCGTTCCTCAGCTTCACCAGCGTCGTCCGGTCCGGCACGGCATCCGACGGCTGCAGCAGGCAGAACCACCGGTACCCCAGGTGCATCGCCACCTCGTCGCACAGCCGCACCTCGGAGAACCCGAACAGATACCCCAGCAGCATCATCCGCACGATGACCTCGGGGTCCCACGATGGCCGTCCCGTCGCCCCATAGCAGCCGGCCACCTCAGCCCGCACCCACGAGGTGTCCACCACCGCGTCGATCCGCCGCAGGATGTGGTCCTTGGGAATCAGGTCCTCGACAAAGAACGCATGCGCCATCGCACCGCTGCGGCCTCGTCGCGAGTCACCGAGCATCGTCTACCCCCGCCTCGTTGGAAAGTGCCATCTCCAACTCTAGCGCACGAGACTCATTTTCTCAACTCAAGGATGACGGTTTTTCACAGGGCTTCTAGGCGGTGCGCCCGTCTATGTTGCGCCTCCCGACGAGCGCGACACGATCGTCGTCCATACCCTGAGCATCCCCGAACCAACCCCTCAGCTCAAGACGGGCTACGGCGAGGTCTTACAGCAGAACACCTCTTCCGCCGTCGAGTGGAAGGCTTGGCCTAGTCCGTAACAAGTTAACAAGTAACAAGTGCCACCCATTAGGAGGCGGGTGTCAAGTGGGTGGGGCTTTCCCTTCCGCAGGCGGGAGCGCCAGCGAATAGATTGCGCGTGAGGCGGGGTCGTGTGCGTTTG
>Ga0116107_1002011_pt1 | contig 11158 bp, 10 predicted proteins | sample June2015DPH_6_10_FD_88969 | JGI IMG/M metagenome (GOLD analysis project Ga0116107, IMG submission 88969) | Peatland microbial communities from SPRUCE experiment site at the Marcell Experimental Forest, Minnesota, USA - June2015DPH_6_100 | ecosystem: Environmental > Terrestrial > Soil > Wetlands... | reverse complement strand
GTGACCGGCCTCAACTTTTCGAGCCACCCGGAGTGTTAATCTGGGAGCCTGTGATGGGTTGACGTGGTGGGTTGGGCTTGCGCATCCCCGACGGAGGGAGGCCGAAGGCCGACCGGAGTCGGGGATGCAGGTAGTTGGGCGGCGTAGTTCACGGGGCTGCGGTAGCCAAGCCGACTGTGTGGCCGGCGAGTATTGTAGTCAATGCGGAAGTCCTCGATGACGACCCGCGCCTCGGTGAGCGTCCACAATTGCTCGCGGTTGAGGCACTCGTCCCGGAAGCGGCCGTGGAAGGATTCCGCGAAGCCATTTTGCCAAGGGCTCGCGGGCTCGATGTAGATCGTCTTGATCTGCTCTGCCGCCAACCAGCGCTGGAGTTCCTTGGCGATGAACTCGGGGCCGTTGTCCGAGCGGAGAAACTCGGGGGCGCCGTGCTGAGCGATCGCTCCCTTCATCAGCGCGATCACATCGGCCGATTTGAGCTCCCGATCCGCACGCAGCACATGACATTCGCGCGTGTGCTCGTCCAAGATTGTGAGCATCCGTGACGCGCCGCCGCGCACCGTGGCGTCGGCAATGAAGTCCCACGTCCAAACATGGCTGCGATGGGTCGCTTTCGTCGGCAGCCCCGTCGAGTGGCCCCGACGCACAACCTTGCGTTGGGTCGGGGGCACCCGCAGACCTTCCGCCCGCCGAAGCCGCTGCACCTAGCGCTTGCCGGCGCGCCAACCTTCCTGCCGCAGCAGCGCGGCGATCCGGCGGTAGCCATACCGCGGGTGCGCGTCCGACAAAGCGTGCAGGCGAGCCACCATCTGCTGCTGCCGATCGTTCCGCCGCCCGGCTTGGTACCAGAAGCTTGCCCGTGACCGCCGCAAGACCCGGCAGCCCGCCCGGAGCACAGCCCGTCCTGCACGGCGGCCGTCACCATCCGCTTTTTGTGCCCCCGGGCTCATAATTTTTTCGAGGGCGTACTCCAGCACCCGCTTGGCCAGCAGGGCCTCGGCCAGCAGCTTCTTTAACTCCGTGTTCTCTCGCTCCAGGTCCTTCAAGCGCCGGGCCTCGTTCAGGCCCATCTGGCCAAACTGCTTCCTCCAGCGGTGGAAGGTCACATCCGAGAGGTTCTTTTCCCGGCAGATCTCCATGATGCTCTTGCCACTGTCCGCTTCCCGCAGGATGCGGACTTTGTCTTCGGTGCTATAACGCTTCCCTTTCATGGTCTGGGTCCTGATACTCCTTCCGACGTTGTTCATAACCACGTGGTGCGGAACCCAAGAGTGAAGCACGACGCGGTTGTGAACCACTCGGCCGGCGGCCATAAAGGCGTTGGCCGCCACTCGGCCCTGGCACGATCACGGTCTTCTGGGTCCGTCGCCACGAGCGACCAAGAAAGATCACCGGTCGTGCCAGGCGCCCTCGGCGTAACGTATGAGAGAACAACATCCCGAGAGGATTCTTGTATCAGGTCGACGAGCCGCCGGGGTAGCCGAGCGAATCACGGTCACAAAATGAATGCCACCCAATGGAACGAACAGCCTTATTTCGCAGCCCTCGATTGGGCACGCGCGCACCACGATGTGGTGATCATTGATCGGCTCGGGCAAATTAAAGTAGCACTCCGCTTCGAGCACACCGCCGAAGGCTGGGCGAGCCTGCGGACTCTGCTGGTCCAGTATCCCAAGTTAGGTAGTGGGTCAGTTTGTGTAGGTTGGGCTTTATGCCCGACACCGAAACCCTCGACATCCCTCTGTCGGGAATAAACCCCGACCTACAGTTACCGCTCAATTCAGGCAAACTGACCCACTACCCCAAGTTACCGCTGGCGGTGGAAACCAGCCACGGCACGGTCGTCGAGCAATTGTTCGCAACGGGCGCCAGCGTTTATCCTGTCAACCCCAAGACGGCGACCCGCTACCGCGAGCGCCATGCGCCGGCGGACGTCAAAGACGACCAGCGCGACGCCTGGAGCCTAGCCGACGCGCTGCGCCTGGACGGACACGCGTGGCGGGCGCTGGCGCCGCAGGACCCGATCGTCGCCGAACTGCAGCTGCTCTGCCGTGACGAGATCGCGCTCATTCAGCAGCGCACCGCGCTGGCCAATCAGCACAAGCAGGCGCTGCACGAATATTATCCGGCGGCGCTGGAAGCGTTTGATGACTGGGTTAGTCGGAGCGCCTGGGACTTTGTCGTAGCTTTCCCCACGCCCGCGTTGCTGCACCAAGCAGGCCGGCGACGCTGGGAAAAGTTCCTGCACACGCACAAACTTTGGTGCCCGACAACCGCCGAGCACCGGCTGGAGATTCTGGCACGCGCGGCGGCGCTCAGTGGCACGGCTCCGACCATCGCGGCGAAGAGCTTGCTGGCGGTGTCGTTGGCGCGCGTGTTGCAGACCCTCGAGAACCAGCTGGAAGATTATCGCGCACGCATCGCCGCCGTTTTTGTCCGCCACCCGGATCATGACTTGTTCGGTTCGCTGCCCGGTGCGGGCCCGAAGCTGGCCCCGCGGCTGCTCGGCGAGGTCGGCGACGACCGCACCCGCTTCCCCGAAGCCATGGGGCTGCAATGCATCGCGGGCACGGCTCCCGTCACCAAACAGTCCGGCAAGCTTTGCTACCAGCAGATACGCCACGCCTGTAATGACACCTTGCGCGCGACCGTTCATCTCTGGGCGGACTTAAGCCGCCCCCCACGCTGCGCCTGGGCCGAGGCGTATTATCAGGCGCACCGGAAAAAGGGACAGTCCCATGCCTGTGCCTTACGCTGCCTCGGACAACGCTGGCTGAAAATCCTCTGGAAAATGTGGCAAACTCACACGCGTTACGACGAGGCGCTGCACACCCGTCATCAGACGCAACACGGCTCGTGGGTGCTAGCGCTCGCGGCGCCCGACACACCCTGATGAAAAAACACTTTCAAACACAGAGAACATCTTTCTTTCAGGCCCAGACCGACTCTTCAAGCGGCTCGAATTTCCGGGATCACGTCATATGCGATCCGATCCTTCCACGCCGGATGCAGGCTGGCCATCCACGGCCGATGTTCCGTGCCCTTCAGGGCGATGATGCGCGCCGCGCGTCGAAAATCCTTTTCGGCCACCTGGACGGGTTTGGTCCCGGTGTGTTTTTCCGGGATGCCCCGTTCCCGCAGCCGCCGCGCCGCGTGCGGTGAAAGGCCGTCCGGCGGCGCCAGATGGATCGCCAGCCCGCGGGAGAACGCGCGCCAGTCAAGTCCGCGCCGGGCCGCCTCGTGGTTAAACAGGGCCTCGGCGTAGCGGCTCCGGTAATAGTTGCCGGTGCAAAGAAACAGGATTTCGCGCATGGAAGCCCGTTAGCAAACCGCAGCGACCGTCCTCTTGGCAAGCGTGGGTCGTTGAGCGGAGAATTCAGAAGCCAAGAGTCAGGTGCTTGATGCTAGACGTCAGGGGACGGGTTAGCGGATGACCGAAGAGATTCCAGGGCCTCTACACGTGTTTGACTAGGGCGCCTGCCGACCCCTAACGTATGCCGCCATCATGAAGACGCTTTTTGTCGGAGATATCAATGTTGACTTGATGTTGGGTGGGATGCAGTCCCCGCCGATGACTGATCGCGAGGTCGTCTGCCGAACATTCAAGGTGACCATGGGAAGCTCTGCCGTGATCGCGGCCTGCGCCTATGCCGCGCTAGGCGGGAAGGCAAGTTTCATCGGCCTGGCCGGCAAGGACGACTACGGCAAGTTCATGCTGAACGGGCTGCGGAAGGCCGGGGTTGACATCCGCCTCGTCCGCCGCACCGGCACCGTAAAGACCGGCGTGACGGTCAACATGATCCACAGCAGGAGCCGCACGCAGGTCACCTATCCCGGGACCATCGCCGAGTTCCGCGGGTGGAATATTACGGAGCGCTACCTGCGCGGTTTCGGCCACGTCCACTTCGCCGGGCCGTACCTTCAGACCAAACTGCGCCCACACATCACGCGGCTGCTCCGGCTCGCTCGCCGAATGGGTCTGTCCACATCGCTGGATCCCCAGTGGGATCCGACGGAGAAGTGGGAATTCATGCATATGTGGCTGCCGCTTCTCACTTACTTTTTCCCGAACGGAGACGAAGCGCGATCCATCACGCACACTACCTCTATGGAGAAGGCGTGCGCGATCCTGTCTTCGCTCACCGCCTGTCCTGTGATTAAAGCCGGGAAGCACGGCGCCATCGCGCACATTGACGGGAAAATCCGGTCCCTGCCGACGCCATGGGTCAAGGTCGTCGACACCACGGGCGCGGGCGATTCCTTTAACGCCGGATTCCTGTTTGCCGTGCTCGAAAAGAAGATGCCGTTGCTGAACGCCGTGCGATTCGCGAACGCGACCGGCGCCCGCTCCTGCAAGTTCGCTGGCGGCACGGCAGCCCGTTCGACTTACCGAGATGTCGTTCAACTCGTGGAGAAATCCGCATGAACGCTTTTGAGAAACTGCTCGCACTCCCCGCAGCTGAACAGAAACGCAAAGGCATTGAGCACACTCCGCGCGAGATCGCCCAGCAGCCGGCGGTCTGGCAGAAGACGGCGAGCCTGCTGGCCGGCAAGCTGGACAGTGTGCGATCTTTCTGCCTGAAGGCGGGAGTCACGGGCAGGGCCAGATCCGTCATCGTCCTAACCGGGGCCGGAACATCCGAATTCATCGGCAGCGCCCTCGCCGGCGCGCTGCGCCGCACCCTCAGGCGGGACGCGATCTCAATACCGACGACTTACCTCGTGACGCACATGCCGTCAGCGTTCGTACCCGGCCACAGGTACACGATCATCTCTTTTGCGCGGTCGGGGAATTCGCCGGAATCTCTGGCCACCTATGAGTTCGCAAAGAGAGTCGTCCCTCGCGCGTTCCACATCGTGATAACGTGCAACAAAGACGGCGCGCTGGCCAAGGCCGCGCGCAAGGATGCGAACGCCCTCTGTCTCGTGCTGCCGAAAGAGACCGACGACCGGTCCCTGGCCATGACCAGTTCTTTCTCCTCCATGGCTCTGACGGGAATTGGGCTGGGTTTCCTCAACGACATCGGAGAGTATCAAAGACTCGCCGGCCGCCTGGGCAGTGCAGCACAGCGCGTTATCAGCGCGTACGGCGACGCCTTGGCGGAGTTCGCCGCTCGCCCCTTCACGCGCGCCTGTTTCCTGGGCTCCAACACGCTCTGCGGCACGATGCAGGAGTGCCACCTGAAGATGCAGGAGATGACCAACGGCCGCGTCGCCTCCCGGTTCGATTCGTTTCTCGGCCTCCGCCACGGGCCACAGGTCTTTGTGAACCGCGAGGCCGTTGTCGTCGCGGCGCTTGCCTCCGACCCCTTTGTGCGCCGCTACGAGTTCGATCTGTTGAAGGAGCTGAGAACCAAGAAGCAGGGCTGCGGCACGCTGGCGATCTGCGACCGGGCGACTCCGGAGATCCGGGGCGTTGCCGATGTGGTGTTGGAGTTGTTTCCCGGCGAGGAGCCCGTGCACGATGACTACCGCGTCATGACGGATGTGGTGGCCGGGCAAATGCTGGCGGTCTTCAAGAGCCTGAACCTTGGGCTCAAACCGGACAATCCAAGCCCGGGCGGCACCATCAACCGCGTGGTGCAGGGTGTGACCATCTACGAGCCGCCGACCGGAAAGTAATTCTTCGGCAGACGCAGAACAAGCGAACAACGAGGAAAATATGGAAAATAGCAGATTTGGACGCTTCCGCGCTTCGCCGCTCCTTGATCTCATTGCCGCACATAAGAAGGGCGAAGCCATCGGTATTGCCTCGCTCTGCACCGCCAATCGCTACGCCCTGCAAGCGGGCATGATGCAAGCCCGGCAGGACAACTCGCTCGTCTGCATCGAAGCCACCTGCAACCAAGTCGACCAATTCGGCGGCTATTCCGGACTTACTCCGCAACAGTTCGCAAACATGGTGGGTGACGTCGCGACGTGCGTACGCCTGCCGCATGAACGCATCGTGTTGGGCGGCGATCATCTCGGTCCCAATGCCTGGCGCGACAAGGACGCCAAAACCGCCATGAGGCTCGCACGCGATCTTCTTCGCGCCTATGTGCTGGCCGGCTTCACGAAGATCCATCTCGACGCAAGCATGCCTTGCGCTGACGACATCGTTGACGGTCGGCCCGGCATTGCCCCCCGCTGCGTGGCGGAGCGCGCCGCGGAGCTCTGCGCCGCGGCCGAGGCGGCTCTTGCCGAGCGTCCGAAAGGAAGTCCGGCCCCGCTCTACATCGTGGGCACCGAGGTGCCGAAACCCGGCGGGGCCCAAGAAGAGTTGTCGACAGTCCAAGCAACGGACCCCGCCGACGCCGAGGCGACTATCAGTATGACGCGCGAGGCGTTTGCGGAACGGGGACTTCAACACGCGTGGGAACGCGTAGTGGCGCTGGTCGTGCAGCCGGGGGTCGAGTTCGGCGACCACACGGTGTTCCCCTACGACCGGCAGAAAGCGGCGATGTTGTCCACTCTGATTACCCGCCATGAGCATCTCATCTACGAGGCGCACTCCACCGACTACCAGACGCAGGAAGCGCTAAGGCAGATGGTGCAGGATCACTTCGCGATTCTGAAAGTCGGGCCGGGGTTGACGTTCGCTTTCCGCGAAGCCGTGTTTGCGCTGGCGGCCATCGAGCGGGAGTGGCTGATGCGTAAGTCGGCAGCGCTCTCCGACCTGCCGGCCATTCTGGAAAAGGTGATGCTCAGTCAACCGAAGTACTGGGCCAACTACTACCACGGCAGCACGGAAGACCTCGCGTTCGCGCGCAAGTACAGCTTCAGCGATCGGGTCCGTTACTACTGGACCAACCCCCTCGTGCAACAAGCGCTTGGCAGGCTCATGGAAAACCTGACGAGATTCCCACCGCCCCTCTCGGTGCTGAGCCAGTTCATGCCGGCCCAGTATGAGGCCATAACGCAGTGTCGCATCGCCAACGCACCTGTGCCGCTGGTATTGAGCAAAGTCATGGAGGTAACGGGAAAATACGCGCACGCGTGCGGGCTGTAGCCGGAGGGAAGATCAGTCTTCCTCGAAAGCGCTGGCGGCCAGATGTGCCGCCGCCTGAGAAGGGTCAAATCGATCCCCAATCTAACCCATCACTTGACCTCAGATGTCTACCCCCAGGCGCAGAGAAAACAGAATCATCGCAGGAGAATCGATTCAGTCGGTCATCAGGCAGATCGCCGTGATGGCGAACACCATCCCGACGACGTGAGCCGGCAACGGCAGCCGGCCATAAAGCGTCAGCGACAGGATAATCGTGATCACCGGCGCGAGCGCATTGGTCATCGGGGCGACGATGATGGCCTTGCCATAGCGAAAGGCATAGACGATCAGCAGCGCGCCGACCGAGTTGAGCAAGTGGATCAGCGCCGCCAAACCCGGTCCCCTGAAGCCCCAGTTGATCGGCTGGTGGAAATCCGTCATCGCCAGCGCCACCGGCACCAGCAGCAGCCCGGTGACCATCATGTAAAAAAAAATGCTCTCAGCGGCCATCCGCTCGTTGGAGAACTTCATCATGTAGGCCTGCAGGCCCCACGCCAAGAAGACCCCGAGGGCGAGGACGAGGCACAGATAACCTTTGACCACAGTGCCGTCCGGCTTGGAGTAGGAAAGCAGGACCAAGGCTGGCAGCGCCAAGCCGATCCCGAGCCATTGCCGGCGGCGGGCGCGCTCCTTGAGCAAGGACACGGACAGAGCGATCGTCACCAAGGGACTCAGCGATATCACGGGAAACACGATGTAGGCGGGGCCCCGTTTCAGCGCTTCGAAGAGCACGAGTTGCCCGCCCGCTCCGGTGAAGCCGACGAGCGCGCCCAACCAGATCGACTTGGGGTCGCGCTCAAGCTTCCACCGGTTGAGGCGCAGCGCCACGAGCGCACAGGGGACCATCGTCAACGCCCACACCGAGTAACCCAAGGTGGGCGGAAAGCCCGCCTTCTCCGGGACCTCGATCAAGGCACCCCAGACCCCCCAGAAGCCTGTCGTGACCAGCGCGAACAGAAGCCACGGACGGCCGGGCCTGGCCGGCGCCGCATTTCCGGTGTTTTCGCTGTTCAAACGGTCAACCCCAGCAGGCGCGCGGCGTTTTCTTGGTAAACCTTCTTCAAGATCCCCTCAGACAGACCAAGTCCGTAGATCTGCCAGCGGCCCTGCGGTGGCTTCGGCGCCGGAGCGTAGTCGAAATACTCGTCCTCGGTTTCCAGGAAACGGTAGTAGATCTCGTAGAGCGCGTCACCGAATACCTGCTGCGGTGTGTCGTCTCCGTGCGGGATTGCATCGGTGCCGAAGAGAATCCGGTCCTGATATTTCTCGAAAAACCGGCGCGCCGCCCGGGGCTGGCGTCCCAGCTCGCCGGCGCGGGCGGCAATGTCGGTAAGCATGTTGGGGAAGCGATCCATGCACTCGCCGACGTAGGCCAGGTTTTCCGCGTCATGCCCGACGTGGGCGCAAACGAACTGAGTTTTGGGATGGCGCGCATAGACGCGATTGCGGGCCTCCAGTAGTTCCTGATTGCTGGGGAAATCGCTCCCATAGAATGACCAGTCGGGATGGTTATGCAGTTCCTCGTAGCGTTCGTTGTATTTGTCGATCGGGAGGAAGAACGCCTCGGGATCCGAGACGTGGATGGTGACTGGGATCTTCAATGCGCCGCAGACTTCCCACATGGGGTCGAACCGCGGATCGTCTATTTTCACCAGCGATCCCGTTGTGATCCCCTGACGCAGATAGAGGCCGAGGGTTTTGAGGAGCTTCAGCCCCTTGGCGCCGGCTTTGTACGCGCGCTGGATTTCTTCCGCCTGCCACTGTGGATAGCCGGGCTCGTTCGTCCGTCCCCAGCTCGGCTCCACGAAGCTCACAAAACGGCCGGGGTGGGCCTGGTCGTAGGTCTTCAGCGTCTCGGCCAGTCCGACTCCCACGCCACCCGTGAGGTTGACCATGGTGCGGATACCCTTGCGGTCCATGACCGGCAGGATTTCGTCAGGCGGCGCCATGTATTTCATGCGCTCGCCGATGTCCACGCCCTGCACCTGCTTCTCGTTAAATCCGAGGTGGGTGTGGAAGTCGATTACGGGAAACCGCGGTCGCAGCACTTTCGTGACCGGCACGTGGAGCATGCTTTTCGGCTCGAATTCCTTGAGCAGAATTTCCGCGCTCTCGAGCGGGGCGGCGGGGCGCCCCGCCGTCTCCGGAGCCGCAGGCGGTTTCGGCGGCGGCGGATTTGACCCACCATATTCACCCGCAGATGCACGGAACCCGGCCAAGCCTCCGCAAAGCGCGGTGCCAACCGTAATAAGCCAGCGACGTCGATTACATGTGTTCATAGGACCTCCATTTTGATGTGAAACTGAGTTGGTGGGAGAGCGGAGCGGTTCACGGAAAATGTTACGAGCCATCATGGGGAAAACTCCAGCACACCGAACTTGTCGGGCGTGTGGAAAGTGGTGCCCAGCGTCGGGCTCCACGCTAGGTTGGCCTTGTGCGCGCAGTCACAACGGAAGAGATTCAGCCGCCAGCGCGTGCCGGCGGCGGGTTTGGTCGCGCTGATCGCGTCGAGAGGTATGCGTATCTCGCAGTTCCATATCCCGGCCTTCTCGTCGATCTTGATGGCCGACTCGTTATGGCTGCTCCACGCGAAGTCCTTCTGGGGCAGAACCACCATGAGGTCGCGTTGTTCGTTGCTCGGGGCGACCTCGTATTCGGAATAATGACGGATGTTTTCCGGGTCGGCGCACGACCCTTTTCTGAGAGGGTTTCCAAAGTGCATGACAGGCTCTAGTTATGACGCTACATTTAATCAGCAGGTTCTCCGAAATTGCGCCGATGGCAGCAAACTGCCCCGGCTCCTATCGTTCACGGTTTTTTCGGCGCGGCTTCGAGCACGAGGACTTCGAACGGTCGCAGCTTTATCTGCATCGACACTCCTGCCTTAAGCTCGGAAACCGGCGGGGCGGCGTCGGCGTAGGCGCTCACTACACGGAAGCTTTGGGTTGCTTCCGCCGGCAACTCAAAAGCCGCGCCGATATCGAGCGCGAACGCAGCTGATTTGTCCGACGGATTGCGCAGCGTGATGATCCCTTTGGCCGGCGACCAGGCGGCCCAGCCGTAGGGTTCGAGCTTGGCTGGATCGCCGCCGATCCAGTGTACGTCGCGCAGTGTGTCGGCGTTGGCGCGCGCCCACTTTGCGGCGTCGGCGAGGTCATCCCAGTTTCTCGCGGTGAGCAACTCGGGCGACAGTAAGAGCTCCTGGAGCTGCGTGCCAGTGCCAAAGAAAGAACGCACTTCGTCCGTAAAATCCCCGGAAGGATCGTCGCCGAGCTTTCGCGCGTACTTCGCGAAAATGATCCCGTGGAGCATGACCGAGTTTAGCGGGAATAGGGGGCCGCGGCGTACAGCGTACTTGAAGGTCTGTGCGTCGCGATAGGTGAGCCACTGCTGCCGAGCGGAGCCGACTCCAGCAAAATCATGATCACTGCCTCCGCGCCAGATGTTGTCGACATGCAGAAGCCACCATGGCGAGGCCCACGTCCCGCCTGTCAGACTTACATACGGGGCGGGCCGAAACCGGCGCAGCTCGGCGACCAGCCGGAGCATCGCATTGATGTCTCGGGCGGCGGCGGGATCGATCACCTCATTCGATTCCGCTCCGAGGCCGGTAGGCAATTTCGGTCCGACGCCGTCGAACTTGAAAAAGGCTACATTGTCGTCGCGCGCGACACCGACGCAGAGTCCGCGAAAACGCTCGTAGTAGCGCGGTCCCGCGAGCGAGAGCCTGCCTTCGTGAATCTCAAATCCCTCGAGCGCGGCATAGGCAAGCCGCTCTTGTCCCGACTTGCCATAGCCGCCCCATGGTGAAAGCCAGATACCCGGAACGACGCCCAAGCGGGCAGCCGCGGCGGTCACGTTTTTCAGTCCTTCGGGCCAACCCGAGTTGAGACGCCACAGCGTATGCGTGTCGTCCCAACCGTCGTCGAGCAGGAAGCAGTCGAGCTTCACGCCGCGCCGTTGCACGAGTTCGAGACCGAGCGTCGCCACGAGCCTGAGCGCGTCCGCTTCGGAATAGGGATTCACCGCCTGGGGGTTGGAGCGAAAACCAAGGGTGTACCACGTGCTGTAATGCAGAAATGGCGCGTAGGGCCGCGGACGCTCACGCTCGAGATAGGCGAGAAACGC
>Ga0116107_1002009_pt1 | contig 11165 bp, 8 predicted proteins | sample June2015DPH_6_10_FD_88969 | JGI IMG/M metagenome (GOLD analysis project Ga0116107, IMG submission 88969) | Peatland microbial communities from SPRUCE experiment site at the Marcell Experimental Forest, Minnesota, USA - June2015DPH_6_100 | ecosystem: Environmental > Terrestrial > Soil > Wetlands >... | reverse complement strand
GAAAAACAAACTATGGCACTAAACGTCAAACCGATCGGCGACCGCATCCTGGTCGAGCCGGTCGAAGAAAAGGAAGTCAAGAAGGGCGGCATCATCATTCCCGATACCGCCAAGGAAAAGCCGCAGGAAGGCATCATTATCGCCCTCGGCACCGGCAAAACCAACGACGACGGAAAGAAAATTCCGTTTGAAGTCAAAAAGGGCGACCGCGTGCTCGTGAGCAAATACGGCGGCACCGAAATCAAAATTGACGGCAAGGAATACAAGATTTTGTCCTCGGACGACATCCTGGCCGTGCTCAGTTAACCTTTCCGCCTTCGCCTCCGGCTTCGGCGTGATTGCGCCAAGCGAAGTGAAGACGGGCAACCAACAACCATCTACCAAGATTAAATATTATGGCAGCAAAACAATTACTATTTGACGAACAGGCGCGGCAGGCGATTTTACGCGGCGTCCAGAAGCTCTCGCGGGCGGTCGTCGCCACGCTCGGTCCCAAGGGCCGCAACGTGGTCATTGACAAGAAATACGGCTCCCCCACCATCACCAAGGACGGCGTGACCGTGGCGAAGGAAATCGAACTGGAAGATCCCTACGAAAACATGGGCGCCCAGATGGTCCGCGAAGTCGCCAGCAAAACCAGCGACACCGCCGGTGACGGCACGACCACGGCCACGGTGCTCGCGGAATCCATTTATCGCGAAGGCCTGAAGTTCGTCACGGCGGGCGGCAACCCCATCGGCATCCAGCGCGGCATCATGAAGGCCGTGGAAGCCGCCGTCGGCCAGCTCGACAAAATCACCAAGAAGGTCAAGGACAAGGACGAAATCCGCCAGGTCGCCGCGGTGTCGGCCAACTGGGATTTCCAGATTGCCGACAAAATCGCCGAGGCGATGGACAAGGTCGGCAAGGACGGCACGATCACGGTCGAGGAGGCGAAGTCCATCGAGACGACGCTCGAGGTGGTCGAAGGCATGCAGTTCGACAAGGGCTATCTCTCGCCTTATTTCGTCACCAACGCCGAGACGATGGAGGCGAAACTCGAGGACGCCTACATCCTCAATTACGAAAAGAAAATCAGCAGCTTGAAGGACATGCTGCCGTTGCTCGAAAAGGCCGCGCGCTCGGGCAAACCGCTGCTCATCATCGCCGAGGAAGTCGAAGGCGAAGCGCTCGCCACACTCGTGGTGAACAAGCTGCGCGGCACGCTCAGCGTCTGCGCCGTGAAAGCACCGGGCTTCGGCGACCGCCGCAAGGCCATGCTCGAAGACATCGCCGTCCTCACCGGCGGCAAGTTCATCAGTGAAGACCTCGGCATCAAGCTGGAGAGCATTGAACTGACCGATCTCGGCCGCGCCAAGAGCGTGGTGGTGGACAAGGAAAACACCACCATCGTCGAAGGCGGCGGCAAATCGTCCGACATCCAGGGCCGCGTGAACCAGATTCGCCGCCAGATCGAGGAGACCACCAGCGATTACGACCGTGAGAAATTGCAGGAACGCCTGGCCAAGCTCGCCGGCGGCGTGGCCGTCATCAACGTCGGCGCTGCAACCGAGACCGAGATGAAGGAAAAGAAAGCCCGGGTTGAGGACGCGTTGCACGCGACCCGCGCGGCCGTCGAGGAAGGCATCGTGGCTGGCGGTGGTGTGGCGTTGCTGCGCTGCCTGCCCGCCATCGAAGCCGTCAAAGGTGCCAACGAAGACGAAAAGATCGGCGTGGACATTGTGAAACGCGCCGTCGAGTCGCCGACCCGTGAACTGGCGAAAAACGCCGGCGTGGAAGGCTCCGTGGTCGTCGAGGAAGTCAAGAAGCGCAAGGGCAACGAAGGTTACAACGTGGCCACCAACGAGTACGAAGACCTCGTGAAGGCCGGGATCGTGGATCCGAAGAAGGTCACGCGCACCGCGTTGCAAAACGCGGCATCCATTGCCGGATTGCTGCTCACGACCGAGTGCCTCATCACCGACATTCCGGAGAAGGAAAAACCGGCCCCGATGCCCGGTGGCGGCGGCGGCGGCATGGGCGGAATGGATTATTAATCAGGTAGGGACGGCCCGCCGGGCCGTCTGCTCGGACGTGCGGGCCGCGCGTCCCTACCAACGAAATCACGAGCGAGGCTGGAAGCAATTCCAGCCTCGTTTTTATTTGGATTCGAGAAAAACACCTGGAGCGGCGAAGACAATTTTCAGGATGAATTTGTGTGGTAGAGCGTTTCCAGTTATTACGTAGCGCAGGCTTTCCAGCCTGTGGGTTCAGGCGACTTTCCAGTCGCCTCTTTCGTGCTGATCAATCACGGGACAAGAATGTCCCGCAAACCCGCAGACAAGAATGTCTGCGCTACATCAAAGTTGTAATCGCTCGTAGCACCCACCTTCCGCCTTCGCGGCGCGCCAAAGCGCCACTGCGGCGCGACGGCGGCCGGCGGGTTCAATGCGGCGCGACGCAGCATTGTGACTTCCGTCGTCATGGATTTCATAAGACAGGGAAGGATCCGCCGCTTCAATTTTTGTGTTTCCGGTTTCAGGCGGGGCGCCTGAAACAACCCGCGAGACGCGGGTGCTACTTTATAATTGCCGCTGACCTTCAAGGTGGCGCGGTTGTTCAAACTGCCCATCGAGGAAATTTTTGAATTGGGCAAGGACTGAACGGGTGTGAAGCAATTCCCGCCCCGTTTTTTATTCGCGGTTCGAAACGCCGCCGGTTAATTTCGGAACTGATGACACCAACCAATCTTCACGCGGCGCGGGAAGTTTACCGGAAAATCGCCGACAACATCGCCAAAGTCATGCGCGGGCAGGCCGGGGCCACCCGCAAACTGCTGGCCGCGCTGGCCAGCGGCGGGCATGTGCTGCTCGAAGACTTTCCGGGCACCGGCAAGACCACCCTCGCCAAGGCGCTCGCCCGCTCCATTGACGCCCGGTTCAAACGCATCCAGTTCACGCCCGACCTGCTGCCGTCGGACATCCTGGGCGTGTCGGTGTACAGCCAGCAGGACCAGCAGTTTCATTTTCATGAAGGGCCGGTGTTCACCGACATCCTGCTGGCCGATGAAATCAACCGCGCCTCGCCGCGCACGCAGTCAGCGTTGCTCGAGGCCATGGGCGAAAACCAGGTGAGCGTGGAAGGCGAACGCCGCAGCCTGACCGAACTGTTTTTCGTCATCGCCACGCAAAACCCGGTCGAATTCCGCGGCACCTATCCCCTGCCGGAGGCGCAAATGGACCGGTTCGCCATGCAGTTCACCCTTGGCTATGTGCCGCCGGACGAGGAGGTGGCCATCCTCACCGCCCAGGAACACAACCATCCGCTCAAGGATTTGAAACCTTGCGCCACCCGCGCCGACGTGCTGTTGCTGCGGCGGGCGGCAGAGGAGGTGCGGATCAGCGAGGAATTGAAACGTTACGCCGTGGACCTGGCGGGGGCCACCCGGACCGCAGCGGGCGTTCAACTCGGTGCCAGCCCGCGCGCCTCAATTGCCCTGATGAAAACCGCCCAGGCGCTGGCCTTGTTCGAAGGCCATGATTTTGTCACGCCGGAGCAGATACAGTCGCTGGCCGTGCCGGTCATCGCGCATCGGCTGGTGCTGGAACCGCAGGCCCGTTTTTCCGGAGTCACGGCGCCCGGCGTCGTGGAAGACGTTTTGAAGAAATTCAAAGTGCCGGCGTAATCTAAATGACGAATGATGAATTAAACAGGCACCACCGAAGCAAAGCACATCAACCCCCATTGGCCATTCGTCATTCGTCATTTGCGATTTCGTGAGGCCGATCTACAAACTGATTTACCGGATTTACCGCGTCACCTCCGGTTTGTGGCACTGGTCGCGGCGCCGGTTCACGCCGGCAGGGTTCTGCCTGGCCGGCGCGCTGCTGGTCACCGGCTCCGTTGGTCTGGACGTTGAAAACACCGTCACCTACCAGGCTTTCTCACTGTTGCTGGTGTTTTTGATTCTGGCATTTGCCGCCAGCTGGTTTTTCCGGGCGCGTTTTTCCGTGCAACGCTCGCTGCCACGCCTGGGAACCGCCGGCCAGCCGCTGGGTTATCGGGTCCGGGTCAAGAACCTGACGACAAGGACGCAGAACGGCCTGACGTTGCTGGAGAATCTCGCGGATGCGCGACCCGCTTTTCCGGACTGGCTGGAGTTTCAACAGGCGGAAAGCCGCCGGATCCGCTCATTCCGTTTTGGTGAACGGCGGCCGGACAATCCGTTTCAAACGGCGATGGTCAAGGAACGCAAAGTCCCGCCACTGCCGCCGAAGGGCGAAGGGGAGGTGCGCATGGAAATCCTGCCGCTGCGCCGCGGGGTTTTGCGGTTCACCGGGGCCGCCCTGGCCCGGACCGATCCCCTGGGGTTGTTCCGGTCGTGCGTCACGGTCCCCGCCCCGCAGACGGTTTTGATTCTGCCGAAACGCTATTTGCTTCCGCCCATCGCGTTGCCCGGCTCGATGAAATATCAGGAAGGGGGCGTGGCGCTTGCGGCGAACGTGGGACGCAGTGATGAATTTGTCGCCCTGCGGGATTACCGCCGGGGCGACCCGTTGCGGCACATCCACTGGCGAAGCTGGGCCAAAGCGGGCCGGCCGATCGTGAAGGAGTTCGAGGACGAATTTTTTGTGCGGCATGCGCTGGTGCTGGACACCTTCACCGCCGAGCCGCACAGCGAAATCCTGGAAGAGGCCGTGTCTGTCGCCGCCTCGTTTGCCAGCACGGTGCTGACCCAGGAATCGTTGCTCGATTTGTTGTTTGTCGGGGCGGAATCCTATTGCTTCACCGCGGGGCGGGGTTTGGGGCATGTGGATCGGATGCTGGAAATTCTGGCGGGGGTGCGCGCCTGCCGTGATCAGCCGTTCCCAATGCTGGAGCATCTGGTGCTCAGTCACATCTCGGCGGTCAGCGGCTGCGTTTGCGTGCTGCTCGCGTGGGACGAGGCCCGCCGTGAATTTGTGAAAAGGCTGCAGACCCTCGACGTGCCGGTGCTGGTGCTGGTCGTTGCCGCCCCGGGCCGGGCCGGGCTGGACCCCGGGCCGTTGCGGGATAAACCGCACCGGTTCCAGGTGCTGGAGTTGGGACGGATCGAACAGGACCTGGCCGGGTTGACCGGATGATCCCTCCATGAAACCGAATCCGCCAAGCATAGAAACCCCGGGCCTAAAAACGCCGCCCTTCCTCTTGGGCGCGACCCTGCTGTTTTGGGGCTGGCAGACGGGGTTTCTGGCCGTCGGCGCCATTATGGCGGTGGTGCTGGAAGGCGCCCGGTGGGTCGGGGTGCGCTGGGATTTGGCGGACGAGGATTTCAATCGCATCTGGAATTTTTGCACTTTACTGGTCCTGACCGCCGGGATTTTCGGCTTCGGCACCACCGCCGGGCCGGGCGGATTCAGTGGTTTGTTCCGCGGATCAGCGATTGCCGTGGGAACCAAGGTCGGTCTTTCCGGGGAACGCACGGCGACCGCCCTGCTGCGCTGGCTGCCCATGCTTTTGTTTCCCTTCATTGCCGCGCAGGCCTTCAGCACCGTCGAATCTGCGCCGCTGACGGCGGTTTCCATTATTCTGCGCTGGCGCCGGCGGGGGGAACTCAAGGCGGGACGCGTCGTGCCGCCCGGGCCCCGCATGGACGTGTTTTATCCTTACTTCATCGTTTGCCTGTTTGCCGCGAGCATCCATGCCAACCGCGGCGACGAGGCGTTCTTTTGGGGACAATGCGTCCTGCTGGTGTGGGCGTTGTGGCCGCTGCGTTCGCGCCGCTTCGGCGTCGTCATTTGGGTCGCCACCTTGGCCCTGGCAATCGTCATTGGTTATTTGAGTCAGGGCGGCTTGGGCCGTTTGGAACGACAGATGATCGGCTACAATGCGCAATTGCTCGCGCGTTTCCTGCAGACCCGGACGGATCCGGGTCAAAGAGCGACTGCCTTGGGCCAGATTGAACGCCTGAAAATGTCCGGCAAAATTGTTGTGCGCGTTCTCCCGGCCGGCGGTGCCCCGCCGCCCACCTACCTGCGCGAAGCCAGTTATCAGGATTTCCGGCGGGAAAGCTGGTATGCCGGCAGCACCCGTAATCTTTTTGAAAACGTTTCGCACGCCAGCACCAACGAAAACACATGGATATTGCTGTCCGGCAAAACCAACACCGCGGCGGTCAACATCGCCTGCTATCTCACCGGCACGGCGCAGGAAAGTCATTACCCGGCGGGACTGCTCCCCCTCCCGACCGGAAGCAGGCAGTTGGAAAACCTGAATGCCTATCTGCTTCACCAAAACAAAACCGGGGCGGTGCTGGCAGAAGGACCGGGTCTGGTCATCTTCGATGCCTTTTACGGTCCCGGCGCCACCATTGATTTCCCGCCGGACACCAACTGGGATTACCTGGTTCCAACCAACGAAAAGCCGGCGCTGGACCGTGTCATTGCCGAAGCGAAAATGCCGGGGCCAGACCAGGCGCGGACACTCCAGGCCGTCCAGGGTTTTTTCCAGGGCAAATTCACCTACAGCACGTGGCTGGGGCCGGAAAAAATGCCGGCCACGGGCACAACGCCATTGGGCCAGTTTTTATTGCATAGCCGCAGCGGGCATTGCGAGTACTTTGCCACCGCCACCGCGCTGTTGCTCCGCGAGCTGGGAATTCCCGCCCGCTACGCCGTCGGCTACGCGATCCATGAAAATTCCGGCAACGGCTACGTGGTGCGCGATCGCGACGCCCATGCGTGGTGCCTGGTGTGGAATCCGGAAACAAAAACCTGGGAGGATTTTGACACCACGCCGGCATCGTGGATCGCCATCGAGGGCAAACGTGCATCGCTCATGCAACGGTTTTCAGATTGCTGGTCCTGGATCGGATTCCAGATCGCCAAATTCCGATGGGGCCGGACGGAATGGCGCCGGTACTTCCTTTGGGCGCTGGTCCCGGTGCTGGCGTTGCTGCTGTACCAGATCCTCTTCCGCCACGGCCGCAAACGGCACCGGCAAAAGCACTCTACAGACGACGATGTACGGATGTCCTGGCCGGGACTGGATTCGGAATTTTATCAACTGGAGAAACAACTGGCCGAACGCGGCGTGACGCGCCAGGCCAGTGAACCGCTTTCCGACTGGCTGGCGCGCGCCCTGGCCGATCCCGCCCTGAAAAGTTTGCAGGTTCCCTTGCAGGCATTGCTCCCCCTGCATTACCGGTATCGGTTCGATCCACCAGGCTTGAGCCAGGAAGAGCGCGAAGCCTTGAAACGCGAAGCAAAGGCTTGTCTCGATGCCCTGCCGAAAACGACGATGGGTTAGCAAGAAAGACGCCCACTAAAAGCAGTTGACAACTAATTTTAGTCCAACAGGAAACAGCGGCCTATTTGCTGGAAGTGGAACATTTGTGAATGTTTCCAAAAAAGACCGCGGAGACTTAAATTTTCAGGCCAAAGACAACGATAGATTTACTCATTTTTTTATTTGCCACTCAACGAAGGAGGGAGGCAGTTCTCTTTTGAGATGGCGAATAGCGTTACAAGACTTTCAAATTAACAAATCGCCGAGTAATTGACAGACCGGCACTTTCAGCGCATTTTTCCATCGTGAAGTCGTTGCAGGAAATCGAAGAGGCCATTGCCGGGCTGCCGGCCAAGGCGCGCCGTCAGCTGGTGCAGGACATTCCCGCACTATGCCCCGACGCGTTTCCGGCTGATGGTTGGGACGCCATTCTTCACGATGCCACGCCACGTCCTGCGCTTGCCACGCTACTCGACAAACTGGACGCCGAATACCAGCAAAAGCCCGAAAGTTTTTTAACGTTGAACGACAAATCTTTGCGGAGTAAAAAGTGACTTCGCGCGGCACAACCGATTTCTGGCGGTTGTATCACGCCCTTCCCCCGAAGGTTCGCCAGGCGGCTCAAAACGCTTTTCAAAAATTTCTGGATAATCCGGCGCATCCCGGTTTGCAATTGGAACGCCTGCGTTCCGATGCGCGCGTGTGGTCGGTTCGTGTTACCCGGAATTATCGCGCCGTCGCGCGGCGCTACGACGATAACTGGCTTTGGTTTTGGATTGGCTCACACGAAGAATTTGACCGGCGTTTTCCGAAATAAAATCAGCCAAGGCAGGATGCCATTCCAGCCTCGTTTTTGTTTTCAGGTCAATTGCTCGGCGGCGGGCTGACGGGTTTTTCCTGGAGCCGGCGCAACTGGTTTTCAAACTGCGCCATGCGGGTGTTGAGGCGTTCCAGAATTTTGCGCACGTCGGCAGGGATGGCAACACAGTCCGCGCAATGATGCCGCGTGGCATCGTTGCCCTTGACAGGATATTCGAATTTTTTACCGCAGGCCCGGCAGGTGCGGAGGCGCTGGCCGGAGGTGACTTTTTCCATGGCCGGAGTTTAGCTCAAAATCCGACGGGCGCAAACAGTTGCAAGTTCATCGGGATTTTTTCACCGCTGCTTCTTTTCAAGATCGCGGACGGCACTGGTGACCCCGCCGTCCATCAGCAGCCGGCGGTCGCGCGACCGGGTTTCGCCCACCGCCGTGACACGGATGGCCGCTTCGTCGGTGACGGGACATTCGTGTTCGCAAATGCCGCAGCCGATGCAGAGCGCGGGATCCACGTAAGGCCGGCGCAACGTGATCGGATTTCCATCGCGTTTGGTGATGGTGATTTCGCGCGAGTAAATCGCCTTGGGCGAAACCGGGCAAACCTCCTCGCAAACCACGCACGGGGTTTCCATGGACCACGGCAGGCAGCGGCCATGATCGAAAAAGGCCGTGCCGAGCCGGATTGGGCCTTCCGCTGCGAACGGGCCGAGGCCGGTTTTTTCCTCAATGGTGATGCGCTGGATCGCGCCGGTGGGGCAGACCTGGCCGCAGAGCGTGCAGTTCACCTCGCAGTAGCCGAGTTTCATGTTGAGGATCGGCGTCCAGATGCCTTCCAGACCGGATTCCATCAGCGCTGGCTGCAACACGTTGGTCGGGCACACGCGGAGGCACTGGTCGCATTTGATGCAGCGCTCGAGAAAATCCTTTTCCGCCACCGACCCGGGCGGACGGATGACCTTTTTGCTGTAATTCCGGTCCGAGGCGCCGGAGGCCCGGCCAAAAGCATAAAAAGTCAGGCCCAGCAGGGTGCCGAGAAAGGCGCGCCGGCCCGGCACAACGGGCGCGGTGATTTCGCGCTGGAGCGCCGGCATGAACTTGAACGAAATGGCGTCTTCGGGACAGTCCTCGATGCAGTTGAAGCAGACGAAACATTCACTCTTGCGCAATTGCGTGTGCGGGTCGGACGCGCCTTCGCAGCTTTTCAGGCAGAGGTCGCAGTCCACGCACTTGTGCGGATCGCGATCAATGCGCCAGAGCGCGGCGGTGGACAGCGTGCCGAGAAACGCGCCGAGCGGGCAGAGCACCCGGCAGAAAAACCGCGGAATCACCACGTTCATGCCCACGAGGAACACGAGCAGAAAACCAATGACCCAGGCGCCGACGTGAAAATATTGCCGCACATAGACGCTCGACGGGAAAAAGAGGTTCAGCATCGGCAAAATCGCCGCGGTCATCGAGCGATGAAACAGGCAGATCGGGTCGAGCCAGCCGATTTGCAGGCTGCCGCAAACCGCCGCCACAAGCATGGCAATGAGGATGACATATTTGAGCGAGTACAGTTTTTTGTAGCGGTTGGCCTCGATACGCTCGCGCTCCTCCGCCCGGCGTTTGCCGAGCAGCCAGCCGATGAAATGGTGCAGGATGCCGTAGGGACAAATCCAGTTGCAGAAGATTCGCCCGAACAAAAGCGTCGGCAGGATGAGCAGCAGGCTCCACAGCAGGCCCATGTAGACCGTGTGCGTGGTAATGGCCGTCGCGAAGGCAACCAGCGGATCAAGTTCGAGGAACAGCGAGACCGGATAACCCTTGAGATACCGGAGGTCGGTGACGAAGACGAAAAACAAAAACAGGCTGAAGAAAAAAACCTGCGATATGCGGCGGACGGTGCGGGTTTTCATGGTCAGGCCTGGACTTCCTTGTACACCAAGTCCTTCCAGTTGGGGTTGCCGAGGCCGCGGGTTTGGGCCTTGTGAACGTAGGTCAACTCGGCGAGGTCGCGCTCCATCAGGTGCGTGTAACCATAGCTGTCCACGGCCACCATGTCCGTGCCCGCAACCACCGTATTCATCGGCTTCACATCGGAGAGGCGCCCGCCGGTCGGGCCGTTTTTCATCAGCACGTTCATGCCGTCAAGCACCACGAGCGTCGGTTTCATCATCAGCGCGAAATCCGAAACAATGCTGTGAATGTATTGGTGGAACTGGCTGCGGCGTCCGCCCAGCAGGCCATACCAGTTTTTCATCGTCATCGAGGCGTGGCAAAGATTATGGTCCTTGCAGGGGGCAACCCCGATGACCTTGGTCGCCTTCCGGAACGGCTCATGGAAGAACGTCCAGTTGCGGAGGACTTCGCCGTCGAGTTGCAGTGAGGCAAATCCATTGGCTTCCGGGTAAAGCAGGTCCAGGTTCAAATCGTCAGCCACCTGGCGCAGGCCGCTTTTGAGAAAACAACCGGTCGGGCTGTTGATGGGATTGTCGGTGACGAACACCCGGGCCGCGCCGGCTTCGAGCACCAGCTTGGCCACCGCGCGGAGCGTTTCCGGGTGCGTCGTCGCGGCCAGCGGCGGCGGCGTGTCGAACGCCACGTTGGGTTTGAGCATGACGACGTCGCCCTTTTTGACAAAGCGTTCCATGCCACCAAGCGCGCCAAAGACAGCGCGAATGGTTTTTTCATGGTCCGTGCCGTGGGCGATGGCGAGCGACGGCAGGGTTTTGCTGGGTTCGATGGCGTAGCTGGGAAGCTGCAACCCCTTTTCCGGCTCGAAGCCGGGGACAAAATGTTTCGGCTGCCAAAGAGCGTAACCGCCCGCCGCCGCGCCGGCCAGGAGCGCGCCGGTTGCGCCCGCGCGGACGAGAAATTCGCGCCGGCTGATGCTGCTTGCCCGATTTTCCGCCAATCCACCTTTCATAACCTGAGCTTCATCATAGCATTATTTGATTTGTCCGGCCAGGTATTGTTCAACAAATTGCCGGGCGGTGTCCAAATCGCCGGAGTCATAAACGCCACCCACCTCGCCGTCGCGCTGGTAAATTACCTTCCACGAGCCAAAGTTTTGGGCGGCAAAAACTTTCGCGCCGTTCATGTCCGGCAACGGCGTCACCTG
>Ga0116107_1002004_pt1 | contig 11200 bp, 11 predicted proteins | sample June2015DPH_6_10_FD_88969 | JGI IMG/M metagenome (GOLD analysis project Ga0116107, IMG submission 88969) | Peatland microbial communities from SPRUCE experiment site at the Marcell Experimental Forest, Minnesota, USA - June2015DPH_6_100 | ecosystem: Environmental > Terrestrial > Soil > Wetlands... | reverse complement strand
GCGGTTTTGCCATCGGGGCAATCTCTACCAGATCCAATCCTTGACTTCGGGCAGCTTCCAGAGCTTCGAATTTCGACAGTACTCCGATTTGTTTTCCTTCTGCGTCTAAAACGCGAAGGCTCAGAGCATATATCCGTTCGTTAACTCTGTAAAATTTCCGGTTGTCCTCGTGCCTTTTATACCTTTTTATCAATTTCTTCTTTTAACTTGTTAATTAGGTCCGCTATTTTTATTTTTCCTAAATCTTTCCCTTGTCTTGTTCTAACGGAAACCGAACCACTTTCCGTTTCTTGTTTTCCTATTATACCTAAATATGGGACTTTTTGTAAAGTAGCCTCCCTGATTTTAGCTTGCAGCCTTTCGTTACGTAAATCAGCCTCGACTCGGATGTTTCCCGTCTTCAATTTTTCTGCCAAGTCTTTGGCAAAATCATTTTGTTCGTCGGTAATCGGCAGAAGCGAAATTTGCACCGGTGAAAGCCATAATGGAAACGCTCCCTGAAAATGTTCGGTTAAAATTCCGATGAATCTTTCAAAACTGCCAAAGATCGCCCGGTGAATCATAGCCGGCCTTTTTGCCTTACCGTCCTTGTCGATATATTCCAGTTTGAATGCTTCCGGCATCCAGAAATCGAGTTGGACCGTAGCAAGCTGCCAGTCACGTCCTAAGGCGTCTCTAATATGCATGTCAATTTTTGGGCCATAAAATGCCCCATCTTTTTCTTTGATGGAATACTTTAATTTTTTGGCTTTTAAAACTGCTTCTAAATCCTCTTCCGCTTTCTTCCAAGTCTCTGCGGAGGACGCGTGTTGTTCAGGCATTGTAGCTAGTCTAAATTCATACTCAAAACCGAAATTGTCATAGAAGGTTATCATTATATCTAAAACATTACTGACTTCTTCTTGAATTTGTTCCTCTGTGGCGTAGATATGCGCATCATCCATGGTCAGTTGTCTAACCCTTAAAAGCCCATTAACTTCTCCCGATTTTTCTTTGCGGTGCAGTCTGCCGATTTCTGCCAGCCTTAACGGTAGCTCTTTATAGGTTCGGGGCCTAAATCTAAAGAGAATGGTCGATTCGGGGCAGTTCATGGGTTTTAGGGTATATCCTACGGGATATTTGTCGTTTTCGTCGTCTTTTAGCTCCAGGTTGTACATATTATGCGCACCGAATTTTGCAAAGTGGCCGGACTCAACAAACAATTGAGACTTAATCATAATTGGAGTAGAAGTTTCGACGTAGCCCGCTTTTTCGGTTAACTCGCGGATGTATTTTTCCAGCTCTTTAAAAATGACCATGCCTTTTGGTAGCCAAAAAGGTGCGCCGGGAGCGTAATCATGGGTAAAGAAAAGTTCGAGTTCCTGTCCGATTTGCTTGTGGTCTTTTAAGTTTTTATCCATGGGGATATTCTATCAATTCCTGCAAAGATTATCCACTCATAATCCCAAGCTGACGGAAATTTCCTGCATCGCTTTCAAAACTATTCCAACAAATTCCGTTAGCGGAATTGTTAATTCTTTTTCGCACATTAAAATTGGAGCCCTATTAGCGCCTTTAGCAAAAGACGGTTCGTTGAAACGCTTCATGACAAAATCAACCGTTACGAAAGCCAACTTTTTTTCAGGATGAATTAAAGCGGCGGCGACAATTAAGCCAGTTAATTCGTCACAGCAATAAATGCTCCAGTCGAGTCTGGTTTTTGGTACTACTCCGTTATTTTGCCAGTTGTGAGATTTGATAGCACGCATTAATTTCGGATCAAGCTTATCGCCGATTTTTTCCTCCAAAATTAAAGTGTGTCTCTCCGGATGTCTTTTGCAAAGCTCATAATCGGCATCATGCAATAGTCCGACAATCCCCCACTCTTCTTGCTCTTGAGGAATAGGTTTTGGAGTTAGTCGAATATACAAGGCTTTCATTGCCGCTTCTGCCGCAAGGTGGTGTTTAATCAAATTGTCGTTTTTGACTAAACTGTGGAGAACTTGATATGCATCTTCTCTTGTCATAGTGGGCCCTAGAAGATTCGAACTTCTGACCTTTGCAATGTCAATGCAACGCTCTAACCAGCTGAGCTAAGAGCCCGTTAAACGAGCCTTCCCTCTAAGACTCGTTTAATTCTATCAAAATAAGTTCACCTTTACAATTTACTATTAGATGTATTACTTAGCCTCTTTTTTTCTCGCCCCAATTTTTGGGTGGCGTATAGCCCCCTTCTTGTCTAAATGTTTTTTCCACTCCACTTGCACCTTTAGTTCTGGTCCTTGCGTCCTGATAGACAACCCTGGTTCCTTTGTGCATTCCTGTATGGAAATATAGCCTTAAACTGGTGTTATTAAATGGGTTGCCCAAAACAGTTACTTTGATATCGGGTTTTCCTCCTACTGTTGATGTTAAAACAGCATCGCTTCTTGCTTCTCCACGCTCTAGTACATCCTCCGTTACTTTACTCAGCGCAGCATCTAATCTTAGACCGTCTTCCAAAGACAAAGCGTCGGCAGCTTGGACTAAAGCGTGTCTGCTTTTTATGGTGGATGCTATGTATGCTGTTGTTCCATGATCGTGAAATACAGCAAGGATTATCGGATGCGTTTCCCCCCTTTTGATATCTGCACACGGTATGATTGTTCCGTCCGCATCTATTGTTACATTTGAATGTCTTAAGCCTTCTGCTATTGTCACATAAATTCACCTCCCTTTTTCCATAAAAAAACCGCCCTTGTCAGGCGGGTCTGTCTCTAATTACAAGTCAAGCCCGCCGGTTAGGCGTTAATAAGGAACTTGACAATAAATAAAGATCTCATTGTGTAAAGCTATTCTAGCGAAGATTGCCGAGGCTGTCAATTACCAATTATCCAACCTGCTGCGCAACGGCGCGGTCAGCAGATAAAGTATAGCTGGTGCCGTGTTTTTTGGCCATTCCCCAATAACCTTTTCGGGAAGCCTTTTTCGCGACAACACTAAGCCAGTTCGAAGAGTCTTCGATTCTAATTCTGGCATTTTTTAGTACCGTTAACAGGTACTCAAAAAAGGTCTCATGATACTTACCGGGGGTGGGCGGAAGCATGTTGGTATCGACATCTCTAACCTGGGTTTCCAATCCCTTAACGGATTTACTGAGTTGTTTTAACTCAAGCATAATTTGCTCGACTCTTTGATTGAGCTGTCCTTGTTGGACTTGCATTTCTTTTTTCTCAAAATGGAGGATTTCTTCTTTATAGTTTATGCCGGGGTCGATATCAACTCTTTTTTCACTTCTTTGGAAATTAATTTCTTCACCTTCCTGTAAATCACCAGCCACTGCTTGCATTTGTGAGGTTTTCTTATCCACATTGTCTGCGTTATCCAGTAGTTGCTTCCAAGCCGAAGAAATACTTTTTTCCAGGAGTTCGTCTTTAACGGAATTAACAACGCCACTTGTGATGTCCCTTGCGGCAGCTTCAACAAAATTTTTATCGGAGAATTTTGGTTGTTTAACTTTTCCGTTCATAGCCTTATCCTATATATCATAGGTTTCTTAGGAAATCAAGCGTTTTTTGTTGTCTGATAATACTGGCTAAAAGATAACGGTTGTTTTGGAGATTTTGTTTTTCCGCATCTGTTTTAGCCTGTGCGATAGCTTCGTCAATCTCTTTATCTTCAACAACTATTTTTTCATCCTCGGCAATTTTTTGCAGTAGAAACTCCAGTTTAATATCATTTTCCGCCTTTTTCTCGTATTCTTGTCTTAAGCTTTCGGTACTGCGGCCGGTTGAAGCCAGATATTGGTCAAGAGTTAATCCGAGCCTTTTAACCTCATCTAGGGTCTGCGCTAAAAGCCGGTCAACTTCTTGCTCAATAATTATTTTGGGAATCTTGATAGTAGCTGATTCCATTACCGCTTTGCTAACATCTTCAAAATTAGCTGGAGTCGGTTCTTTACCTGGCACGACTATTTTGGATTTAGCCGTCACACTTTTGACGGCGTCTTTGTAATCTCCGAGGGTAATCTCCGGCGCCTCGGCGGTAAACGCTTCGAAACTCCAGTCTTTGTCATCTTCGAGCTTTGCAACGTGAATTTTAGGATTTAGGATAGGCTTTAAATTATGCTCTTTAAGAGCTTCTACATAGCCCTCGGGAAGCAGTTTCCGTAAGACCTCTTCTCTTAAGTGGTCTTGGTTGATACTCTTTTCCACCAGCTTTTTTGGGGCTTTGCCTTTGCGAAATCCCGGAAGCTGGGCTGAAGCTAGATACGCTTCAAGAGCCGCTTCCCTGGCTTTTTTAACCACGCTCCAAGGAATGGTAATACTTAATTTGATAGTTCCATCTTCTTGCCTTTCAATAGTTGATTTCATAATTTTGTGCCCAGGGGGAGATTCGAACTCCCAAGCCTTTAAAGGGCAATAGGTCCTAAACCTATCGCGTCTGCCAGTTTCGCCACCTGGGCTTGTCGAGCGTAACTGTGACAGAGCTCATTATACAAGATTTACAGCGAAATCGAAAGGGCATTTTGCGGATTGTTGAGAGCAAATTCTTGGATTTTATCCAGATAAAGCTGGACATGTCCGGCCCACGCCGGCGAAGCAGCATACATTGTTCCGATTTGATAAATATCTTGTCCACCCCACTGGTCCATATATCTTTCTCTCAAACCTTGTGAAACAGTATCGATACCGTCTGGCCAGGATTTAAAGTTAATTACGTTGTCGCCGTACACTCCCCAACCCCACGCATTATACGAATCATTGGGTATTTCCTTGCCAAAAGTTGATTCAACTCCCGAAATAGCGGCTACCAGCCTCCAGTCGAGGCTATATTTGTCGGCCGCCACAACCAGCTCAGCCGCGTAAGGCGCTAAAGGAGAATTGTACTGCTTTAAATAGTCAGCCAGAATTTTGACACGGTTATCGAATCCCGTTTGTTTTACGTTAGGGATTTGAGAATCTGGGGAAGAAACTGTGGCTTTATCTTGAGCGTATGCTCTTTGAGGAGTAAGTATCATTGCTGCAAATAGAATAAGCAGCAACAGCTTATTTCTCATATTTTTGGCCCTTCGACCATTAAAAAATCCTAACGTATGTATTTGGAAAGACATACCTTAGGATCTGGAGAGATTATATCAGGTAACTATAGGTTTGTCAAGGGGTTAACTATAGGTTAACTGTAAGTTGGTTCATAAAGTGGTTGACGCTAATCGCCCATGTTCCGTTGCTACCAGGTGTATATTTAGTCATTATTTGTTCCGGTGTCGTAAGCCCTTGCTGTCTGTATTGAATTGCCAAGGTTTTCGTAACGGTATCAATTGCTTGGGCGTAATTAGCAAACTTTAAGATTTTTTTACCGTAGATGCCAAATCCCCAACAGTTATGTGAGTCCTTGGGGGCTTTATTACAAAGATTTGATTCTTGCATCCCGATTGCCGGAACAAGCCTGTAATCAAGATTGTATTTGTCCGCCGCATCGACCACATTTTGAGCGTAAGGCAAAAGGTCAGATTTGTATTTCCTGAAAAAATTCTTTACCACTATTACTCTGGCATCTTCGGCGGTAAGCGTCATTTTTAAAGAGCCCGAGGCAGGAGGAAGAGCTGCGTAGGCTACTCTCGGGTTCTGACTAAGGGTTAGCAGGTAATTTTTGAGTGAAAAAGTGTACAGCAACAGAGACAAAGTTAGAGCCAAAACAAATGGGGTTAAAAGCGCAAACGCAGTGAGCAGGAAGACCTTTCTCATTAATAGACAAGACTGGCAGATTTTGCGCCTTTTGTCAAGTTTTTGAGGCTATATTAAGCGTTTATTTCCATAGATTTTACTTGAGCGGGCGATGGGGATCGAACCCACTGCCTTCTCCTTGGCAAGGAGACGTTCTACCGGTGAACTACGCCCGCGAGCATTGCTGGAATCAGCATAGAATAATTATTGTGCTGAGAGCGTGAGTCGAACACGCATAGCCTGTTCTTCAGACAGGTGCCTTGACCACCTTGGCTATCTCAGCTCGTAAAATATTATACTATAAATTAGCTAAGTGGGCACTGAGGGATTTGAACCCCCGGCATCTGCGATGTAAACGCAGCGCTCTACCGCTGAGCTAAGTGCCCGAATCGCATCCAAATTATAAATGAATTTAAGTTTGTAATCAAACAATATTTCTTGCTCTAGTAAAAGGAGGGTGTTTTTGTCGCTTCGGACCAGTTTTAAAAGCCAACTATTTAGTTATTAGGTCTTTGCTTATGGTTTTGATTGCTTCTTGAACAGTGGTCATAAACTGGGCTGGGAAAATAATGGTAGAATTTTTCTCAGTTGCGATTTCCGCCATCGTTTGCAGGGTTCTAAGTTGAAGCGCAACGGGATGTTTAGCAATTAGCTCCGCTGCCTGGCCAAGTTTTTGCGCAGCCTGGAATTCTCCTTCAGCTGCAACAATTTTTGCTCTTCTTTCTCTCTCCGCTTCCGCTTCTTTAGCCATCGCTCGTTGCATGTTATCTGGAAGAGTGATGTCTTTTATTTCAACTGCAGTTACTTTAACACCCCATGGTTCGGTGTGGGCATCGATAACATTTTTTATTTTAGTATTGATATCGGCTGTCTTTGATAAAAGTTGGTCCAAAACGAATTGTCCGACCACGTTTCGGACAGTAGTTTGGCTTATTTGGTTTACTGCTTCGTAAACGTTCTCAACCGCAATTACGGATTTTTTAGGATCCACAATATGATAATAAGCAACGGCGGCAATGTCTATCGAAACATTATCCTTGGTAATTATCTTTTGCGAGGGAATTGCCATGGTGATTGTTCGAAGCGTGACCTTAATCATAGTTTCAATTAGAGGAATTAAAAGAATGAATCCTGGTCCTCTGACCCCAGTGTATCTTCCCAAGCGGAAAATTACTCCCCTGTCGTATTCCTGAACGATTCTAACACTCAGGAAAAACAAAACTATCAGTACAATGATTGCAAATATTAATATTGGCATGACTAGAGTATACATCATCAAAATTTGTTTGCAATATTATTTTTCTTGTGCACTACCGTTTTTCTCTTAAACCGAATTATAGATGAATTTATAGCTACTATCAAGGAATCGAGCTTAATTTTAAGGAAACAGCCTTTTGTATTTATGTTTATGGGTTAAAAAGTGAGGAAGTAGTAGTATCAATTGTCCCTCCCCATTCAACTGAGGTAAAACCGTTTCTTTTGGGCGGTTGGTTAGGCAGCTTAAGCTCCCGGGGTGAATATGGAGCGTAGACAGGCTTGAAATAGACTAAGAGTTCTATTTCTGTCTCGGGCTTGGGTGAAATGGTGACATTATCAATCCTGTCTTTCTCCTTTTGGTCAAGAACAGAGATAAATAAGTAGGGTGCATTCAGCTGAGCTATTTTGGGAAGCCAATAATTAAGGAATTCAGTCTGTTCAGACTTAATTAGTCCCAGTTTGGTAGTAACCTCTGTTAATGTTACTTCCGCCTGACTCTTTTCTACCACAAAGCCCCGTTGGGGAGGATTGACCTTAGTCACGGAAGATTCATAGTAAAGTTCAGGGTAGGTTTTACCTAAGTATTCCAAGTTTCCGTTGGGATGAGCCAGTACTGTCCAGCCGCCACTGACATAGGTAGGAATACTTTCCACAATACTGCCCGGGATATTCAACCTGACATTAACCAGAGTATCCTTAACTGGATAAAGATAGATGATTGGCTTGCCGAGGCAATAAGTTCCGGCTTGTCTGACTGTTTCTCCTGGTCCTCCCGGGAAGCTGCACCAGTCGTAACCAGTGCACGGAACGGATACCCCTCCAATAAGATTATTAACTATGCTAGTACACTGCTGATTTGCGCACGTTACAACATCCAAGGGACACTTACAGTCAGGAGACATAGGTGTATAGGTATCGAAATTGCATCCTGGCGGTCCGGTAGGAGCTGCTGCTGGAGGGGCACCTGCTGCTGGTGCACCGGGTGTCCCTGCGGCAGGGACTACGACAGGGGCTGGTGCTGGAGTTGGAGTAGTAAATTCTAGGGTCTGCAGCTGCAGGGTTTGGTTGGCGGGCTGAGGGTTATCTGGAACTAAGACAAAGGTTTGGTTGGTGGTACCCTGTGCAGTCGTAGAATCCTGGAAGATAGGAAATCCTCCGGTTAATATAAAGCTGGCAATGATGATCAGTGCCAAAATAAACAAGGCCATTCCCCCATTCTGACTCATACCTTTATCCTACAACATTTTCCATTGTCAATCTAGGGTTTGGCTTGATGGAATAGACGACGTTAGAACTATGGTAAAGAGTTTGTTGACTGGAGGTGCGGAATTGCATAAGATAAGAAAGGATGAATGTGATTGATGTTTTGGGGATCCTAATTTTTTGTGTTTCTGCCGTTATAATTTACCAAAAGCCGTGGTTCTATTCTTTTTATCCTTTTGTCAAATTCTGGGTCGTTTTTTTCCTGTCTTTTGCCCTGGGGCTAATTCTTTCTACCCATATTCCGTACAAGCTTCCCATTACTACCCTTCAAGTGTCCCTTATTATCGAACTTATTTCCTTTTTAATTCTTTGGAAAGTAATTTCTTTCAAGCGTGTATTTCTTTCCGTTTCCCAACGCATATTTAACCTTGACAGATTTATAGTTGTCCACCATATAAACCGGTACACAAACGTCATTCCGTCAGTTGTTGTTGCGTTTTTCCTGACATTTTTTCTGTTTACCGTTGCAGTTTCACAGGGCGCGGGAAACACCACCTTACAGTCTGCGATTGAAAAATCAAAGATAGTAAAACCATTAGCTTATGAAATTTATTTTGCTGGAGCGGGGAGTCAGAATTTCAATTTTTTTAATGGGACTCTTTTTAAGATAACGCCCGCGGCTTATTTCCCACTGGGAACTTCTTTGAATAGCATTAAGAGTCAAGCAATTCTTGCGTTTAGGCAAAAACTTGATATAGAGCGTGTAAAAGCAGGACTTTCTGCCCTTCCAGCGTTTCTTTCCAAACCAATTCAAATACCCGGAGAAGAAATTTTCTCCGCTTACCCTTCAAATCCCTCCCCAAGCCCTACTCAAACTCCGATTTCTCAAACGCCGACTTCCCAGCAACTAAATACACCTACAGCAACTCCTGTGCCTGTTTATCAACCGACTGTCACCCAAGCGCCATATGTCCCTATTCCAACACAATATATTCCAATAAAAACCCCCACTCAAACTCCGATTTCTCAAACGCCGACTCCCCAACCAACAAATACACCGACTTTGACACCAACAAAACCATTGTTAAATACCCCCACTGCAATTCCTGTCGTTGTTTATCAACCACCACCTCAAGTACGCCCTACTCCCCAACTGGTAAATATTAGCCAAATTGAACAGGACATTTTTACCTTAACCAATGAGCAAAGAAAACAAAACGGCATTCCACCTTTAATCTTGGATCCTAATATTTCGGCAATTGCCCGCGCCCATAGCGTGGACATGAACACCAGAAACTATTTTAGCCATATAAATCCTGACGGGCTTGACCCGTTTCAACGGATGCGAGCTGGCGGAATTTCTTTTACTGCCGCTGGGGAAAACATTGCGGGAGGACCAAGCGCGGAGATAATAATGACAGCATGGATGAACTCTCCCGGGCACCGTGCAAATATATTAAACCCTGCTTTTACAAGAATCGGGGTTGGGGTATCAGTCAGCACCACCTACGGTCTGCTTGCAACCCAAGATTTTGCAAATTAGGATTATTGAGCTAAATCTCAGGCGTTAGCGGTTGAATTTGACATTTAAAGCCTGGGTATAGATAATTGTTTTGTGGACGGATTTATAAGCTCGTTTCCCAAGCGGTCTTCAAGTCAAAAAATTCTAATTGTGGTGGGAGGATGTGTAATCTTGCTAGTGCTTATTATAGTTTCATATTTTTTAACTTCTCCTTCCCAGACTAACAGCCAATTGCCAACGCAAACCGTTCAGCCTTCTATTGTGCCTGTCCAGACAATCCAAAAGACCTCACCGACAGGTACAGCAGGGAACGTAGCTTCATACACAAATTCTTGGTATACAATTAACTATCCCACCACCTTTTCTTATCAGGAAAATCCATTATTAGGAGGAGGAATATCGCTTACTCTTACGTCTCTCAACCCGGACTCTTCAAATACGCTGATAGCAATTCAAACTTATGATCCCTCGGTTTCTTCCCAAAGCGCAATTGAAAAATTTTTCTCCTCCTTAAATTACCAAAGAAGCCAAATTACAATTTCTAATCTTCCCGGAGTAGAGTATAAAGGTTCTCTCTCAATCGGCGGAACTCTCCTAAGAGATGATGCCGTTATCTTTACCTACCAAAACTGGGTCTATAAACTGCAATTGACATATTCTGGTAATACTGAAAATTATAACGTCGAGAAAGTTTTCCAAGGGATTGTCACGAGCTTTAAACTTGTCCCCGGTGATTAATTAGTATCAATCGTCCCTCCCCATTCCACCGCGGTAAAACCGTTTCTTTTGGGCGGCTGGTTAGGTAGCTTAAACTCCGGGGGTGAATAGGGAGCGTAGACAGGCTTGAAATAGACCAGGAACTCTATTTTTGTCTCAGGCTTGGGTGAAATGGTGACGTTATCAATTCTTTCTTTTTCATTATTATCAATTATTGAGATAAACAGGTAAGGGGAGTTTAGGTTATCTAATTTCGGCAGCCAGTAGCTTAAGAATTCTATCTGTTCACTCTTAATCAGCCCCAGTTTGGTAGTAATCTCTATTAATGTTGTTTTCGCCTGACTCTTTTCTACCACAAAGCCCTGTTGGGGAGGATTAACCTTAGTCACGGAAGATTCATAGTAAAGTTCAGGGTAGTTTTTACCTAAATATTCCAAGTTTCCGTTGGGATGGGCCAGTACCGTCCAACCACTATCTACATACCTAGGAATACTCTCTACAATACTCCCTGGGATATTCAACGTGACATTGACTGTTGTATCCTTAACCGGATAGAGATAGATGACCGGTTTGGTAAGGCAGTAAAATCCGGTGGATCCGGGCGTCACAGCGCTGCATGGGTCAGTTGTAGGACCAGCAGAACAAGCGTACACCCCTCCCATAAGATTATTATCTATACTAGTACACTGCTGATTTGCGTCGCAGTTTATTTTCAAATCGAGACAGCTACAATTGGACGTAGTGTGAGCGCTATCCATGGGACATACGGTTGTGCCGGGAGCTGGGAGATGTATTGATGAAGATGGGGCGGGGGCGG
>Ga0116107_1002003_pt1 | contig 11208 bp, 5 predicted proteins | sample June2015DPH_6_10_FD_88969 | JGI IMG/M metagenome (GOLD analysis project Ga0116107, IMG submission 88969) | Peatland microbial communities from SPRUCE experiment site at the Marcell Experimental Forest, Minnesota, USA - June2015DPH_6_100 | ecosystem: Environmental > Terrestrial > Soil > Wetlands >... | reverse complement strand
CTGCGAAGAGTTTCTGCAATTTCGCGTGCGGGGCGGCGCCGGCGAAACCGTCGAACCTGCCGAGCGTAGCCAACTCGGTCGCCGCCCGAATGAAGCCGCCCCACGCGGCGCGGGCGAGCGCGCCGCCGACGCTGACCCGCCGCACGCCCAGAGCCGCGGCATCGGCCATGGTCAAATCCACACTGCCCGTCAGTCCCGCCGGCCCGCTCAGGAGTACGTTCACGGGCTTCGGCGCAACGGCCTCCACGGTCGCGCGGATGTGCTCCGGATCTCGAAGGCCGGGCGCGTAGAGACAGTCGGCGCCGGCCGCGGCGTACGCTCGCAGCCGGTTGAGCACCTGGTCGAACCCTTCGCGACCGACCCAGAAACCCTCGGCGCGACCCACGAGCAGCACACCACTGTCTCCGATCGCTTCGCGCGCGGCCTGAAGCCGCTCGACGGCGAGCGGCAACTCGTAAATCGAGTTGTCCCGCCGGTCGGCCGCATCTTCGATCGAGAGCCCCGCAACTCCCGTGGTAACGCACAAACGGACGTTTGCGGCGACGTCGTCGGGATCGTCAGCATAACCGTTCTCGAAATCGGCGTTCACGGGAAGGTCGGTCGCTTCCACCAGCTCCTTGATGTGAGCGAGCATCTCGTCGCGGCCCACGCTGCCGTCTGCAACGCCGCGGGAAAACGCGTACCCGGCCGACGTGGTGGCGAGGGCCGCGAAGCCGAGGTGTCGTAGATAGCGCGCGGTGCCGACGTCCCACGGGTTTGGAAGGGCGAAGCAACCCTCTCGATGAAGGTCGCGGAAGACCTGACGCCGCGTATCGAATTCTGTCATGAGTCACGGCTCGCGGTGTGCCTGACGGATCCGATTCGAGAACGCAGGAGGATAAAGATTCTCTTTCTCATGTTGGCCGATAATAGCAGCCTGCAAGGCTCAGTCAAGCGTCGGGGAGGGGCTGATTGGGGTGATGCATGCTGAGGAAGCTGTCCAAGCCGGGTGATGGGCGGGAGTGGAGGCGCGAGAGCCTTGCCTGGCCGGCCTTGCCCGGCAAGGCTCTCGCCCTTGCGCCCGCGTCATGCAACCGGTGAGGCTGGCCGGCGGCGACCGGGGACCCGCCGGCGGTGGCAAGACCGTGCCTTACACCGCAGGCCGGTGGTCGTGGAAGGCCTCCGGTGGACTGCGGCCGTCGGCGCCCGTGGCGGCGAGGTGGGCGTGGATCCTGTGCACGAGTCTTCTCAGGCGAAATGGTGAGATGGTGATACCTGGTACTGATGTCAGACGGGTCAGGGCGAGGACTTACCCGAGTTCCGCGGTTGTCCCTCGGAGCACACCGCCTGGGTCAGCTGAGCCGAACATGCCTGACCGCGCCAACCGCAAATCAGGCCCGCGATACTTGTGCAACTCACCTTCCTGGCACGTAGTTCGTTCAACCTATTCCGTTCAGATGGAAGAGCCCGGCGGCAATTGGGCGGCTAGGGCGCCCAACGCCCGCTTGAGTTCGTCCTCCAAGAATCGGAAGGCAGCAAGACGACGCAAGGGATCCCAGTCAGCTATGAGTTCAGCGACGCGAAAGCGCTTCGGGCCGAAATCTCGATCCCTTTGCTTCCGTCGACGACCCTGCGCCTCTGAGGCGTCGAGCAAAGCCTGACGCAGCAGCCTCTTGGGGTTGGCCTCGCTCTCAATATTTGCGAGGGCAGGAAGTTTGAGCGGAACTCGACCGGCTGGATTGCCGGCGGCGAGGCGGATCGCCGCCGGATCGTGGAGCAGCCATGCCTCCGTCATCCGTACCGCGATGACACATACGGCCTGCGTGCGTACGCCCGCGAGGGCGAGATCCTTCCTAATCTCCTTGACGCGCGCAGGCAGACTCGCTCGCTCAGAGTCGCGGTGGACAAACAGGACGTCGCAAGGGTATTCATCGCAGACAATCCGAAGGCGCTCTGCGAGTTTTCTTGGCCTTCTGGCGTGAAACGCGAGGTCGGCCCACTGATCAACGAAGCTCCTTACTTGGTACTGCTCCAAGAGCCAGTTGATGGGGAACTTAAGGGTCGCGTCCGATGATCCGTCTGTTAGGAGCGTGTATCGCAGAGTATTCGCCACCTATTCGTCCAATCCTCCCGGTTCGTCGAAGCGAAGCTTGAGCTGCTCTCCCACCGAAACCGCCACTGTACGAGGGTCCCCTTTCCGACCTCTGGAAGCGACCGTCAACGAGGCGAGCGGAGATTGCAGGTAGCCAACAACGTCGCCCTTCGACACGATCGAGGCGCCATGGCGTTCGCGCCAGGTTCCGCTCATGGCTAGGAACTCGAGCCCCTCCAAGCGGACTCCCCGGACCTCGCTCCGGCGCTGATGCGCGAACAAGATATCGGCATCGTGGGCCCAGCCGATTACCACTGGCGAGTGGGTCGTTGTGACCACCTGCCGAAGCGGATTTCGCGCATCAACAGGCAGATCGGGATCCACTGCCATGTCAGACAGGAGCCTCAGCATCGCTTCAACGCGCTGAGGGTGGATCCCATTTTCGGGTTCTTCGAGGCAGAGGACTCCTGTCGCCTCGGGGTCCTGCTCCATGACCGCGAGGGCTACAAATCTGAGGGTGCCGTCGGAAAGCGAGCCCGCTGGCAGCTCGAGACCGCGCTGATCAGACATCAGGAACCGGAACAGTTTCCTGGCATCGTCCTTGTGCACGCGTACGCTGCGGATACCTTCGGCCAACTCTGCGAGCCGGTTCGCCACCTCAGCGTATACACGTTCCGGCGTCGCTGAGGCGTTTGCAAGACGGAACAGCGTAGCAGGGACATGCTTGCCAGTGAGGTCAATCCGCTCAGGATCATTAAAATCGTCAGGCCGCCGCAGCGCCGAGGGCTCGAGCTGCAGCTGTCTCCAGGATCGCATCTCCTGTCTCAGGAGTACTGCGGTTCGGGTCTCTTCCGCGTTCTGCGCAGATGAGAGCACTGTGCGGGGCAGTCGACTTGCCAGGTATTCGGTCGGTTTTCCTCCTCCTCGTTTGTCCTTGGCCTTGTCCCTCATGCGGTCGCTTTGTAGGACGATCGCCGTCTCCCCGTGTCGGGTCTGAGTGGTCCTAATGAAGGTTGTCCGACGTGACGAGGATCGAACGGTCGAGTTTCGCCAAGAAGCCGAATGGGGAAACTGCAGTTGCCGGCGCGCCGAGCTCTTTGGGACGTAGACCAGTTCTTCACGCTCGAGCGCGATCCGCGGCTGGTCCAATCGACCGCCTCCCGCCTCGAGCCGAAGCTGGAGCAGGTAGGTTAGGAAGGTGTAGCTTGCGTCGGCTGGCTGGTTGAAGTCATCGTGGCCCGACGGAGGGATGACGACGTCGCATTGGAGGTAGATCTGGCCGTCGCCACCCTTGGTGAATAGCCCGTCGAGTTCCTCACCGCCGCGTACCATGGTTGCGGCCGCCACAAAGGGGTGGTCGGCGAGCAGCGCCAAGAAGCGGATCGCGTCGAAGAGATTTGACTTGCCAACACCATTCCGCCCCGCGAGACACGTTAGCGGTCCAAGGCGGACGTCGACATCGATTAGGTTCTTGAACCCCCGAACAACCAGCCGAGTCAGCACGATTGCACCTCACGGTCAGAGCGTTCAACTCGCAAGCTACCCCAGCTTAGTGACAAGGCCGCACCAGTAATTCGAGATAATTGGAACCTTCCAGTCAAGAATGACATCTCAGTGTACCTGATGGCGCGAGGCCGAGCAGGCTTCCGGGCAGGGGTAGGTCTCGCCGAGTCGGACCGGGAGGCGCCTGTGCAGAGCTCACCTCGTAAGTCTCCTGTACGTGATCCTGCGCGGCCGCGTCGCGGCATCGCCGAGCTACTGCTTGCGCCACTCCTCGTACTCGGAAATGTTGCGGACGCTCCGATGTGGCTGGGGCGGCCTTCTGGCCTCGAAAGTGCCCTCCACTCGTGGGGCTCCGCACGCCGTCGCGGCGCCCGCGCTGCGCACCCGCCCAACCCCCCGCGCGGTGCCGTCGACGAACGTGACCTTGCTCTCGCCCTCGAAGGCGAGGATGTGCGTGGCGATGCGGTCGCGGGGGAGGCCGTGCGACACTCGCTGGGGCCGGAGACCTCCGAAGAACGGTCAGTCTTCTGATCGGATCGCGCTTGCCAGTCCCGTCGTCGTGAGTGACGCTGCCACCCATCGAGTTGCGGTGGGAATGGCGGAACCGTCGGCGACACTAGCCCCCCCCCGAAACGTTTGGGAGCCCCCAGCGTTTGAGCCAGCGGTCGTAGAGTTTCCAACGCCACGCAACATGTCTGAACGCTGTTATGAGAACGAGAGCGCTGGCTACGGCGAATCGGTAGGCGTCCGCCCCGCCGGAAACATAATCGCCTGCGAGGGCGGCGGCGAAAACCGCAGCGTTCCCTGCGCCATAGAACTGGAAGTAACTAGACCCCATGTGACCCCAGAACCACCTAAAGTCGTCGTTCTTCGAGGTGTTTCTCAGGAGGTCCACCGCGCTCGTATGGGACTTCCAGGCAAGCCGGTTCGCAGTGGTGCCCAGCACGTCGCAGAGCCAGAAGACAAGGTTCACAACCAGGAACGGTCGAAACCGGTTGTCCTTCGCGAACACAAGTCCGCTGGCGGCGAGAACGATCATGAGTAGGCCGCCGAGGACAATGACGGCCCTGATCGGGGATACGCCCGGGTCGTGCTGAGCCCCTGCCTCGAGCGCGCGGTTAAGTTTCGCCTGCTCGGCGAGGAAGTGGTGATTCTCCGACCAATAGAAGACGGCAAACGTGAGTGCGGAGAGGAGGAGCAGCAGCGGAAGGGCGAGCCGCGTGGTCGGTTCGTCGACGAAGGAGATGACTTTGGCGGGCAATTCAAGCAATGGGAGACCGATGACGACACCGAATACAACGTCCAGGAGCGTCTCCACTTGACGAATGTCGCTGGACTCGTCGTTGTCCGACATTTCAAGCTCCTCTCAGGCACCTCAAGACCCAATGACCCGTACGGCTCGACTGCAAGGCCAGGTGGTTCTGCGGAATCGGAGCCTGTTCCGGCATCACCATCGCAGCATCCTCATCTTGTCAGCTTCCTGTACGTGATCCTGTGCGGCCTGGTGGCGGCGTCGCCGAGCTGCGCTTTGCGCCACTCCTCGTACTCGGTGAAGTTGCCGTCGAAGAACGTGACCTTGCTCTCGCCCTCGAAGGCGAGGATGTGGGTCGCGATGCGGTCGAGGAACCAGCGGTCGTGGGAGATCACGACGACGCAGCCGGCAAACTGCTCGAGGGCGTCCTCGAGCGCACGCAGGGTGTTCACGTCGAGGTCATTGGTGGGCTCGTCGAGGAGGAGGACGTTGGCGCCCTCCTTGAGCATGCGCGCGAGGTGGACGCGGTTGCGCTCGCCGCCGGAAAGCTGGCTGACCTTCTTCTGCTGGTCGGCGCCGGAGAGGTTGAAGCGCGAGCAGTAGGCGCGCGCGTTCATCTTCACCTTGCCGAGCATGATCTCGTCCTGCCCCTCGGAGACGATCTCGAACACGGTCTTCTCGGGGTCGAGCGTGCGCGACTGGTCCACGTAGGCGAGCTGCACGGTGTCGCCCTTGCGCAGCGTCCCGGCGTCCGGCTTCTCCTCGCCGACGATCATCTTGAAGAGCGTGGTCTTGCCGGCGCCGTTGGGGCCGATGACGCCGACGATCGCGGCGGGCGGCAGCGCGAACTCGACGCCCTCCATCAGGAGCTTGTCGCCGAAACCCTTGGCCAGCCCCTTGGCCTCGATCACGAGGTCGCCGAGGCGCTCGCCCGGCGGGATGTAGATCTCGAGGTCGCGCGCGACCTCGTCCTGCTTCGCGGTGAGCAGCTGCTGGTACGCGTTGATGCGCGCCTTGCCCTTCGCGTGGCGCGCCTTGGGCGCCATGTGGATCCACTCCAGCTCGCGCTGCAGCGTCTTCTGGCGCTCCGACTCCTGCTTCTGCTCCTGCCGGAGCTTCTCCTGCTTCTGCTGCAGCCACGAGGAGTAGTTGCCCTTCCACGGGATCCCCTGGCCGCGGTCGAGCTCGAGGATCCACCCCGCGACGTTGTCGAGGAAGTAGCGGTCGTGGGTGATCGCGATGACGGTGCCCTCGTACTTCTGCAGGTGCTGCTCGAGCCACGCGACGGTCTCGGCGTCGAGGTGGTTGGTGGGCTCGTCCAATAGAAGGATGTCGGGCTTCTGGAGCAGGAGGCGGCACAGCGCGACGCGGCGCAGCTCGCCGCCGGAGAGCACCTTGACCGGGGTGTCGCCGGGCGGGCAGCGCAGCGCGTCCATCGCCAGCTCCAGGCGCGAGTCGAGGTCCCACGCGTCGAGCGCGTCGAGCTTCTCCTGCACCTCGCCCTGACGCGCGAGGAGCTTGTCCATTTCGTCGGGCTCCATCGGCTCGGCGAACTTGTCGGAGATCGCCTCGAACTCGGCGAGCAGCGCCACGGTCTCGGCGGCGCCCTCCTTGACGACCTCGAGCACGGTCTTGGCCGGGTCGAGCTTCGGCTCCTGCTCGAGGAAGCCGACCGAGTAGCCGGGCGAGATCGCGACCTCGCCGATGAACGAGGTCTCGACGCCGGCCATGATGCGCAGCAGCGTGCTCTTGCCCGAGCCGTTGAGGCCGATCACGCCGATCTTCGCGCCGTAGAAGTAGCCGAGGTAGATGTCCTTGAGCACCTGCTTGGTGCCGTGGACCTTGCCCACGCCCACCATCGAGTAGATGACCTTGTTGGGTTCGTCCTGTCTCGCCATGCGGAGAGTGTACCCGCGCCGCCGTCCGGCATCGATCCCTCCCCCGCGCGCGGGGGAGGCGAGGTGGGGGCGCTCGGAGCGGTGTGCGGCGCCCTCACCCCATCCCTCTCCCGCAAGCGGGAGAGGGTGAACGGCAGGTCGTGGCGATCGACCCGGTTGGGCGGCACGGGCGCCCTCGCCCGCGCCTTGTCCATCCCAGGCGCCGGCCGTCATGTATAGCGTGCGTTATAATGTGTTCGGGCACGGCGCCGCGGGCGTGCCCCGGGGGCAACGCGATGGCGGGGAGGCCGAGCAAGAAGGACGTCGAGATCGGGGGGCGCGAGCGGCTGCTCGCCGCGGCCGCGCGGCTTTTCGCGGCCAAGGGATACGCCGCCACGAGCGTGCGCGACATCCTGGGGGCCGCGAAGGTCACGGCGCCGGTGCTCTATTACCACTTCGGCAGCAAGGAAGGGCTGTTCGTCGGCCTGCTCCGCGAAGGCCTCGAGACGCTCGATGCGGAGGTGAAGAAGGCCCTCGCCGAGGCGCCCACCGCCGCAGAGAAGGTCAGGGCCTACTGCCGGGTCCACCTGACGGTTCAGCGGCGGTTCGCCGAGCACAGGCGAATCGCCGAGGCGTTGATCGCGGGCCCGCCCAAGGCGGCTCCGTCGTTCGACATCAAGGGAACGTTCGCCCGGATGGTCCGGCAGCTCGCGGACCTGGTCGGCGCGGCGGTGGAGAGCGGGGAGTTCCGGCCGTGCGACCCGACCACGGCGGCGCTGGCCCTCCTTGGGGCGGTGGAGATGACGGTCCGCGCCCGCCTCATCGAGGGGAGGTTCCCGGCACTGGCGGATTCCGACGACGGCGTGCTCGCTTTCGTACTGGACGGTCTCCGCGCCGGTTGAAGCCGGCTTTCCCGGAGCCGGGCTGGCAGGGTAGAGTCTTGATCAAGAGATGAGTACATGGGGCTCGCAAAGGGCTTGACAGATCGGGCGGATTTGTTAATATAACGTTCGTTAGTTATACATCCGGCGCCCGGATGGTCGGAGCGTCGGGAAGGGGCGGACGATGCGCCAGCGTCACGCAGGCCGCCCCGGGGGAGCATGAAATGTTCGCAAGAAGGAACTCCGTCGAGACCGTGTTCGTCGTCCAGGCAATCCTCGTGGCGCTGCTCGCGGGCGGGTGTGGGAGGGGGAAGGCGCAGGGGCAGCGCGGTCCGGTCGAGGTGGGTGTGGCGACGGTCGCGCGCGAACGCGTCGTGCTGACGAGCGAGCTGCCGGGCAGAACATCCGCTTTCCTGGTGGCTGAGGTCCGGCCGCAGGTCAGCGGCATCATCCAGAAGCGGCTCTTCGCCGAAGGCGGCGACGTCAAGGCCGGCGAGGTCCTCTACCAGATCGACCCTGCCCAGTACCAGGCCGCCTTTGAGCAGGCGGAGGCCGCCCTCGCCCTGGCCGAGGCGAACCTCCCCGCCGTGCGCTCGCGAGCACAGCGCTTCGCGGAACTCGTGAAGATCCACGCGGTGGGCCAGCAGGATGCGGACGACGCGACCGCCGCGCTGGGGCAAGCCGAGGCGAGCGTCACGGCGGCCAAAGCTGCCGCCGAGGCCGCCCGCATCAACCTCGCCTACACGCCGATCAAGGCGCCGATCTCGGGCCGCATCGGAAGGTCGAGCGTGACGGTCGGCGCACTGGCCACAGCGTACCAGCCCGTGCCGCTGGCCGTGATCCAGCAGCTCGACCCGATCTACGTGGACGTCACGCAAGCCACCGCCGACGTGCTGCGGCTGCAGCGCGCCCTGGCGAGCGGGACGATGAAGTTGGACGGCGAGACGGGACGAACGGCGAAGCTGTTCCTCGAGGACGGGACGCCGTATGCGCTCGAGGGAAAGCTGCAGTTCCGCGACGTGACGGTCGACCCGAGTACGGGCTCGGTCACGCTCCGCCTGGTGTTTCCGAACCCGGACCACGTCCTTCTCCCCGGCATGTTCGTTCGTGCCGTGGTCGAGGAGGGCGTGGACGAGAAGGCCATCCTGGTCCCGCAGCAGGGCGTGACCCGGGACGTCAGGGGCAACGCCGTCGCCTGGGTCGTGGGACAGGGTGAGGTTGTGGAGCAGCGCAGCCTGACGCTGGGCCGGGCCGTGGCGGACCGCTGGCTGGTCACGGACGGCCTCGCCGCTGGCGACCGCGTGATCGTGGACGGGCTGCAGCGTGTGCGCCCGGGCCAGGAAGTGCACGCGGTGCCGGCCGGGGAAGGGGCCGCCGCGGGTCCGGCGGGCGGGAAGAAGTAAAGGAGGCCGGCCATGTCGAAGTTCTTCCTCGAACGCCCGGTCTTCGCCTGGGTCATCGCAATCGCGATGATGGTGGGCGGCGGGCTCGCGATCTACAACCTGCCGATCTCGCAGTACCCCCCGATCGCGCCGCCCTCCATCGCGATCACCGCGACGTACCCGGGCGCCTCGGCCGCCACGGTCGACAACAGCGTGATCCAGCCGATCGAGACCACGATGACGGGGATCGACCGGATGCTGTACATGTACTCGACCGGCGACTCGTCCGGCACCGCCCAGATCACGCTCACGTTCGCGCCGGGCACCGACCCGGACATCGCCTGGGCGAAGGTGCAGAACAAGCTCCAGCTCGCCCTGGCCTCGCTCCCGGACGTGGTCCAGCAGCGCGGAGTCACGGTCAGCAAGTCCACCCGCAACTATCTCATGCTCATCGGCCTCACCACCGACGACGGCAGCCTCTCGATGGGGGACCTCAACGACTACCTCGTTTCGCAGATCCAGTCCCCGCTCGGCCGCGTCCCCGGCGTCGGCGAGGTCGAGATGATGGGCTCCGCGTACTCGATGCGGATCTGGTTCGACCCCGACAAGCTCACCAAGTACGGGATGACGTCGGACGACATCGTGGCCGCGGTGCAGGCGTACAACGTCGAGGTCTCGGCCGGGCAGCTCGGCGGCGCCCCTCCCGCGCCCGGCCAGCGGCTCAACGCCTCGATCCTGGTGCAGTCGCTGCTCGTCACGCCCGAGCAGTTCGCCGAGGTCCCCCTGCGCACCAACGCCGACGGGTCGGTGGTGCGCGTGCGCGACATCGGGCGGACCGAGTTGTTCACCGAGCTGCCCGACATCGCCGCCTCCTTCAACCGGCACCCGATGGGCGTGCTGGCGATCCGGCAGGAGGCGGGCGCCAACGCCCTCGACACCGCCGCCGGGATCAAGGCCAAGATGACCGAACTCTCGAGGTACTTCCCGACCGGCATGAAGGTCGTCTACCCGATGGACACCACGCCGTTCGTCAAGGTCGCGATCCGGGAGGTGGTCAAGACCCTCATCGAGGCGATCGTCCTCGTGTTCTTCGTCATGTACCTGTTCATGGGGAACATGCGGGCGACGCTGGTGCCCACGATCGCGGTGCCCGTGGTCATTCTGGGCACCTTCGGCGTGCTCGGGCTGTTCGGGTTCTCGATCAACATGCTGACGATGTTCGCGATGGTGCTCGCGATCGGCCTCCTCGTGGACGACGCCATCGTCGTGGTCGAGAACGTCGAGCGGATCCTGGGCGAGGAGGGGCTGACGCCGCGCGAAGCGACGGCCAAGTCGATGGGCGAGATCCAGAGCGCGCTCGTCGGCATCGGTCTCGTCCTCTCCGCGGTGTTCGCCCCGATGATGTTCTTCCCGGGCTCGACCGGCGTCATCTACCGCCAGTTCTCGATCACGGTGATCGCCTCAATGCTGCTCTCGGTGGCCGTGGCCCTCATCCTCTCGCCGGTGCTGTGCGCGTCGCTGCTGCGGCCGGTGGAGAAGGGGCACGAGGCGGCCGAGACCGGCTTTGCGCTGCTGCGCCCGTTCTTCGCCTGGTTCGACCGGGGGTTCTTCCGCTCCCGCGACGCCTACACGCGCGGGGTCAGCGGAATCCTGGAGCGCAAGGCGCGCTTCGTCGCGGTGTTCGCCGTGATCGTCGCCGCAATGGTGTTCCTGTACTGGCGGATGCCCACCGGCTACCTCCCCGACGAGGACCAGGGCAACCTGCTAACCATGGTGCAGTTCCCGGCCGGCTCGACCCTCGAGCAGACGCAGGCGATCATGAGCCGGATCAAGGCCCACTACCTCAACGAACAGAAGGACGCCGTCGAGTCGATCGGCTCCATCTCCGGGTTTGGCTTCGCGGGTCGCGGGCAGAGCCAGGGGCTGGTGTTCGTCAAGCTCAAGGACTGGGACCTTCGCAAGCGGCCCGACCTCAAGGTGACGGCAGTGGCCGCCAAGGCGATGCGCTTCTTCTCCACGATCCGCGGCGCGACGATCTTCGCGTTCCCGCCGCCCTCCGTGACCGAACTGGGCGTCGCGACTGGGTTCGACATGATGCTCCAGGACCGGGGCGGGATCGGACATCAGCGGCTCACCCAGATCGAGTACCAGCTCCTCGGGATGGCCGCGAAGGACCCCCGCCTCTCGCGGGTGCGGCCGAACGGCATGGCGGACGAGCCGATGTACAAGGTGGACATCGACT
>Ga0116107_1001999_pt1 | contig 11212 bp, 8 predicted proteins | sample June2015DPH_6_10_FD_88969 | JGI IMG/M metagenome (GOLD analysis project Ga0116107, IMG submission 88969) | Peatland microbial communities from SPRUCE experiment site at the Marcell Experimental Forest, Minnesota, USA - June2015DPH_6_100 | ecosystem: Environmental > Terrestrial > Soil > Wetlands >... | reverse complement strand
ATCTCGCCCTCGGCCTTCGATTTTCTTTATTAGCCTCAAATTCGCTTCTGCCTTGAAAAGTAAGCGATTTTAGATCTGCGATTTGTGATTCGAGAGCGGAGAGGCGAGATTTGATGTCATTTTGAGTCTTTGGTTGCGCAACTTCCTGGTCATGTTGCGCAACGTTTCTGTCGTTTGCTTCCGGCCCTAAAGCAATAAACAACCCTCGGCCGCCTTTCTGCTCGATGACATAGATGTGAGCGGTCTCTCCTATAATATTGAGGCACTCTGTCGGTAATCGTACCATTGGATAAATCATGGAGCGTCTCGGGTGCAATTTCCCAATCTTGGATTCTCCGACATATCGCATGATTCACCACCTCACCAAAACGCACCGTGAATAAGCAACACAGATGTATTGCTTGCAGTTGAAGAAAAGTCTATCCTTAAAGTCTGAGTTTAGTCATAGCAGCGTTAGAAAGAACCCGCCAGCGTATGTCAGACGAAATCGATAGCAGCCACGTATGATGCGCTGGGGGGTTATGGGACAGTCTTTTTGTGGGGCGCTATTAGCTCATCTGTACGATTAATAGCCGTTTGATTGCTCTACGTAGTCAATACCGTTGGCGGTAATCACACGTTGAAATAATGTGCCCCGAAACCGAACAATGCTCTACAAGCGTAAAGCTTTAATACATATTTTTACAAAGGTAAGCCGCTTATAAGTGGTCATCTTTTACAACAGATAACAAGAAATGGCTCAAAGGACCAACATATTACAGTTTATATCTGCAAATCTGTCAGAGACCCCCACATTAGCTCGCGAAAGAACAAGCCTGAGAGGTGTCCCGCTAAACTATCGAAGAGCGTATTCCAGGTTCGTTAGCCGCGCTGAGCAATTTCGCACAAAATATTCAATCAGATTTGGCGACGAAGATTACTCTCAAGAAACTAAAATCTTGTTGATGCCGGGACTACGAGGCGTAGGAAAAACCACCGTGCTCTTTCAACTTTATCAGTACTTGATAAACGAAATGAGGTGGCCGCGAGAAAGAGTACTCTATTTTTCGGCAGACGAATCCACCGATTACTTGGGCGCCCAGATTTACGATATAATATCGGTTTTTACTGAAGATGTACTACACACGAGCCTAATCAACATTGATCAACCGACATTCATTCTTGTTGACGAAGCTCACTACGATCGGGATTGGGATCTCGCAGCAAAAATGATATCTGACAAAACCCGAAACATCTTTCTACTGCTGACGGGGTCTTCCGCATTGGATATGGAAATGGGTGCGGATCTCGCGCGAAGAGCCGAAAAGCAAGCCATATTCCCTCTAAATTTTTCCGAATATTTACTTCTGAAACACGATTTCTACCCTCCCAAGGGAACAGCAAATACTATAAGAGAGTGCTTGTTCAGTCCCGCCGATACTGTAATAGATGACGCAAGTAAGCTCTGGGGGGAACTTAAAACGAAACTATTTTCAATTGGTTCTCCGCTCGAGAAAGAGTTTGAACGTTATTTATCCGTTGGTGGCTTTCCTTTTGGAATCCACAAGAACTTTACGCTAACGTATGAATGGACGTTCGGGATAATCGATAAAATAATCGACAAAGATCTATTGACGCGTGATTCTTTTAAAACAGAGACGAAAGAAAACGTAACCAGAATCATTTATTTCTTAGCATTGAAAAAGCCTGGAGCGACGTCAGTCAATAATCTTGCAAAAGATCTTCAAATTTCTAATACCTCTGTCAGTAAAATATTGAGTGCATTAGAGAAGACGCACCTCATTTTTAGCGTCAAGCCGCTAGGAGGCACAAAAACCGCAAAGAAGCCGTGGAAATACTATTTTTCTTCTCCTGCTCTTATCGCTGCGATACGGGCTAAGTTAGGAAGATACGATCCTACAGATGCTGATACGCGAGGCTTACTAACAGAAACATTAGTCGCTTCATACTTTTTCAGACTCAAAGAGGTAATTTATCCAGCACTAGGATGTTTCTACGATCCACAAAAGAAGGACGAGACCGATGTCGACTTTTTAGTTGCTGCTTCAGGGGATAATATCATCCCAATAGAAGTCAGCAGTGGAGAGAAAGACAATAGGCAAATAACGGCGTCAATTAAGAAGCATCACGCAGATTATGGGATAGTTATCTCCAATCGCGACGAAATGTCGCAAATAGACAAGATCATCCGTTTGCCGCTTGTTTTTTTTTCATTCGTATAGCAACGTGCGCAAATCGTTTTACTGACAGGGTCCTTCGCAGAAGCTGGCGCACGACTCCTCACAACATGAGGCAGTGGCGTCAAATAACACAACCTCGATGACAACCGAGCGCACGGTGCACTCTGAATTGAAAAAAGAGTGACAGGGCGTTGTTTCATTGACTTCTCCTGCCGACACGAATGGCTAGTTTCCGATCGCAGAGCACCTTTGCGATATCGTCCGGAACAAGCACTGCGTCACTCTTTCTTAGTGTGTAGTTCTTGCCATCTGTGCCCATGAATTTAGGTACATCATCAAGCATCTTCACCTTGACGTAGCCTAACTCAATTTCGCTGGCTTGTAGCGCAGCATTCTTACGGCTGGACCCAAGAGGAGGAAGATCGGCTTTCTGCAGATCATCAGCCTCGTTGACTTCGGACCTATTTCGGCCAGCTTCGGATCGTGTCTCCGAAATAGAACAAAGGGCGTTTTGGGGATCTGTTCCAGGTTGGGAGTGAGTTGTGGGCCCGATCCGCTTATCGTTTTGTTGCGTTTCGGGACTTCGGTCGAGTGCGGGGGTAGAAGATCCAGGAGGGGTTGTCTTGTATTCCTCCGAAGTACCGAAAGTAGTGTTAGTGTTATGTATAATATGACCATTAACCCCCCCTAACCTGGGATCTAACCCCTCCTCGGCCTCCTGGCTGTTTCGGAAGTCATCTCCGAAACAGTCCGAAACAGTCCGAAGTTGATTGGTGTCCTCCACGTCATCATCCCAATACACGATTGACTCGTAGCTGCTCACTATCGACCAATCTTCAGGCAACGAATAATGATTTCGTCCCCAAGGGCAACCATCAGGCTTGGCTTCACGCCGCGAATAAAATTTTAGCTCAGGTATTTTCTCTAGCATACCTCCATTCCCTGAATCCCGGTCCCCGTGTAAAAGCTCAGAAACGCGGCTACGACTCAGGCCTGTTTCGTCCATGATGGTCGGGACATCGCACGGACTGTTCTCCCTTATCACTTCAGCTACCTCACGCTCCCTCTCATTGAGCTTCGTTACTTGTTGAACGGCTACGGTCTTGAATAGCCCATAGGCGTTATTGTAGTCCTGCTCCGTGGCTATAAGCGCTCCATCTTCGTCGGTTTCACGTGCCACATAGTTCAGGATACAGTACGCCCTCATGAAGTCCAAGAAAATGGGGAGGTTGCGTCTGTTCCTCACGTAAGTGAACTTAATACAGTCTATGAACGGGATTTTCACTCCAAAATCCACGCGGTTGAGATGCAAGAACGCCTCTCTCAACAGTTCAACTTCATCGTCCTCATAGAAATCCGAAAGCCCCGACTCCGCAAGCCTCCGCTGGTGCTGCTCGACCCTCTTGTCCTGGTCAGGCGACTCATCGACGTTCATCTCGACTTGCCGATTAAGGAGCTGAATTGTCGATTTGGTGCTCACACTTGTGAGCCAAAAAGCAACACGCGGTGGCAATGACAGCGTTATAGGATTGCGCTTGCTGTCTAGCGTGATGCGTTCAGTCGGCGAATCCCAGTTGGTCATTGCAGCCCGTACGGTCTCTTCGACCTCAGGAGCCAGGTTCACGTCATCACTAAATATCACCATTTTAGGCCGCAACGTTTTATCGTAGAAAAGGGCTTTTGAGCTGAACGACGCACTCCGGTAAACCGTTGGATGCATCAAGTGGAGCACGGTCTTCGTGCTGTGCGTCTTTCCCATTCCGCTCTCTCCGCTCAGCTTCGGCTGTAAGCCGGTCGTGTTTATAACGGACATGCTAGCTACTGACAGCATTAGCAGTTCAGTCACTGGTTCATCGCCGACGTGAAACTTCTGCACGTTCCGTCTGAACAGTTCAATGAGCCTGTTGTCTTGGAAGAGGCTTTGAACCTCTTCGCTGCACTGTTCATCCGTTAAAGGCTCAACGGCAGGTCTTGGTGTTCCTGCAGGATACGTGCAACAGCTCTTCGCAATCATCATCAGCTCTGAATCGTCAAGAGGAGCCTCGCAATCAAACTCGTTGATGCCCTTAAGAATCAGATAGAGGCCATCCGCTTGAAGCGCATGAACTTCACGATAGTAAGAACCAACCCTAAAGAGCGTGACGTTTCGGCTCCCCACGGGTATTGGTTTGGCATAATCGAGAGCATTCCCAGCAACTCTGTTCTCAGGACTGTTTGCGCCTCTCAAGCACGTATCATCATCGGCGCCAATTGTGCTTCGGTTCCCCTGAAACGATACCATATGTTGTGCAGCGGCTTCGGGCGATACCACCTTACGCGGTTCGGATCCCACTTTCGAGAGGGCCAGCTTGTCAAGTGCGTCCTCAGAAAGCTCCGTTATGTCAGACGGCGCCTTGCCGTTGTATATCTCATAACGGCGCCCGGTTTCTGGATGAACAGATCCGGCGCCCACTATCTGCGAGTGCCAACCTTTGACTTCTGTAACATCGGTGAGCTGTTGGCTATGAATTTCTCGGCCGTGTGTATAGAAAGGCACATGATATCCGCCGCCTCCGGTTTTCTGCATGAAGCGCGGCTCAAAAGGCCCTAGCAGATTGTTCAGCTTCTCAAGTTCGCCGTCGAGGGTTGTTTTAGGGTTTTTTCTTAAGTCAATGTCTAAACTGGCAACGTCGGCGCGAAACATACCGTAGTTGTGACCTCGATATTCGGCAGCGAGCTTGCAAACGCCTTCGGTCGTAGTAACGCCTCTTTTCGGCCATTCGTCCCAGATTGGGCGCTTATCATTTTTGCCCAGCGGTATGACGCTCCATCCGTGTTCGACCATATGATGCGCTTCTTGCCAGGCCCCTTCTAACGTGTCAATCAAAGAGGGACCTCCAACGAGTGCTAAAGAATGAAACAACGCGCTCAACTGAATACGCGGTCACTAGTGACTTGAGAACTGGACTGCAAGTACGGCGGCTCGAATTACGTGTAAGCTTTGGATTTCCAGCAAGAAGCTTAAACCCTAGATATGCAGTCACGCAAAAGCTGAGATCGCCGCTTGGAAAAGTGTTGATCGCCAGCCGCTGAGTCGAAGTAGAATCTGCTTTCGCTCCAAAAGAACTTGTACTTAGTGAACGTGTCAATTTTCTCACCAGTTACCTATAGCCTGGACAATTCCTAGCCTTTAGGATCACATTTGTTGATCACGGAATCGAAGACTTCAACATGCGTCTCAGCTCAAATGAACGGCGCAGCAATCTTAAAAAAGTCAGACATTTTGCGGAATCAGCTCATAAACTACTCGAATCTACGCGTCCATGAGCGATAATATCAGAATTAAATTCTGATAAGCTCATTTTAAAGACTCTGTATCCATTCGAAGCCCTTAAGCTCAATAAAAACCATGAGAAATTAATAGGATGGAACCCAAAGAATTACGAGCGCGATTATTGAGGCTAGGGGCGGACGTACCGCTCTCCACGCTTCGACGTTGGGCATCGGACGGACTCATCCCAAAACCTATCCAGTACTACAAATCTCGCAAAAAACGGGTAGGACGACCTCAAAAGAGCAAGGGCAAAGAATCCCAAGGAGACCCAGGGCATTTTTCATACTGGACTCAAGAATCATTAGAGGCTGCTGCTGCTGTTTGGTCAGTTCGACATTTGGCTCGTCCTGCAGATTCGGCTGAGGGCGATCTGTGGGTAGTCAAAGACACATCGCAAAAAGACTTGTCTAAGAGCAAAATCGTGCAAGGCCAACAGATGGCGCGTGATCTGCACACATTGTTGTACACAGATTGCAAGGAAGCAGCTAGTCGTTTCAGAACGTATCTGTGGCCACAAGGGTTCTCGTCTCAGGAGGAGGACCAAGCAAAGATCTTAAACTTTGACGAGAACAGACGCTACGCCCTTATTCCTGTATGTATCCACGCTGCCGAAAAAGTCAGGCATCATATCGCGCTGAACACACCCCTCAGTATTACATACGAGTGGGTGATTACGGAGAATGGATCCAGCGGCTGGAAGGGATTGCATATAGACAGAGCGGGCTTGTTTGGCAATGAAATCTTGCTAAGGATTACCCATCTGAGACCGTGTGAAAACGGCTATTCGAATGATTACGGGTTTCCACAAGTCAAGAAGTATATGCGACACGGCTTTCTCGATGAATTTTGGCTAAGAGGCAGTCAATTGGGCGAGAGGATTAAACCTTCTCCTTTTTACAGGATTCCAGAAGGATTTTATGATGATCAGGAATATGCTGATTATTGGGACAAAGACCCGTATGGCTGGGCAGATTATGCTGCCGAGGTAGACTTTGGAGACGAAGATTGAAGCGACTTCGTTATCTATCTTGCTTTCTGGTTGAAATCGACCAGCTCCGGAGATGCGCTGGCAACCCCCACATAGTTGCCATAAGTCGTTTATATATCATTGAATGATATATCGACATCTTTTTAGAACACCTATAATAAGCTAATCCCTGAAAAGCTCATTTGGCCTGCTATTTTGATATGAGAAAAAAGAAGAAATTAACAAAATATCTTTTCATTATTGGAAGAAAAAAAGAAACATGATGCGAAATAAAGCAATGGGGGTAAGGCATTTTTCTATCGCAAAATCGTTTTCTTTCTTGCAATACGGGAGCCGTGTAGCAGTTGCCGGGGCAACCGCTCCAAGACAGCATAACGCGTTTCGTTTGCCCTCTTTTCATCTCCTAGCGAGTTATTTCTTTTTCGCTTTTGAGGCTTTAGAAGGCTCGGTTTCAGAAGTGACAAAAGAAGTCATGATTGACGGCTTGAAAAGCGTCGTGTAGAATAGAAATTGACAATATTTACCAATTGATGCAAAAAAAGGAAAAAAGGAAGCAACGAACCTCATTAAAGGTTCGTTACTACCTCATTGCTGTAGTCGTTGTACGTCAACTTTGTTGCGATAGCACTCTGCGGAATTTCAAACGCTATCTGTCCCGAAGTTTTCTCCCCCGGGTTTGTGTTTGACACTGACTTCAATGCGTTGTCACCAAGAAATGATGAAGACGATACTTCATACGCGTTTCCATCCTTAGTGCTGAGTTTGAAATAGAACGGATTGCCGATGTATGCACTTTTCTCGTTGACATTAGTGACCGTGACGCCAAAAATCATATATCTATATCCGGCTTTTGGCGTAGATACTAAATAGCCACTCCCGATTTGAGTTGCATTGCTTACGGAATTGATCGCGACGGCTACGTTTGAGTTGCCGCCGCCGCCCCCGGACGTATTTTGAGTCGTAGTGTTCGTTGTGCAGCCTGTAGTAGCTACGAGAACCAGCGCGCCAATAAAAAGCAATGGCAGCGCCTTTTTCAACGGTATTTTGATGTACCGCTTCATCATTCTTACTATTGAATTCATTTTTACTCCATATTTTGTCCTGTAGTGGGCGGCGTTATAACCGGCTCCTCTCTCTTTCGAATGAGGATCAAAATCCCGCCAATTATGAAGAAAAAGAACGTGACTACGCCAAAAAGGCTTATAGAGATCAAAACTCCGAGGGACCCAATAATCATAAGCAGCCCCCCGAGGATTCGCCTTTTTTCAAGCACTGCTCCCGCCATTCCAACGATAGAGAAGATAAATGCCCCCGCTGCGTTGGTATAGAGTGAGGTGCTGGTCGTTGCATACAAGGATTCATTAATGCTTTGAATCGCAATCGCTATTATGGCTCCTAGTATTCCGAAGATTAGTCCAATGACACCAAGCCAAAATACTCTACTCACATCTTACCCCCCTAGATTTAAGAACACAATAAAATACACGCAATTGCTTTAAGTCTTGCTGTTACAAGCGCCTGTCTCAAAAAGGCGAAATCCCGAAAAGAGGCTTAGTTCAAAACAAATCCTTTAGCACATCGAGCAGCGTTTTCCGTTCAACTGAGCTAGTCGGACATATATAAATCAACGCCACGACCTGTTCCACGCCCGTTTCGTTCAACTTCGACGCGTGTTTATTCTCGAATTGATCTGAATTCTACGTCTTTCCAATATATCATATAAACATCATACACGTGCTCAGGCAGCGGATGCTCGTAGTGTTTCTAATCCACCCTGAAAAGCGGTCAAAAAAAGATATGCTGACAGTCTAACCGAACATAAGGTCGCGCTCATCAGCTTAATTCGCCGTAGGCGATTTCGATTTCTCTTTTTCGTCCTCTAAATCCTGTACATGTCGTTCCGAATCAAGCAGCAATTCGATTAAATTTTCGTTGTGCTTCTTAGCAATTGCTAACTCACACTTCAATTGAACATTCTCTTCTTCAGTTTCTGCAAGGCGTATCGCGAGTTCCTTCTCTCGATTTCGTGCTTCTGCAAGCTCTTCGCGAAGAAATTGAGTCTCGATTTGAGGCACTCTCACAATCTCAAGAGTCGTTAGTGGCAATTGAGCTTCCTTCAACTCTTGCGCTACGTTATTCACTGCTAAATTGAATGCCTTTATTCCTTCAGACGCAAACTGCAAATCATTGGACAATTTCGCGACATCAAGGTTTGGCGAGCTAACTACCTGATTCCGCAACGAAACGAAATACGGAGCTACATTTGCAAGTAACGCCCTATATAACGCGCTATAAGTAACCGCTTCAAGTTGTCTGCTGATCAGGCCACTGGCATTTATTTGTTTAGTTATATCTTGACCTATTCGTTGCGTTTGTTGATCCATCTGTTGATCCATCCTACCGACTACCTTGTATATCTCAGCAGTCAACTGATCTGTTCTGGACAGTCGCTCGACGCGTAGCGATTCGGCGAAACTCATCAAGTTCTTTGCCCAATTAAGGTTTTCTTCCACGACTCGCGAAGCTAAGTTGGGTTCTATCATATCAGATAAGCTTGGTGAGTTTAAAGGAGATTTCCTCTCCCGCTTTCTGGATTTATTTGGCATACTAATCCCAGTTAACCAGACATCAAAATCATACTTAAATTTTAGTGCATTAAAGCGTAGATGCGGCCGAGCCGCGAGAAAGCCTTGACTACAAAAAACTGGCATCTTTCCAATACCGCATATAAACATCATAAACAGTTTCAGGCAGCGGATGTTTGTAGTGCTTCCAATCAACTCCGCTGACCCCATGCGTCATAATGTACGCTCTATTTGATTGATTCCACTGAATGACATCGCCGTACTGCTCCGCGAATTTCCTCAAATCACCACAGACGAAATTTCCGCCGTGCACTAAAGGAATCTTTTTCCTCCTCGCCCACTTGTCGAAGTATTCGTGTGCAAATATGCGGGTGTCGTCTTTTCGATTTCTGCCGTCCAGAAGCGGTGTTACCGCGTCAATGACGCAGGGGTGCAATGGCACATAGTGTTGCATTCTGATTTTGTCCTGTTGTGGCAGCACGTCAAGTACGGGATGGTCGTGCCGTAGAGCGGCACGAAACTGCCCGACGGTGAGTTTGCGGATGGTAGCGATAGGACGTTGGCCTGTGTAGGCACCAAACAGAACAAGAGCTTTGTAGTTTTGGCACTGTCGCGTGGTAAACTCAGCGTTCTTATAAGCTTCATCTATCGCAGATAGCACATTTTTGGTATCCTCTATCGTTACGATGCGTTGTGTTATCCGTTTGCTTTCCTTGACCGTTTTTGGCATCTCTAAAAACAGGTCAAAGTCTTTATATCGCGTGTCGAATCGTGTCTTAGAGAGATACTTGAGAAATGCCTTCGCAAAGTTCATCACCTTGCGCCTTGCGTAAACATCGCCGTATCTAGCCATCGCCTGCTCTCTGAGTAAGCCCAACCTCTCTTTGTTCACAACTCCTTTCGTAGCGCTCCCGAAAGTACGAGAACATTTGTTTATCCACGGAATTGATGCATTGCTCAGTCCGACTTTGCGAAAATCTGCATAACTAGTCAACTCTTGTTTGGTGAAATGCAGCTCCAGTGATGCAAGGCTTATTTGAGGACGCGAAGGACGAGATGCCGTGTCCGTGCGATCAACCTGCGACAGTTCCTTAGCTCCAGCAGGACTATCAGAAAAAGAGCTTATTTTGCCGCTTATATTCGAAAAACCGTCCTGTGGAGGCCACGACGCGGGTTCGAATCTCGCCCTCGGCCTTCGATTTTCTTTATTAGCCTCAAATTCGCTTCTGCCTTGAAAAGTAAGAGATTTTAGATCTGCGATTTGTGATTCGAGAGCGGAGAGGCGTGATTCCACTTCAGTTTCTAAACCAAGTTTAGAAACTCTTGACTTTGATTCCGCCGTCGATTGTGCACTTACCTCAGCAAAAGGGACGACCAAAAATACTGGTTGACCTTCGTGATCGGTCTTGTAAATGTCCGCTCTTTGACCTATAATTTGAACGTATTCTTACGGCAAGCGGATCATAGGATATTTCACATTTGGTTTCAACTTTATTGTTCCGATTTTTGCGTCTCCAATGTGCTGCAGACAACCACCACGTTTTCAACGATGATAATTCAGATGTGTTCTAATGAGACATATTCGCTCCCATTGACATGGAGAAAAGCTTGCGATTTCGGTGCTGGAAATCTACAAAGACGGTTGTCGCGAAGAGCGAAGTTCGAAGTGATGAGATTCTTTGTTCCCAAGCCGATGCTGATAGCTTAAGCGTTGTCGTTAAGCTTTCGCTCTCCCCACAAACGTTTATGCGTCGCCGGTAGAAAAAAAGAAAAGAAGAAAGAAGGTGCCGGTCTAAATTTATCGAACCGGCTGTGGCGTTTCATCTAATCTATCGCAGTCGATCCCGTAAGGCGTTGCAGCTGAGCGTAGTTATCCGCGATAGTTGCCTCTAAATGTGGGAGCATCATGTCAGCTTGCTCTATTATGCGCTTTGCCTCCTCCCGTTTCAAGTTAGCCTCGAGTATGATTGCTGCGCGTTGCTCGCCGTCAAGCGATTTAATCTCATCTTTGAGTATTTTGACCGTCAGCGCCGCGTTGCCGATTTCAGTTTTCTTGCTGGCGACCTCACCCCTCTTGGCTCTGAAGTGCTTGACCGTCCGCTCCGCGTTGCCGATTTCAGTTTTCGTGCTGGCGACATTGTTCGTT
>Ga0116107_1001997_pt1 | contig 11229 bp, 9 predicted proteins | sample June2015DPH_6_10_FD_88969 | JGI IMG/M metagenome (GOLD analysis project Ga0116107, IMG submission 88969) | Peatland microbial communities from SPRUCE experiment site at the Marcell Experimental Forest, Minnesota, USA - June2015DPH_6_100 | ecosystem: Environmental > Terrestrial > Soil > Wetlands >... | reverse complement strand
TCTGTAGTGGCCGGTCTTTCGCGGTGTGTGCGTCCCGGCTCCTCACCGGGAAGACCGGTTCTTGGGTTTCTTTTGCCCTTGTAGGGCCCGTCCTTCCGAGGCGGGCCGCTCTTGGGTCTCTCTTGTCTTCCCTCCCAATTCGGGAACGAACTGTTGCCACCAGAGTTACCTCCTCACCCCGGGTGTTTTTGTGAAGCGTGTCAAAACAAAGGGCTTGGAGGTACAAGTGTGCGCAAGCGTGTGAAAACAGCGGAGTTATAAAGTGTTTGTTTTGATATCGATGCGCCGGAGGACTCTCTTCCTCTTTAGGAGGCCGGGGCTTCAGTCCCGGCGTAAAGCTGCCCGAAAACAAAAAACCACCCCAAATTCTTATTCCCCGGCCGGCGGGCTTGTGCCAAGTATTCACGATCTATTGTACCACACTATTTACCAACTGTCAATAGACATTGTGAGGTACTAGTCCCAAAACTAGTACGAGGGGAGCGGCGGCACCCGAAAAAAGTCAAAAATGCGCATTCTAGCAAGGCACAAGGGTCCGGCACCCAGAACTCTTCCCAACCTCAACCTGTCGGCCACCCGCCTGCGCCGCCCGCTCGCCCATTTCTTTGATGCGCTTAAAGGGCCTGCCACCCGCCGAGGTTCTTTGTTAAACTGTTTGAGACTCAACCGATTGTTAATAGATGCCCTATCCAACGCCACGTGAGTTCGGAGATATTCTTCAAGCGCAGCCCCTAGATGATGTTGTTCGGAGGCACGTTTTCGAGGGCGTTCCGTACGCTTTCAGGAAGAAGCCAAGCACTATGCAACGGCTGAAGGAACACCTGTGCGGCAAGATGAACGTAGTCGCAGAGAACATTGTTGTAGTCGGAAGTGCGAAGATTGGATTCAGCCTAAGTCCCGATAATTTCCCACGGGAATTTTCATACTATTCGGACATCGACGTCGTAGTAGTAAGTGAGCATCTGTTTGACGAGGTGTGGCACACGATGCTTCGCTGGAACTATCCTCGCCGCTTCTCCCTGGCTGGTGTCGACTGGGATTGGTCAAGGCACCGAAGAAACGACTTGTATTGGGGCTGGTTTCGACCGGACGCAATTCGCTTCGAGGGTTTGTCTTTCCCCGACGTGCTGAAGCCACTCAGGAACTTGTCGACCACTTGGTTTAACGCATTTCAGAGCCTCTCGCTGATAAGCGACTTCTCCAGTCGGAAAGTCGAAGGACGCCTATACAGAACCTGGGAGCACGCGCTGCGGTATCATTCGGATGGGCTACAACAAATCAAACGCATCACGGAAAAAGGAGGCATCTGATGGATTTCAATTCCTCCGAGGAAACGATCAGCTGGTTCCGCGACAGGTATCGGGAGGGCACCCTCAAGATTAAACCGCCCTATCAGCGAAAACCTGTGTGGGCAGCACGGCAAAAGTGTTCGCTCGTTGAATCAATTCTTCTGCAACTTCCCGTGCCGGAGATTTATGTCCAGCGGAGCACCACGCCCGACGGCGTAACGAGCTACGCAATTGTGGATGGGCAACAGCGGCTTCGGACTGTCTTGCAGTTTGTGGGTTCCGAAACTGACCCCGACCGGATGGAGCACAACAAATTTGTGCTGGACAAGTTGCCACCACTCTCACCGCTGGCCAACAAGTCGTTCACAGACCTTTCGGACGACGAGAAGCGGGCCTTTTACGGGTATAAGTTCGCCGTTCGATACCTCAACACGGCTCTCGAATCCGAGCTTCGAGATATGTTCGAGCGATTGAATCGCTTCCTAACCCCTTTGAAGCCTCAAGAGCTCCGGAACGCAAGGTTCACAGGTCCTTTTGTGAAACTCACCCTGAAACTAGCTGACCTCGAATACTGGGCCGAGAACCGCATTGTCACGGCCTCAATGATTCGGCGAATGGGTGACGTAGAATTCGCCAGCGAACTTGTGATAGGCACACTGCACGGACCGCAGGGCGGGAGCGCGGGAGATATTGATTCTTACTATTTGCAGTATGAGGACTACGAGGACGAATTCCCTGGCCAGAAGGAAGCCCAAAAGTTGTTCGACGAAGCCCTAGCGACGGTCCAGACTCTCTTACCGGAAATCAAAGGCACGCGATGGAGCAACAAAACCGATTTCTATTCGCTTTTCGTAGCTGTAGCGTCTATTCTGCGAAATCGAAAGAAACTGCGAACCGGCAAAGTCCAGGCTGCGAGAAAGGCACTCCTAAGGCTTGCTGACCAAGTGTACGAACGGTTGGCGGACGAGCATGCGAAGGTCCCGAGAGAAGCCATCGCCTACGCGCGCGCCGTTGAGAAGGGCGCAAATGACAAAGCTCGACGTGCGCAAAGGCACGCTGTGGTTACAGATCTCCTTGACCCATATTTCGCGGCGTAGCAGGAAACAAGAGAGCCGTTCCTCAAGGAAAACGACGATATGAGGAAGTGGTACCGTAACTCTGAGTATACTATCTATAATGCAGACTCTTTGGAGTGGCTTCGTGCGCAGAGAGCCAATTCGTTCCACGCGGTCGTCACCGATCCGCCATTTGGACTCGTCGAATATACGGCAGTGGAACTGAACAAGCGGCGCAAGGGACACGGCGGGATTTGGCGCCTGCCAAGCGCCTTCGATGGTGCCAAGCGACAACCGATGCCCCGATTTACTGTACTCAGTGCCCATGACCGAATGGCGGTGCTTTCTTTTCATCTTCGATTGGCCCCCGAGTTGTTCCGCGTATTGGTACCCGGTGCGCACGTAATGATCTCCTCGCAGTGCCTGGTCTCACATCTCGTGGCTCAAGCGTTCTGTATGGCTGGATTCGAGGCCCGCGGGCAAATCGTTCGTGCGGTGACTACGCTGAGAGGCGGCGACCGCCCAAAATTCGGTGACAAGCAATACCGCGACGTTTCGGTTATCCCGCGTTCGTGCTTTGAGCCGTGGCTCCTTTTCCGAAAACCATGCGAGGGACGAGTGGTAGAAAACCTCAAGAGGTTCGGCACGGGTGCCCTGCGACGGCCATCTGAGAACGTCCCGTTTTCAGACCTCATTAGAGTTTCTTCGGCGCGCCCGCGTGAGCGTGGTATTGCAAATCATCCATCGCTGAAACCCCAGGCTCTGATGCGCCGGTTGGTGCGGGCCTCGCTGCCTCTTGGTCGCGGTGTGATTTTGGACCCCTTTATGGGCGCAGGCTCCACCATCGCTGCCGCCAAGCACCTTGGTCTCAAAAGTGTAGGAGTGGAGCTGGACTCAAAGTACTTCAGTATGGCGAGATCGGCGATTCCGAAACTCTCCGAGCTCGAAACCACCTAAGCACGGGTATCGCACGCTTAGTACCCCCCTCGTACCAGTTTTGAAACTAGTACCCACTAAATAATAGTAGACAACTGATAAATAATGTACTATCACGTTTACGTTATGCTGAGGGGACGCAGAAGAGAGTTATCAGTTACCAGCGACCAGCGACCAGCGATCAGGGGGCAAGAGAAAAGCAGAGCCCTCCAGAAAGATGACCTTCTCAACAGATCTTTTCCGTCTCTCAAGGCCCGGTGATTTCAACCGGCCGGAGGACTCTGTTCAGGACCTTGAACTTTCAACTTTTAACCTTAAACGATTTTTCTCCCCTAAGTCCTTTATTTCCCCTACTTCCAGGAAATTCGCCCGTAAGTGCTTTGTTTCCCCTACTTACGCAAAAATAGGGGGGTGGGGTACCTCGAATCAAATGTGTTCTCCCATAACTCTTTTGTTTTCTTCCTCCATGTTAACTAGTAAGTTAAGTACAATTGTCGGCGCGCCGACATTTTTGAGCCTTGCGCCACCCGCGAAGAGCCTACCCTCTACGAAATCCGTAGAGGGGAGGCCACCCGAAGTTTGCTCCAGCGCGTTAAGCCTGCGCCGCCCGCCGGACATCTCAGTACTGGAACACGCAAACTCCGAGTGGCACAATTGGGCGCGGACGGGAGGTCTAGCGCGACATGTTCATCCTAAAACGCCCCACCCGCCCTGTTTGCATCAGGATCTTATGACGATGAAACGTCGCAAGCGAAAGCGGAAGCCCAAACAGGACTCGAAGCCAACGGAGCAGGTCATAATCCGGGGTGAGACCGAGCAGCCTGCGAGTCTCGTCGCGATGCAGGTTGAAATCGAAAACTCTGCGAGTCCAGTCGTGATGTCTGCCGATACGAAAAAGCCGGCCCCGGATTCCGCGGCGCCATCCGGGGCCGACCGTCGCACTCATCCTCGGTATGCCTTCACTGCTTCCGTTGAGGTCGTAGCGGCCGAGCCCGACGCACGGGTCAAAACACGCGTGCGCGATTTGAGCCAACAAGGCTGCTACGTGGACACGGACAGTCCACTCGCTTTAGGAACAGCCACGGATGTACGCATCACCAAGGGCGCAAAATCGTTTGAAGCCCGCGCAAGAGTCGTCTACAACCAACCGAGTAAGGGCATGGGTCTGATGTTTACTTCCGTGGAGCCAGAACACCTTGGGACTCTCGCTACATGGATTGCCGAGTCCCGCGAGACCTCGTGGCTCGCGGCTAATCGCCGCAGGAGTCAGCGGGTCCTGATAAAAATCCCGGTGCGAGTCTCAGGTCAGCTCGGTGTCGGATCGACGTTTGAAGAGGAGACCTACACTCTGGCGATCAGTGCCCATGGAGCGTTGATTGTCGTCGCGGCGCCGGTGTACCGAGGGCAGCGGTTCACTCTGTCGAACGTCCAGACAAAAGCGGCGCTGGAGTGTGTTGTGGTCCACGTTGACAGGTTTCCGGGTGAACAAATTCACGTGGGAGTGGAGTTCATGCTGCCCAATCCGACATTCTGGCGCGTGGCCTTCCCGCCGAAAGACTGGACCCCGCGCCACCCCGATGCGAAATCCGGGTAAGAGTGGCGAATGGTGCGGATACCCGGCCAGAGTGACTCCGCCAGGCGGGTGATAAATTGCAATTTCTTCTGGCTGCCCGTCCGCATTTCCAAGGCGGGTCCCCAGGGATACCCCATGACGAGTACGTCGCGGGTTACTTCTTGATTTGGATGGGCTTTTGGTTGGCGGGCTTGGGAACGAAGATATCCTGCCAAACCAGGCCGCACTGCTTGACCATCTGGATGGGGTATTCGAGGCGGCCGAGGTTGGCGTCGGCATTGTTCGTGCCGAAGGAGAACCTCGCGCCAGCGGCTTTGGCCGCCTTGATGAAGGCAGCACTCGGAATCTTGTAACGGTTGTTGATCTCGATGGCGACGTCGTTCTTCACGGCCGCGTCGATCACTTTCTGCATCCGCTCGGGCGTCCAGAGCGCATCGTACTCTCCCGCAATTTGGTCCGGCAGGAACGTGGCATTCGCGTAGATGTCGATGGGCTCGTGCATCACGCCCACGATGCGCTTCACGTACATCTCCATGAACGCCTGCTTGTCCTTGATTTCACCGACGTCCTCGCTAATCCAGAGCCGCATTCGCTTGCCGTTGTCGTCGGTAAAGGTCATGGCATCGGTGAAACAATAGTCAAAGCGCGCGACAGACTCGGGTGAAGCCAGCGTCATCCATTCGCGCCCTTCGCCCTGCAAAGCTACGTAGCACGGCTGGCCTTCCATGGTCTTTAGGTAGTCGCGCACGCTGTCGTCGCTATGCACGGGAAAGCCCAGGCCGCAATTGATGGCGATGCCATAGTTGATGCCCAAGCGGCGGGAGTTCGCGAGAGCCTGCTCGATCGTGAGCCCGCCCTTTAGGTGCACGTGATAATCCACCAGCGGATAGTTCTCCGTGCCAAGGCGGATGATGTCGCGGTAGATTTCGTCCACTTCGGGCCGCTCGTTGGACATTGGCGCGATGTTATCGGGCAGCGGACGGACGCGGATGTTCTTGAAGTACGTGGTGCTCCCCGGGTCGTGCCCCTGGAGCGCGAAGGTGCCGTGATTGATGACGCGCTGGAAATTGAGATCGGCCCGGAACGGCGGGTCAGGCTCGACGTAGTCCACCACGAGCATGTTGTTCAACCGGATCTGCACCTGCTTGCCGCGAACCAGGATGTTCATCCGGAACCACTCGTTGTCGTTGACCAGTTGTTTGTAGACGTTGCGCACGGCGTAGAGTGAGCCCGTCTTCTTCCGTTCCTTGTATCCGTTTGCGCCTTCGTGCGTGTTGGCCACCTGCACCTCGAAACCCGCGGCTGGCCAGCCTGAGGGCTGAAACGCGGTGTGGAAGTAGATGCCGGAGTTCGCGCCCGGCCGCGTCATCACATCCGCGCTCAGCTCAAAGTTCTTGAAATCGGCGTTGTGCACTGGGCCCACATAGAACAGGTGCGTTCGCTCGCCGTGGACAACAATCTGTCCGTCCACAACTTTAAAAGTGTCCGCGTGCTCGTTGGGTTTCCATCCGTCGAGCGACTCGCCGTCAAACAGCGGAATCCAGTCTGCGGAATCGTCATGGAATGCGTAAGCGGCGGCTGGTGCGGCCAGCAACAGAGCAATCAGATCGCGACGCGTCAATGTCGGCATGATTCCTCCCTGTCAGAATCGGAACCAAAGCCGCCAGTATAGTCCAGCACGACCCTTCGGTTCAGAGCTTTCGGCGCATGGCGCAGCCACTATGATCTCGCTGCGATTTTGGGATTGGACGGAACCGACCTGAAGGTCGGCCACTACAAAGGCTTTGCGGAGAACCGGCGCGGAGGCCTCAGCGTGGAACGCGCCGCGGCTGGCTCAGCGGGGAACTTTTCCTCGCCAGCGAAGCCAGGCGCACATGCAGCGATGTGCGAAATCAACGGGCTCACAGTACATCAGCGGGCAGCCTCCCACGATGCACGTTATGCCAGCGCGCGCGCACTCCTGCGTTGCCGCTGCCGAGACACTCCCTTGGCCAAAGGAGCGATGGAACCAGATGCGCTTGATGTTCCGCGCGGCGGCTTGCTGCACGACTTGTTCCGCGACGTTGGGGTGCGTGGCGATGACGAGGCCATCCAGATTGCCGGGTATGCTCGCAAGGTCCGGATAGCATTTTGCGCCCTCGACTTCGGAAGCGTTCGGGTTGACGGGAAACACTTCGTAACCGGACTTACGCAGTTTGCCGAACACGGCGTTCGCGGCGCTATCTCGCCCGCGAGATACGCCAGCGACGGCGATGCGCTTTCCGCTCAGAAAGTCCGCGACTAGTGCAGGCAGTGGCCGCATCGGCATTTCCTCCGTCAGATTCGACCACAGCGCACGCTCCACGGCAAGCATACCGGCAGGAGAGTTATCAGTGACCAGCGACCAGCGATCAGGAGGCAAGAGAGATTCCTTGCATCGCTCGGAATGACGAACGGGAGAAGAACGGCCCGCCTCAGAAGGACGGGCCCTACACAAGCAAATGCGACCCAAGAGCAGCCCGGGGGCCGCGGGCACGATGTATCGTGCCCCTACGGGCAGGAGAAAACCCAAGAACCGGTCTAAAGACCGGCCACTACAAAAGAGGGAGGGAGCGTGGCGCTGCTAATTGCTCCAGCCGCCGTCGATGATGTGAATTGTGCCGGTGGTGTAGGCAGATTCGTCGGAAGCGAGGTAAACAGCCAAGTGGGCGACTTCCTCCGCGGTGCCGATGCGGCCCATCGGCTGGCGCGCAATGAAGGCTGCCCTGGCTGCCACGGGATCCGCGTTCACATTGATGCGTTCTTCGAGGGAGGGCGTTTCCACGGTTCCGGGACAAATGGCGTTGACTCGGATCCCGTGCTGGGTGACATCGGCTGCCAGACAGCGCGTCAAGCCGATCACCGCACCCTTGGTGGTGCCATACACAAAGCGGTTGGGCGTTCCCTTGATGCTGGAAGCGACCGAGGCCATGTTGATGATGCTGCCGCTGTGGCGTTTGATCATGGCGGGCAGAAACGCGCGAATGAGCCGGTACATCGAGCGAACGTTGAGGTCGAAGCTCTTTTCCCACACCGCCTCGTCGCAATCGAGGATCGTGCCTTGATGCACCCAGCCAGCGCAGTTAAACAAAATGTCCGGTGCAGGATGTTGGCCCGCGAATTGCCGGATGGCTTCGGCATCGGTGACATCCAAGCGCGCGGTCTGAATGGCGGGCGAATCAGCCGCCAGCCTGGACAATGCGGCTTCGTTGATATCAGTGGCCACAACGCTCGCGCCCTCCGAAGCGAATTGCAGCGACGCGGCGCGGCCAATGCCCTGGCCCGCGGCGGTGATGATGGCGCTCTTACCGCTCAACCTGGAACCCATGGTATTCCTCCTGAAGCCGTCTGAAGCGTCGCCGACTCTTCCTTAGGCGCACAGGCTTATGCCGCATACAAATACTACAAGAGAGACGGCGGTCTGAAACACGCCAGCACAAGAAAAGCCTGTTCACAGAGCGGGTGTTCTGCTGGTGGACGCGATGCGAATCAAATGGGTGTCCCCGAGGGTGTTGCCTGCGGGATCGAACACGATGGCTCCGCTGACGCCAGCGAATCGATTGCCCGCGGCCAGATAGTCTCGCAGGCGGGAACGGTTCGCTCCGGCCACGCGCAACGCCTGTGCCACCAGATGTACGGCATCATACGTTTGCATCGCCGCGAAACTTGGCCAAGCGCCGGTCTTCGCAAGATAGTGTTCCTGGAACGCCAGCGTGTCGTTGTGCGTTGCGCCCGCGGCCGGAGCCGTTACCCAAGTTCCTTGCGGAAGTCCACTCTGGGCAGGCGTCCCGCCATCGGGCAGGTTGAACGCATTGCCGGCGACCGACGCGGCCGCCTTTCGGCACACATAGACCGGTCGCGCGAAGTTGTTTGCGCTAAGTAAGGGAAGAAGCCGTGCGGCCAACGGCGAGCTCGTCCAAAGAACGACCGCATCCGGCGCACTCGCCTGGGCCCGCGTGGCGATCGCTTCCAGGTCCACGCCCGATGAAGGAATTCCCAAGCGCTTGGGCGGAGTTCCGTGCAGATGTTTCACGGCTTTCTCGAATTCGTCTGCGCCGACCCGGCCGTCATGATCCGATTCCACAAGCAGCAAAACTTTCTTCGTGAGTCCGGCTTGATAAATCTGCGAAGCGATGGCGCGCGCCTGGTCCTCATCGCTCGGTCCCAGGCGAAAAATCCAAGGAATGTTGATTTGCGTGGTCGTCGCGTCGCTCGCCAGCGTGACGATCGGAATGCCGATCTTGTTCGCGATCTGCTCCGCCTGATGGGCGATATTGCCGTCGGAAGAGGTAATCAGCGCCGCAACCCGCTCTTCGTCGATCAACTGGACCATTTCGCTGCTGGCCTGTCCCCATTGTTCCGCCTGGTTGCGCACCGCAAGCGCCAGGTGACGCCCGTCCACCAGCGGCCCCGCGGCCTCTTCATCCGCCAGCGCCATGTTCGCGGCTGCCAGCAAAGATTGGCCGTCCGCCGCATTTGCACCCCGAAGCGGAAGGAGGAGCCCGATCTTCACCGTTGCGCCCTGAAGATTCGCGGCGTTGTCGCGCCCGGGTCCGCGATAAGCGACGCCGTTGCGGTCGAGAGTTGCATAGGGAGTTTGCGAAGTGATATCGTCCTGGGCCGAAGCGGAATTGGGGAAAACGGCCACGGCCAGAAGTAACAACGCTGCCCATCGCACCAGGGACGCAACCGCCTGCCGCGCGGAATGGCCCCGTGTGTGGACGCAGCGGCCCGGCGGTACGACCGCTGCCATTAGGGCGCTCCAGCCCCCGCGTGCGCGGCGCTGAGCTCGCGGCGTTGCGCCGGCAGATAGACAAACTTCCCGCCTTCGACTTTGGCGAGCGCAAGGGGAGCGATGTTGTTCAAGGTGTAGTCGAACTCTTCGCGTTCACCGACGCCGTCATAGGACTTGCCGTAATACTCGCGGAGGCCGTCCATGATTTTCCCGCGGTTGAGTCCCTTTTTCTCGATCGCGCCGATGAGGATGTTCATGCCATCGTAGGCATACGCGGCGTAAGCATCGGGCTCTTCATTGAATTTCGCGTAATACTTTTTCCGGAATTCCTGCCAGTGCGGATCCGTCCGCGTGGGATCCAGCGGAGCGGTGGTCACCACGCCTTCCGCGGCGCTTCCGGCTATTTCGAGCAGCGCGGGATAGGCCATGCGGCTGGAGCCAAATACCGGCTGCTTCATGCCCATGGTGCGCATCTGCTTCAGAATGCGCGCGGCATCGGGCGCCTCGCCCCAGATCACCAGTCCCTCGATGTGGGCGTTTTGCAACATGCGGAGTTGCGTGGAGAAATCCTGATCGCCGCGCTCGAATTTCACTTCCAGCGGAGGCACGCGGCCCATGCGTTTCGCTTCGTCAAAGAATTTTTCGACGCCGATGCGCGCATACCGCGATTGCGTGCGGAACACTCCGACTCTCTTGAGTTTCAGCTTTTTGAAGACATAGTCCGCCAGCGCGTACCCCTGCTGCCGGTCGTCGGGAAACGTGTGCATCAGCCAGGGGATGCGCGTTTCGGTGACCGTCGGGTCGGTGGTGCCTGTATCCATGATGGGGAATTCGAGTTTCAGAGCGACGCGCAGCATGATGTGCGTGGAAGCGCCGTCCACGCTACCCAGCACCGCGACCACGTGCTCGTCGAACAGCATCTTGACGGCTTCGGTGGACGAAGCGCCCCATTGCGCCGAGTCGTTGTGGATCTTCAACGCGTAGGGCCTGCCACGCGACGTCGCGCTTGCGCTGTAGCCGCCGCGCGCGTTTGCTTCCTCCAACGCCAACTGCGCTCCGTGCAGCATGGCTTGCCCGTACCGCGCCTCATAGTTGTTTTCCAGCGGGCCGAGAAATCCGATGTTTACCGTCTTCGATGTGTCGATCGCCTCCACAACCCGTTCGCGCGCTGCTCCGTAGTAATCGAGCGTGTCTTTGTCGATGTACCATTCCTTGTACGGCTTGGTGAACTTCCCGTAGGGAACTGCTTCGTCTGGCATGTTGGCGTATCGCGGCGCGGATGGGGCTTCGCTGGCAGGTTTCTGCGGCTCGGGCGATTGCGGCAGCGCTGGGCAGGCCCACACAAAGAAGAAGGGGACTCCTGCGAATACAATTCTGCGTGCGATTTTCACGGCAACTTCAGACAGCATGGGCATTCACCTTCAGCGGCTCCTCACTGTGGGCAGCCACGAAATCGACAATTCTTGCCAACGTCGCCGGGCCGATAGCTTGCGCCGCATCACACTTCGGTTTTGGGGCACTGGGCCGGTCGCTCGCCACTTCAATAATCAATCCGTGGCATCCAAATTCCACCGCCGCGCGGCTGGCTGGTTCGACCATGGCGGATACACCGGTGGCGTGGCT
>Ga0116107_1001996_pt1 | contig 11230 bp, 8 predicted proteins | sample June2015DPH_6_10_FD_88969 | JGI IMG/M metagenome (GOLD analysis project Ga0116107, IMG submission 88969) | Peatland microbial communities from SPRUCE experiment site at the Marcell Experimental Forest, Minnesota, USA - June2015DPH_6_100 | ecosystem: Environmental > Terrestrial > Soil > Wetlands >... | reverse complement strand
AGGTCGCGCCGTACCGGCCTCCCGCTCATGTTCTCGGTGAACGCGTTGCCCAGAGCGAGCTCCAGCTCGTGCTCCGCGGCCGGGGCAATCGTCCGGTTCTGCACGAACGATCCCTTGCCCGACGAGTCCAGCAGCCGGAGCAGCACGATGTGCCTGTTCTCGTTGACCAGCTCGTTGAGGGCCTGCGCGGCCTCGCCGCCGGCGTGGCCGCCCGCGATGCTGAGCGCCCTGGCCACGGCCTCGATCCGGCCGACGCTGTCGAGGAAGTACAGCTCGACCTCGCGGGCCAATCCGACGGACTGGCGCGTCAGGTACTGCATCTCGAGCGTCGCAACCTGTTCCCGGTTCGAGCTCAAGAACCCCCACCCCGCGAGTGCGACGGGCAGCACCGTCAGACCCACCAGCAGTGCCGTCAGAGGGTAAAGCAGCGAGCGGGAAAATGGCCAGCGAGGGGACATGGGACCGGCTAGACTATAGCATGCCAACGTCTGGTGAGCGCGATGGATAGCCGCCGCAAGGTCGCAGCGGTGCTGGAGGAGATGGCGCTGCTTTCGGAGCTTGCCGGCGAGAACCCGTTCAAGGTTCGCGCAATGGCGAACGCCGCCCGGACGGTGCTGCGCCTTGGGGAGGAGTTTGAAGGCATCGCCGCCCGGGGAGAGCTGACCGGAATCCCGGGCATCGGCAAAGGAATCGCCGGGCTGATCTCACAGACACTCGCCCAGGGCGAGCCGGCCGCGCTCGCGGAGCTGAAGCGCGCGCTTCCGCCCGGCCTTCCGGACCTGCTGCAGCTCCCCGGCCTCGGCCCCAAGCGGGTGCGCACGCTCTGGCGGGAGCTCGGGATCACGACCCTCGGCGACCTCGAGTACGCCTGTAGAGAGAACCGTCTTCTCACGCTGGCGGGATTCGGCCCGGCGACCCAGGCCAGGGTCCTGAACGCCGTTGAGTTCTGCCGCAGCACCTCCGACAAGCACCACATCTCGGAAGGGTGGCACGCGGCGGAGGAGACGCTCGCGGCCCTGCGGAAAGCGACTCCGGATGCAGAGGCGGAGGCGGCGGGCGAGGTACGCCGCTTCTGCGAGGTTATCGGCGAGGCCGTCGTGGTCTACACCGGTGCGACGCCGAAGGCTCTCCTTCCCGCCCTCGCCGGGCTGCTGAGCGACGCGGCGGAGGACGCCTTCGGCCGGGTCACGGGGCGCCACGCGTCGGGGGTCCCGGTGCGCCTTGTAGGCGTCCCGCGCCGGTCGTTCGGCGCCGCGCTCGCCTGGCAAACCGGCAGCGCTCGTCACCTCGAGCAACTCGCCGTTCGGGCTGTCTCGGGCGGCCTCGTTCTCGCGGAGGGCGTGCTCTGTGACGCGTCGGGCAGCCAAGTCGATTGCCCTCGGGAGGGAGACCTCTACGCCAGGCTTGGCCTGCCGTGGATCCCGCCCGAGATTCGCGAGGGCGACGGTGAGGTCGAGGCCGCCGCCAACGGAGCCCTGCCGAACCTTGTGAGCGAGAACGACATCCTGGGCGCGGTCCACGTCCACACCACCGACTCCGACGGCACCGCCTCGCTCGAGGAGATGGCCGACGCGGCGGCGCGTCTGAGGTGGTCGCTGCTGGGCATCGCGGACCACTCCCGGGTCGCGGCGTACGCCCACGGGCTCGATGGGGCTCGATTGCGCGCTCAGGGCGAGGCGATCGCCGCCCGCAACTTCCGCGGCGACGGACCGCTGCTGCTGCGCGGGATCGAGGCGGACATCCTTGCGGACGGCACCCTCGACCTCCCCGCGGAGGTGCCTCTCGACTTCGTGGTGGCCTCGGTCCACTCCTCGTTCCGGCAGAGCGCCGAGGTGCAGACCGCGCGCCTCGTGCGGGCGGTCTCGCGCGGGCCCGGGACGATCCTCGGTCACCCGACCGGACGCCTGTTGCTCGCCCGCGAGGGGTACCAGGTCGATCTCGAGGCCGTGCTGCAGGCGGCTGCGGCAACCGGCGCCGCGGTCGAGATCAACGCGCACCCGTTCCGCCTCGACCTCGACTGGCGTTGGGTCCGCCGCGCGGCCGAGCTCGGCGTGCCGATCTCGATCGGCCCCGACGCGCACGAGCCCGCGGGGCTCGCCGACGTGCGCTGGGGCGTCGGCATCGCCCGCAAGGGGTGGGCCACCGCGAACGACGTGCTCAACACCCGCCCCTGGCCGTGGTGGCCGTGAGACCGGGGTCCGGGTTCCGTGAAGGTTCGAAGGTTCGAAGGTTCGAAGGTTCGAAGGTTCGAAGGTTCGAAGGTTCGAAGGTTCGAAGGTTCGAAGGTTCGAAGGTTCGAAGGTTCGAAGGTTCGCCTAGGGCAAGACAGCCCCTTGATCCTCGTCGTATTCCCGGAATCCTCAGTTCTTGTCTCTGAACTTCCGAACGTTCGAACGCGTGAACCTTCGAACAGTCCTCTGCTCCCCCGCTCCTCCGCTCCTCTGCTCCTCTATTCGGGCACCAGGTCGCGCAGGACGAGCTTCAGGTTGCGCGGGTTGCCGTCCCTTTGCACGGACAGCTTGATCGCCGTGCCGACCGGCTCGGTCCGGAAACGCTCACGAACTGCCGGCAACAAGAGCTTGCCGACAGGCGTTCCGCCGATCGCCGTGATCCGATCGCCCACCTTGAGACCCGCAGCCTCCGCCGGCCCGCCCGCCACGAGGTCTACCACTTCGAAGCCCTCGGGCCCGCAGTTGATCCACATACCGGCCCGGTCGTAGGTGTCGCGACGGGCGTAGTTCGCGTTGGGCTCGAAGATCAGCCGCTGGTGGCCGTAGTCGAACGTGACGTTGAACCGCTTCAGCACGCCGGCGCCCACGTTGCCGGCCACGTACGGGTCGATGAACGCTCCCTTCTTCTGCTGCGAGAGGTCCACAACCGGCCCGGCGACCTCGAGCGTTCCCAGCCGGAGGGTCGTGGCGCGGGTCACCAGGCCGCGCGCCGGTCCGCCGACGCCCCACCCCGTCACCGCCGAAACCGTGGCCCCGTAGTGCTCCTTGAGCCCGTGCTTCTCGGCGAACGGCGCCAGGATCGACACCGAGTTGCGGGCGCCGGTGTCGATGTCGAACTTCCCGGCGATACCGTCCAGCGAACCCTCGACCTGTGGGGTGTGCTCGTTGAAGGTGAACGGGACGATCGTGCCCGTCCCGTGGTACTCGAAGGCCGAGGGAAGCGAGAGGGTCAGGAATCTCTTCTCGTAGTCCACCGTGGCGACGAAGCGCTTGAACACCTCGTAGCCGACGAGGCCCAGCTGCGGCACGCCCTCGACAGCAGCGAACGGCCCGAGAGAGAACACCATGAAGACCTGGTTCGAGATCGTGGCGTCGCCGATCTCGAGCTTCTCGACCTTGGTGACGCCGACGTCCTCGGATTTCTCGCCCACGCCCCGCCCCTCGAACGCGCCCTCGCTCGAAAGGCCCAGCTCCTTGGCCAGCTCCGGCGTGACGATGTTGGCGCCCCCGGTGTCGCACATCAGGCGGTAGGGGCCCTTGCCGTTCAGCTTGACGTCCACGTAGATGTGGTTGTTGACCAGCTCGAACGGGACGGTCGTGGAAGTCTTGCTTCCGGCGAGCGCGAAGTCGGGCGGAGGCGGCGCCGGGAGCTTGAACGCGGCGTCCTCCACCGGCACGTTGAACTCGACGCTCTCGACCGTCGCCCGCTGGTCGTAGCGCGCGTCGCCGTTGGTGGATCGCTGCGCGAACGCGATCTTCACGCCGCCGACCGTCCGGTAGTCGGTCATGAATGTCGTTTGCGTCTCAATGGCCGCCTTCTCGACGGTCCTGTCGATCAGCATCGTCGCCGCGTCGATCCACAGGTCGAACGGCCTGCCGCCCTTGGGCGTGATCCTCACGACGAGGAAATGCCGGCCGTTCTCCTCCTGCGTGCCCGCATCCTCGATCTGCGCCGGCCAGCGTTCCGGGTACCAGAACCCGTAGGCGCGCCGGTACGACTCGTTGGCCGCCCCGAGGCGGCCGTCGCCACCCTCCTCCGCGCGCGACTGGCCCGAGGCATCCTGCGACCATGCGACGGTGCCGTCGTACCCCTCGGCGCCGCTCATCGGGCCGAGCTTGAAATGCTCCACGTAGCGGCCAAGCGTCACGTCGTCAAGAGCCTCGCCGGTACCGGTGAGCCCTCCGACGGAAGCCGTCACCTTGGTCCGAGCCGTGCGGATCGCGTCCCAGGCCGCTCCGCCGCTCGCGGCCTTGACCTTGGCCAGGATCTCGTTGGGATCGCCGGCATGCACAGCACCGGCAAGCAAAAACATGAGGACCGCGCACACGGAATTCCTGACCATGGGAACACCTCTAAGGTATTCTACGTTTCCGCCTCGGTTTGGGTTCCACAGGGACAGGGGTCCGGGGTCCGTTGAGACAAGCAGAGGAGCGGAGGAGCTGAGGGGCAGAGGAGCTCAAGACCGTTCGAAGGTTCGCACGTTGACAGGTTCGAAAGTTCAGAAGTTAGCCCGTTCGCAGACAAGGCACTCCGCGGAATTGGTGTCATTGCGAGGAGGTCCGCCGCCAGGCGGGACAACGAAGCAATCTCCTGGTCACAGCAAGGCTGTTTCCCTTGGCCTCTCGTGTAGCTCCGATGGAAAGGCTGACGGAGGGACCAAGCCGCAACCGGGCAACCGGACCGCGAGTACAATGTGACTCGACGACTCCAACCCAGTTGTAGGGCTCCGGCGGTGGCGGCGCAATGTAGCTGGAGGGCGACATGATTTTCTCGATCATCGTGGCGCTGGCGGCGGGCTCTGCTCCGGAGCCTGAGCCCCCACACATTCAGAACATCGTCGAACTCCATGCTTGTCCCGCCGGTTCGCAGGGCTGGTTCGTCCAAGCTGAGTGTGTCGAAGCCGACGCCCAGGAACTCGTGGTTGTTCGCCAGGAGCAGGACAGCCGCGGCAGGCTTGGGTCCAGCGACATTGTCGCCATCGACTTGAAGACCGGGCAGCAACTGTCAAGGGTCGAGATTGCTCCCACTCTCGACGCGGCACTGGCGATTTCCAAGGACGGACGGGAGGTCATCGTCGTCAAGAAGGTCGACGACGCCAACTGGGGCCCGTGGCACGCGTGCCTCTGGCGATTCGACTCCGATGCCCGGAAGCTGAAGGAGTACAGCGAGCTGAACGGTCCCAACTTCTTCCTCAGGGATGCGAAGAACCCTGCGATCTCGCCCGATGGAAGCCGTGCCGCAATCATGGGTTATCGGGACGAGGCCGATTCAGAGGGCGCTGTCAGGATGGTCCAGTGCGTCGGCGTGCTGGACCTAACAGAAGGCACCGTCCGAGCGGTATCGCTTCTTCGCGTTCCCAACCCTGATGAGTGGGACCCGGACTGGTACCTGCGCTGGAGCGAAGACGGAACTTCGATCTACGCGATCATCCACCATGGTTATCTCGACGAGCCGACTTCCGCGACTCTCTACCGGGTATCTCCCACCGTCCTGTCCGCGACAGCCCTCTTGGAGGTGCCTCCAACCACGATCGGGTTTGGACCGGGCGACAGCATCGTAGTCGCCGACACGCTGGGCCGAGGTTGGGGACCACACTGTGCGTTCGGTGTCGTCGCGCTCAGCAACCTGATCGGACTCAGCCTGCCCAATTACGACGCCCGGATCGCCTTCAGCAACGCTCTCGCGATGACGTCAGTGATTGCACCGAATGTCCCGTCGTTCGACTCGTTCCAGCACGTTTGGGTCGGCCGGAAGCACGCCTATGCCGAGGTCGTGAAGCTGACAACAGGCGTGTGCGAAAAGCGAGTACTTGTCGAACTGTCGCCACCGTCATCGCGGCCGGACTAGCCCGACCCCGCTTCCGGCAACACGGCGGCACAAGGCCACTCACGCATCCCGCCTCCACCCTCCGGCCGGGCAGTTCGCTCGTCTCGCTACGGCTGACGATTCAGGCAGCCCGGTGGCTCGATGCGCGCAGCCGCGTGGGCGAGACTGGGCCGGACGCGAGCGAGGAGGGCGGCCGCGCCCCCAAGACAATAGAAGGGCGGGCGCCCTCGCCCGCCCAGATCCCTCTGGCTCTCCGCTCGCTCGGGATGACGACGGATCGCAGGGCGGCGGCCCGGGGCGTGCAGCCGCGCCACACGCCTCTGCCCGCGGCAGCGGCGCCGCCGAGAGTGGGCCAGATGCAAGGCGCACGAGGCGAGAGCGGCGGAGCGTACCCGGAGGGTACGTGACCACGCGGTTCGCCGAGTGCAACGCAGCAGATGGTCCGCTATCGGCGGCGCCCTAGGCGATGACCAGGATACCGAACATGATGACCCAGACTGCGGTGAGGAAGTGCCAGTAGACAGCCGTGTACGCGACCCCCGCGTGCGCCGCGGCCGAGTAACGCCCGGCCCACGCGCGCGCCGTCACGACGGCGAGCGGAATCAGCCCGCCGACGACGTGGGCGGCGTGCAGGCCGGTGAGCATGTAGAAGGTGAAGCCGTACAGGTTCGTCCGGGCGGTGAGGTTGGCGGCGACGAGCGCGAACCAGTTGAGCGTCTGCGAAACGAGGAAGGCGACGCCGAGCAGGGTGGTGAGCAGCATGCCGGTCCGGAGGGCGGCCTGACGGTCGCCCCGGGTCGCCCTGACGGCCGCCTGCACCGTAAAGCTCGAGATCACGATGATGAGGGTGCTGACCCAGAGCGCGGAGGGCAGCTGGGGCATGCCCGGCGGGGGCCACGCGGCCGCCCTCGATCGGATCACCAGGTAGCCGATGATCGACGAGACGAACAGCATCGACAGCGCGAGGATCAGGAGCTTCATGCCCAGCAAGCCGACACCGATCGGGGCCGGGGCGGCGCGATCGTCCGTGTCCGGTCCGCCTGCGCTCATCTGGCGAGCCCGGGCGCGTATCCGGGGATCATATCCGGAGCGTACGCGTGGGTGTCGAGCAGCGCGAGCGAGACGAAGATCCCGACGAACAGGAGCGCGGCCACGAACACGATCGCGTTCATCGGGCGGTCGTAGCGCATGTGCATGAAGTAGAGCACGACGAGCGACGCCTTGACGGTCGCGATCGCCATCGCGACGCCCAGGTTGAAGCTGCCGATGTCCACCCCGGCCACGGCGACGGTGATCAGAGTGAAGACAAGCAGCGTGAGCCACACGCCGGCCAGCACCTTGAACGGCACAACGTGTCCCAGGGCCGAGTGATCGGCGGTTGGGTCGAGTGAGCGAGTCGAATCGGTCATCGGATTCTCCGGGGGCGGAAAGCAAAGGTCAAAGGGAAAAGGTCAAAGGGAAGACGAAGATCTCGAACGCCGGATCTCGTCCCAGGTTCAGTCATTGCGGTGTATCTCGGATTCCCGTTCATTGCTGCCCTCTCGGATTCTGCCGTTCCTGTTTCACGTCTTCCTTTTACAGTTTCCCCTTTTCCGTTTTCCCTTTGACCTTTCACCTCTTCCCTCACCGAATCAGATAGAGCAGCGGGAAGAGATAGATCCAGATCAAGTCCACGAGGTGCCAGTAGAGACCTGCCAGGTCGACCGGCGTGAAGTACCCGGGGCCGAACTCGCCCCGCCTCGCCCGCAGCAGCATCAGCGTCAGGACGATCATCCCGGCGATCACATGGACGCCGTGCAGTCCCGTCATCAGGAAGTAAACCGCGAAGAACGTCTGGACGTTCTTGGGAGGGCCGAGTTCCTCGTCGCCGGGAGCGCGCTGGCCGGGCCTGGCGAGGCCTCGCGGACCGACCGCCGCGGGTGGGATCAGCGAACGCTCCTCCGGGTTCATCCCGGCGGGAGCCGACGGTTGAACCACGGCGTTCCCGGCCCCAGCGGGCTGCTCGAGCGTGGCGTGGAAGCGCCGGCCCCATAGCAGGCCTTCCTTCCACTTGTGCTCGTACTCGACGCCCTTGATTCCAAGGAAGCAGCACGCGAGCGCGATCGTCGCCGCCAGCAGCCGCACGAGCGCCTTCGTCCGCCCGAGCTGCGCCGCGCGCACCGCGAGCGCCATCGTGAAGCTCGAGCAGATCAGCACCGCCGTGTTGATCGCCCCCAGCGTCTTGTCGAGGAACCTGTGCGCGTAGACGAAGATCTCGGGGTGGTTCGAGCGGTACACCGCGTACGCGCAGAACAGGCCGCCGAACAGCAGGATCTCCGTCGCGAGGAAGATCCACATCCCGAGCTTGCCCGACTCGAACTGCTGCTCCGCCGTGTCGAAGTGGTGCGCGACGTGATTTGCGTGTGCCTCGCCCACGCCGCCCTCCCTGTTCGGTTCCGCCATCGCGCCCGCCCTCCTACCCGACCGCCGGCGAGTCGCCCGCCGCCCTCGGCACGAAACCGCCGATCGTGCGATCGTAGCGCCAGGCTTCGACGTCGTAGGGGTCGCCCGCCACCGGCGTGGTCGCGAAGTTGTCGTGCGGCGGAGGCGAGGCGGTGCGCCACTCGAGCGTGGCGCCGCCCCACGGGTTGGCCGGGGCCGGCCGGCCGCGGAACAGCGAGTGGATCAGGTTCACCGCCACGATCACGAAGCCGATCCCGAGGATGTACGACCCGAGGGTCGAGAGCTGATGGTAGCGCTGGAACTCAGGGAGGTAGTGGTACGACCGCCGCGGGGCGCCGTGGCTGCCCATCACGAACTGGGTGAAGAACGTGGTGTTGAAGCCGACGAAGATCAAAAGCGCCGCGACGCGCCCCCACAGGTCGCTGTACATGCGGCCGAACATTTTCGGCCACCAGTAGTACAGCCCGCCCAGGAACGCGATGACGGTGCCGCCGAACATCACGTAGTGGAAGTGCGCCACCACGAAGTACGTGTCGTGCAGGTGGACGTCCGTCGCCAGCGCGCCCAAGAAGAGCCCCGTCAGACCCCCGATGCCGAACAGGAAGAGGAAGGAGAGGACGTACACCATCGGGGTGGCGAGCCAGATCGAGCCCTTGTACATCGTGGCGACCCAGTTGAACACCTTGACGGCCGACGGGATCGCCACCATGAACGTGAGAGCGCTGAAGATCATGCTCGCGAGGTTCGACTGCCCGGCCACGAACATGTGGTGGCCCCACACGAGGAAGCTGATCACGGCGATGGCGATGGACGAGAGCGCGATGAACGTGTACCCGAAGATGTGCTTGCGCGAGAACACGGACACCAGCTCGCTGATGACGCCCATCGCGGGCAGGATCATGATGTACACGGCCGGGTGCGAGTAGAACCAGAAGAAGTGCTGGAACAGCACGGGGTCGCCCCCGAGGGCAGGGTCGAAGATCCCCACGCCAAGGGCGCGCTCCGCGATCAGCAGCAGCAACGTGATCCCGAGGACGGGCGTCGCCATGATCTGGATGATCGCCGTCCCGTAGAGCCCCCAGAGGAACAGCGGCATCCTGAACCAGGTCATGCCGGCCGGCCGCAGCTTGTGGATCGTGACGACGAAGTTGAGGCCGGTGAAGATCGAGGAGAAACCGAGCACGAAGACGCCCGCGACCATCATGATGACACTGGTGTTGGTGGTCGTGCTGTACGGGGTGTAGAACGTCCAGCCGGTGTCGACGGCGCCGGTCGTCATCGAGATCAGCGCCATCACCGCCCCGATGACCCACATGTAGTAGCTCGCCAGGTTCAACCGCGGGAAGGCGACGTCCTTGGCCCCGAGCATGAGCGGGAGCACGAAGTTGCCGAGCGCCGCGGGGATCCCCGGGATCACGAACAGGAAGATCATCACCGCCCCGTGCAGGGTGAACATCTGGTTGTAGTGGTCGGCGCTCATCAGCGCGCTGTTCCCGGGCGTCAGGAGCTTCGTGCGCACAAGCAGCGCGAAGACGCCGCCCAGCAGGAACGACGCCAGGATCGACACGAGGTACATCACGCCGATGCGCTTGTGGTCGAGCGTGAACAGCCAGGACTTCAGACCTCGCCCATGCCTGAGGTAGTTGTCCGCTCCCAGCGCGTTCCCCATCGGCGGATTGGCGCCGGCCGTCGTCGTTTCGTCGCGTTCCATGTCGTTCGCCCTTCGCTCGCGTCCCTGGGCGGGCACGGCACCGGGCCGCGCCCCCCGTACGTTTCACCTCAACGTCTTCAGGTACTCGATGATTGCCGTGATCTCCTGGTCCTTCAGCCGGCCCTGGAACGTCGGCATCACTGGCTGGAAACCCAGCACGATCTTCGCCTGCGGGTCGAGGATCGACTCGCGGACGTAGTCCTCGTCGGCGGTCACCGTCTTGCCGCCCTCGAGCGGCACGGGGTGTCCGAACAGTGCCTTGAACGTCGGACCGGTCCCGCCCGTGCCGTCCACGGAGTGGCACTGGGCGCACCCGCGCGTCCGGTAGAGCCTCTCCCCGGCCTCGGCCGGCGCCATCGTCTTGAGGAAGTTGCTCGCCTCGTCGAGCCACCGCTCGAACCCGCCGGGCTCGTGCACGACCACCTTGGCCCACATGTCCGAGTGGCCGGTGCCGCAGTACTGCGTGCAGTAGATCTGGTACTCCCCGGGCTTGATCGCCCGGAACCATACCTTGACGTACCGCCCGGGCACGACGTCCCGCTTGAGGCGGAACGCCGGGATGTAGAAGCCGTGGATCACGTCCTCGGACGTCATTACCAACCGAACGGGCGTGTCGAGCGGAACGTGCAGGTTCTCGTCCACGTGCCCGTTCGGATAGGTGAACAGCCACTTCCACTTCTGGCCGGTGACCAGGATCTCGTACGAGTTCGCCGGCGGCGTGTTGAGGTCGAGGTACACCTTGAAGCCCCACGCGAAGATGAACACGACGATGACGATTGGGATCAGCGTCCACGTCAGCTCGAGCGCCGTGTTGTGGTGCGAGCTGTCCTCCGCATCCTCCCGGCCGGGGCGCCTGCGGTACCGGACGACGAACGCCCCCATGAGCGCCACGATCAGGACGAAGAAGAACACCGACACCCAGAAGATGAAGCCGAAGATCCTGTCCACCGGCTCGGCGCCGGCGGAGGCCTGCACCGGCATCCAGAAGCTGCCGTCGGTTTGGGTCGCCGCCCAGCTGAAGAGCCTGCCGAGAATGTCGTGTCCGAGGCTCAATGCGTCACTCCCCTGCCCGTCGCCGCCCCCGCAGCGCTCCGGGGGCCGAAGTTGATCGAAATGACGTCCCTTCCAGTCAACGGCCGGAAACGTGCGTCTCCGGACGAATGTGCGTTCGTGGATGCGCGCCGCGCCGCCACGCCGCCACCAGCCACACCCCGACGACGACCGCGGTCGCGGCCCCGCCCACACGCATGATGTTGCTGGCGGCGACGACGTACCGGCCGGCGTTCGCGTCGTAGTGGT
>Ga0116107_1001990_pt1 | contig 11274 bp, 8 predicted proteins | sample June2015DPH_6_10_FD_88969 | JGI IMG/M metagenome (GOLD analysis project Ga0116107, IMG submission 88969) | Peatland microbial communities from SPRUCE experiment site at the Marcell Experimental Forest, Minnesota, USA - June2015DPH_6_100 | ecosystem: Environmental > Terrestrial > Soil > Wetlands >... | reverse complement strand
GACACAACCAGCGATCACGTCCACTCGCCTCACCAGCTGACCGGCGCAATGTCAAAAACACTCGCTTTCTCGTGGCCGGCAACAGTCCATCCGCGGCGGATCACTCCGCGGCCTCGACCATGTACTGCTCGAGCGTGCCGTCGGGCATCGTGAACGTCGTGACGCGCAGTGTTCTCTTCGGAAAGACGGCGCTGTACCGGCGGAAGGTCATGCCTCCACGCAGCGACTTCGACTGCTGCGTGAACTCCTTCGGCGCGCCGAGCGGCGCCAGGCTCGAAGCGAAGTCCGAGAGTGCCTGGATGGTGAAGTAGGCGTTCGCGTTCGCGGTGAAGAGCGTGCGGTCGATGCGACCCTGCTGCAGGCCCTCGAAGATCTTCCGGGCCTGATCGGTCGCTCTCTTCTTCTCGCCCTCCGATCCCCCGAGCAGCAGCTTCGCGATCTTGGTCGCGATCTGAACGGGCGCGTCCGTCGCATCGAGGTTGGTCAGCGCCGCGACCGCCGCCCCGTCGTCCGGATACACGGTGTTCTGCGCCGTGAAGCCGGACACCTCGCCCCCGTGCGAGCTCACCCGGCGCCCGTCGGTCATCCCGACCGACACCCCGAGCCCGTAGTGCGAGCCGACGCCGCTCGTCAGCTGGACCTCGGTCTCCATCTGCCGGTACGAAGCCGGCCGCATCACCGTCTGAGCGATCAACGAGACATCCCACGATGCCAGGTCGCGCGCCGTCATGGCGAGCTCGCCCGCGGCGAACATCCAGCCCGCTCCCTCCTTGGGCGCCGGGCGAAGCGGGCCGAGGGCGAAGCGCAGGGTGCGCTCGGGATCCCGGGGACCGAGGGCCGCCGGGTCGGTGTTGGCGACGGTCGTCATGTGCAGCGGAGCGAAGATGCGCAGGTTGAGGAAATCCAGCAACGGCATCCCGCTCACCTTCTCGACGATCAGGCCCGCGATCACGTAGTTCGTGTTGCTGTATTGCCACTTCGCTCCGGGCTCGAAGTCGAGCGGCTTCTTCGCCCAACGATCGAGGATCCCCTGCGGCGAGACGGGCTCGAGCATCATCGGCATCACGTAGTCCTGGGGCCAGAAGTCCTGGTAACCGGCGGTCATCGAAAGAAGCTGCCGGAGCGTGACCTCGTTCGCACGTGTGAGGTCCGGCAGCCATCGGACCAGCCTGTCGTCGAGCGAGAGCCGGCCTTCCTCGGCGAGCAGCAGGATCGCCGCGGCCGTGAACTGCTTGCTGATCGAGCCGATGCTGTAGCGCATCTCCGGCGTCGCCGAGAGCCCGCTGTCCAGCCTGGCGGTGCCGTACGCGTGGACGTACGCGATCGCGCCGTCCCTGACCACCGCGACCGAGGCGCTCGGCGCGCCCGTCTTCAGCAGCACCTCCGCGACGACGGTGTCGATCTCCGCGTTCAGATCCGCGGGTGCGGCCGCGCGGGGCGCCAACTGTTGACCGGCAGAGGAAGCGGCAACCAAAGCGGCGACGATGACCGCAACAGCGGACCACCTCGAGATCGCGGGCATACGAGTCCTCCTCGACGACTATCGCCTGCGATTCTACGTGTTCCGGGGTCCCGCCGCCCGCGCACGGAGAGGCGTTCGAAGGTTCGAAGGTTCGGCACGGGCAGGTAAACGGTCAAACGGAAAAGGTTAAACGGAAGACCATACACACAAGGCCATGGGCTTCCCGGGCCTTCGTCTTCCCTTTGACCTTTCCCCTTTCACCTTTGACCGCGCAGGTCTCAGAACCTTCAAACCTTCGAACGTGTGAACGTGTGAACGTGCGAACAGTCTCTCGCTCCTTCGCTCCTCCGCTCCTCCGCTCCCCTGCTCCGCTGCCGTCGCTCACGGCCGCCACGCCAGCGCGAGCCACCACTCGGTCCGATCGTCCAGCGGCTCGTCGAGGATCCGCGCCACGCCGAGGGTGAGGTGGAACCCCGGCATCTTCACGAGCGGGACGGGCCCGCTGGCAAGGTCCCACTCGAGCCCGGTCAGGCGCAGCCAGTCGCCCATCGACCCGTCTCGGTCCCAGACGCGGTGGCGCTCGAAGAACAGCGGCAGGCCACCGAGCGTCATCGTCGCGCGCTCGCCCTCGTGCTCGTCCCCCATGAGCGTCCCGACCGGCAACGCCGGTACCGCGATTCGGCCGGCCAGAGCGCTCTCCGGAAGCAGAGAGCCGTCCACGCCCCCGAGCTGCACGCGCTCGAGAGGGCTCGTGGCGTCCCGTACGGCGTTGCGCTGGAAGGAGAGCAGCAGACCGTCGCCCTCTCGCATGACGCCGACCTCGAAGCGGCCGCCGTACCGCCGCCACGAGTCGTCGCCGGTCCGCCCCGCCTCGAGACGTGCCTCGATGAGGTGCGGGAAGCTCCACTGCCCTATCGAGGGCGTGTTGGTGGCCCGCACGGTTGCAAAACCGACGTGCCGGTCGAGAGAGTCGCCGCCGACCGGATCGAGCCTGCCGAGCAGCGCACCGCCGCCGACCTCGAGGCCCCCCGTGTCCCAGCTCCGCTGCCAGGAAGCGGAGATCTCGCCGCCGCTACGATCGACGTCGAGCGCCGTCCCGATCCCGGGCACGCTCGTTGGCTGCTCCGAGGGGCGCTCCCGCGTCCCGAAGAGCTGCAGCGAGACGGTCACGGGCCAGCCGCGCCACGCGGCCGCGAGCGTTCCGCCGCGCGGGCCGGCGCCGCCGCCTCCCCCGACGATCGCGGCCACGTCGAGCCGGCCGACCACGTCGCCGAGGCGCGCGCCGAGCTCCCACGCGCTCGCCGACGGCGCCGCGCTGCCGCCGACGATCACGGCCGGCTCCTGCCGCCCGAGGCCGTACGCTCTGGACGCGGCCACCTCTGTTGCAGCCAGAGGGGGGGGCGGCGGCGGCGCGACAGGCCGCGCCGCGGGGGCCAGGTCGGCCAGCGACGGCCTGGCCTCCGGCGCAGGGGATACCGGCAGTTCCAGGCGGCGAAGATCGAGGCCGTCGGCGTTGAGCGCCAGGAAGTACACCGCCGACCCCTCGGGCGTCGGGGCCGGAGCCAGCGCCGCGCCGGTCGTCCGCGTGACGGCAGCCGGGGCGCCGGTGCCGCCGACCGGCCAGGAGACCACGTCGATGAACCCCTGCGTGCCCAGCGATGCGAACACGGCTTTCCCACCCGCGCCCCATGCGGGGTACGCGACGGTCGCCCCGTCGGGACTCGGGAGCACGATCTCGCGCCCGCCGACCAGCTCGCGCAGCACGAGCTTCCATGCGCCACCCTCGTGTCGCACGAAGGCGACCGTCGTGCCGTCCGGGCTGACTCGGGGCTGCGCACACACGACATCCACCGACGGCTGCGTGACCTCCGATACGGCGCCCGTGGCAAGGTCAACCTTCACCAGTTGCGAGAGGCCGTGCCGGTTGCGCACGCCAACCGCCCACGCGCCATCCGGCGATGGGTCGGCCTCGCGCACGTCGGCGAAGCGCGTGATGCGATGCACGCCGCCCGCCTCGGTCTCCCACCGGAACAGGTCAGGGTGGAGGAAACCCTCCGGGTCCGTTTCGAACCGAACGAAGAGGATCGTCTTCCCGTCTCGAAGGAAGCGAGGCGTAAACGGCTCCGCGCCGTTGCGCGTGACCAGCTCGCGCAGCGGCTTGCGAGGCAGTGGCTGCGCCCGGACCGGCGCGACGTCTTCCGGATCCCGCTTGAGTTGGCCCTCGATCCGAGCCTTCCACTTCCTCTCGCCTTCATCGTCCTCACCGGTCGACCACACGACCAGGCGCGACGGCCTCGTGCGGTCCCGCACCACGAGCGCGAGCTTTTTCGCGTCGCCGGAGACGGCCGGCTCGCCAGTGGTCCAGGCGAGCTTCTGCCACACCTCGCCCTCGACGGCCGTCGGGCCGAGTCTGCGCTCGGCCTCCACGGCGCGCCACGTCAGCTCGGCGCAGAATCGCTCGTAAAGCCTGGCGGGCGGCTCGCCGAACACGCCCTCGAACGCCGCGCCGAAACTCCGGCTCTCCCTGGCGGTCATCCGCGCCCACAGGTGCTTGAGGCTCTCGGGCCCGGAGCGTTCGACGAGCCACTCCAGGTACGCAGATCCCGCGAGGTACGCCATCGACATGCCGAGCCAGCTCTGCGAGTCGCTCGCCATCTGCTCGTACGTCGGCAGCGCGCCAGCGCGGGCGCGGTGGCGCAGGATCGCAGCTCGCAGATCCCCGTTGGGCCGCCCGGACCCGGTCAGCTTGCCCTCGACGAGGGTGGCATACCCCTCGTCGACCCATCGGGGGGCCTTCAGCGCGATCGGCCCCACCGGCAGCAGCGCCTCCGCCAACCGCTGAACCGGGTTGCGCGAGGGCCGCAGCAAGTGCACCAGATGCGTCTCCTCGTGCACGGTGAGAAGTTCGGTCCAGTCGATGTAGAACCCGATCCCGGACGCCGGTCCCGGCGGGCTCGTCCAGAGCACCATGCGGGGCGAGACGAGCAGCGGAAGCGCCATCCCGTTGGCCTGCGCGATCGGATCGGACACCACGACGTCCACGACCTGCGGCGGCGCGTACCCGACCTCGGCGATCACGCGATCGCGGACGGCCTCCAGCCTTGCAGTCGCATGCAGCGCCCATGCTTCGGCCGGAGCCGTGTAGTGGATTCGGAAGTGCGGGGTCTCGAACGTCCGCCAGTCGGCGCTCGGCTCCTGGGCTGAGGCCGAGGTCGCCCCGGCGAGCAAAACCGCAACGCTCAGAGCGTGTCTCATCATGGCGAGAAAGTACCACGCGAAGGACGGCAAGACGGCCGCCCGGGGGGCGGCCGCTACTTCGGCATTGCGAACGAAAGGGCGCGCCGACTGCGCGCGCCCTCGTGGCGGCCCGAACCCAGAACTGGCCTACTTCTTGCGCAGGTGGACGTTGCCCGAGAAGCTCTTGGCAACGACTCTGCCGCCGGCGCCGGTGGAGAAGGACAGTTCCCTTCCCGGGCCGTACTCGCTTGTCCGTTTGGCCGCCGGGCCGAACTCGTTCGTGATGTTGCCGGAGAACGTGGTCACGTCGAAGTCCGCGATTGTCGCTGCCGGCAGCGTCAGCTCGACGGACCCGCTCACCGTCTTGGCATCGAGCCGCCCGTCTTTCGCGAGGCCCGCGTCGAAACGGATGTCGCCGGAGGTCGTCTCGATGTCGGTCCGGGAAACCCCATCGCCCTTGACCGAGATCGTGCCGCTCACCGAACCTGCCTCGACGTCGCCCTGGACACCGTTCAGCGTGATCCCGCCGCTGACGGACTTCGCCCGCCCCGGGGCGCTCGCAGCCGTGATCTCGATATCGCCGCTCACCGTCTTGGCGTTGAACCGCTTAGGCGCGCCGGCGACGGTGATCTCTCCGCTCACCGACTCGAGGTTCACCTCGCCACTGACCTTGCCCACCGTGATGTCCGCGCTGACCGTGTCGACCTCGAGCCCGCTGCCCAGCGGCACCATGATCTCGAGATCCGACCCGTCAACGTGGTGCGCGAAAGTCGGCAGGACCACACGAATGATCGTGCGGGCTCCGCTGCCGGTGAACTCCAGCCGCTCGGTGCCCTTGCCAAGCGTGCCGGTGACGGCGACCTGGTCCCGGTCCCAGCCGGTCACCTTGACCGAACCGGACACGTTGTGCACCTCCACCACTCCGTCCTTGGCCGCGGGCCGTTTTTCGTCCACCCGCTGCTGTGCGACCGCGGGAAACGCCGCGGCTGCCACCGCCAGTGCGAGAATTCCGATCCTCTTCATGGCCGTGCTCCTTTCCTCACCCGCGCGCCGGAAGCCCGGCCGCGCGTTGCAGCATGTCGATCTCCTGCCGGTACGCCGTCACCAGCAGGGAGGGCAGCTCCTGGTTGCCCGGATCCCGGGCCAGCGCGCTCTCCATCTGGTGCACCGCCTCGTCGATGATCCGGACGTTTTCGTCAAGGACCTTGAGCGTTGCGGGGGACAGCGAGCTCCTGCGGGCGTCCAGAGCGGCGAGAAGCTGCCGCCGGGCCGCCTCGTAGGTGCCCCGAGCCTGCGACAGCTCGAGCGACGCCGATGTGACGCCGGCCGCCATGCCTCTGCGACCCGACCCCGCGGGAGCCGTTGCCGCGTCACGCCGAGCGACGATCAGCGTCGTCACGATGGATGAGACAACCACCAGCGCGGCTGCGGCCGCAGCAAGCGCACCAAGATGATGCCAGCGATGGCGCCGTCCGGCGCCGAAACGCCCCTGCGTCACCGTTTCCCCCTGGATTCGTGCCGCGATCCCGGGCCACAGGTCGCGCGCGGGTTCGATGGACCGCGGGAGCGCGGCGGCGCCGGCCGCCAGCGTCCTCATTTCCGCTTCGACTTCCCGGCACGAAGCACAGGCCTCGAGGTGGAGGGCGACCGCGCCGCGGTCGGCCGCGGAGAGCGTACCGTCGACGAAGTCATCGAGCCGCGTTGCGATGTCCCGGCAGTTCATGGCGACAACACCTCCCTCAGAAGGCGCCGCGCTCGGTGCAGGTGCGCCTTGCACGTGCCCACCGCGAGGCCGGTGTGGTGGGCGATCTCGGCATGCTCCCAGCCCTGCACGTCGTGCAGCACGAACACGTGCCTGGCTTGCGGCGGGAGCGAAGCGATCGCCCGCTCGAGGTCCAGCGCGGCGCCGGGCCTCGCGGCAGGTACCGCCCCGGCGAACGGCTCCAGGTCGGCGGCCATGGTGATGCGCGCCTCTCGCCGCTTCCGCTCGCGCCGCTCGGAGAGGACGACGTTGACCGTCAGGCGCGTGAGCCACGTGGCGAACGCGCTCTCGCCCCGGAAGGTGGCGAGCTTCTGCCACGCCCGGACGAAGGCGTCCTGGGTCAGTTCTTCGGCCAGTGCGGCGTTCCCGCTCATTCGCAGGCAGAGGGCGTGGACGAGGCCGACCGTGGACCGGTACAGCCGCTCGAACGACCCGAGGTCCCCCGCCTGGGCCGCCCGGACGAGAACGCGCTCGTCGTCGCCGTCTGCGCTCATGACCACGCTCCAGGTGCCGGCTGAGACGGGCGCTGCAAGCTCGGGTGCCGTGTCCACGCCCGATTAGACGCTGGCGGCGCCTCTGGGGTTTAGTCGGGCGATCCGACGCTCCGGACCAAGCGCCGTCTCGACCCTACTTCGTCCCGCTCTCGACCGCGAATACCGGCTCCACGTCCACCGGGACATCGCGCAGCGAATCCAGCACCTTGGCCATCGCCGGCTTCACCGTGCCGTACGTCTTGACCAGTTCCTGCGCCCCGGTGTAGGACCCCTCGGCCTCGAGCATCAGGAGGTCGTGGGCGAGTGATTTGATCCCCGCCCCGAACTTCACGAGCACCGGCTTGAAACGCCCAGCGGGCGTCACCTCGATCGCCCCCTTCTCTAGGAGGTAGTTGGCCTCGATCACCACCCCGAGGCCGTGCGCGTCGGCGGCTCCGAAACGCGCCGCCCGGAAGAGCCCTGCGAGGTATGTCCAGGGCAGCGGCTGGACCACGCTCAGCGGCACGGTCCTCTTGTTGGCCAGCACGGCAAGCGTGTAAACGCCGAGAACGTCAGCCTTTGCCTCCTCGATCGCGCCGTAGAGCTCCTTCAGCTCGAGGCGGGCTTCGGTGTCCCGCCCGCCGACCCTGATCCGTCCCGGGCCAAGGCCGTGCGAGAGCTCGTGGAAGAGCACGTGGTGGAAATACGCCTCGAAGCTCAGGTTTGCGACCTCGTCCGCGGCCAGCGCGCGCGCGGCCACCGCCGTCAGGATTGCATCGTACTTGGCGTGCATCATGTTCTTGAGCAGCACCTTCTTGGAGCCCTTGGCCTCCCGCACGCGCTCGTCGTTGGGAAGGTTGAACGCCAGCGTCTGCACCCCACGCAAGGCGTCACCGCCCGTGAGGATCTCGTCGACGACCCGGATCGGAGACTCGCTCCCGCGCTTGGTGTTCTTGTGCTCGTCGGGGATCGGCAGCCGGCTCTCGAGGAACGGCAGCTCCTTCGTGTACAGAGCCAGCCGCTCGGAATCCTTCGGCTGCTCGACGCAGATGAACGCCTCGAACGCCGCCTTGTAACCGAAAAGCCCGTCCTCGTAGGTCTCGTAGGGCCCGATCGCGACCTCCACCGGGGAGTCGAGGTCCATCCAGGCGAGGTCTGAAGCGTAGTAGTCGTCCGAGAGGAACGCGTCCGCCCGCAGGGTGAGGAACTTCCTCAGGCTCGGGGCCGTGCTCGTCTCGGCTGCGGCCTTGAGCTCGGCGGCGGCCTGCTGCAACAGATCGCCGTACTCGTGCGCGTACGGCACCGCCACCAGATCGTGCCCGCGTCTCCGGATCACGGTTACGGGAGAGCTGAAGGCCTTGCGGTCGTCAGGGTGCGCCGCGAGCCACGTCTCGAGCTCGCCCTTGGTCATGTCCTCGGGATAGAAGCCGGCGCCTGCCGGATGTTTCGCGCTGCCGAGAAACGGCTCCGAGTCCTTGAGGCGGTCCCACGGACCCATCATGATCCGGTAGTAGTCCTTCGCCGCCTCGGCGTCGGGGCCCGCGAGCGACTGGACCCTAGCCGCGAACTCGGGGTTCCCCTGCCAGACCTGCCGCTGGAATATCGAGTCGACCAGCTTCGCGGCGCGCACGAGGTGCTCGATCGCCTTGCGGTCGCTCGCCGCGAGACCCGCCGTGTCGGCCGCAAGCGTCTCGCGGACGAATTGCGTCCGGCGCGCCTGGATGTCCGGCGCTACCTTGAGCGGTCCGTCGGGGGTCCCCGTGCTCGGCTTCGCTCCGCACCCCCATATCGCCATCAAGACCAGGCACCTGGCGGCGCACTTGCGAACGATCCGTTCCATTGCACACCTCCAGCAGTTCCCCAGCCTATCCGAGTTTCTCCACGACGTCGACAGTGGACGGAGGCGGCCATGATCGAGGCGTGCGTGCTGTACGTCCGGCCGCTCCTCGCGGAGAGCTCGGGCGGACCGCTTCAAAACCAATTCCCTGCTCTTCCGTACCAGTCGGTGTAGGATGCAGCGTCGGGAGGCGCACGAGGCACTGATGAACGAGGTCTGGAAGAAGAGGCTGACCTGGTTGTGGAACGAGTGGATCAAGTCCCTGCTCATCGTCCTCGTGACGGTAGGCGGGTTCCGCTCCGCCATTGCCGACTGGAACGACGTGCCGTCGGGCTCGATGAAGCCGACCATCCTCGAGGGGGACCGCATCGTCGTCAACAAACTGGCGTACGACCTCAAGGTGCCGTTCACCCGGTGGCGTCTGGCGCGCTGGACGACTCCCCAGCGCGGTGACATCGTCGTGCTGTTCTCCCCGGCCGATGGGAAGAGGCTCGTCAAGAGGGTTGTCGGACTTCCGGGCGACAGCCTGGCGCTTCGCAACGACCGGCTCTCCATCAACGGGAACCCGGTCCGTTACGGCCCTCTGACGGGGATCGAGGTCCGCGACTTCCAGCACGGCGACCGGCCCGCCAGGTTGCTCGCGACGGAGAAGCTCGGCGATCGCAGCCACCCGGTCATGATCACGCCCGAGCTCCCCGCAATGCGGTTCTTCGGCCCTGTAGCGGTCCCGGCTGGGCAGTACTTCGTCATGGGCGACAACCGCGACGAGAGCGGCGACTCCCGCGTGTTCGGATTCGTCGCGAAAGATGCCATCGTCGGCAAGGCAACCGCCGTGGCCGCGTCGGTCGACCCGTTCGACCACTACCTCCCCCGCTGGCGCAGGTTCCTGCGGTCCCTGAACTGACGGGAACGCGCGCGTGCGCCCCCCGCGCGAACCGCGAGCCGCCGGCCCGGCTCACGCCTACGCTAGACTCGATCCATGACCAAACGGCTGCTGGTCGCGCTGATCCTATGCGGGGCTCTCCGCACCGCAGAGGCCCGCGTCACGGGCCTCGAGATCCTGTCGCGCGAGGACGCGCTGGGGGGCGCCGCATTCGGCGACGTCGGTGCCTACGAGCGGATCGTCGGGCGCGTGCACTTCGCGGTTCCGGTCGGGAACCCTCACAATAAGCGGATAGTCGACCTCGACAACGCCGAGAACCTGAAGAACGGTGAGGTGGAATTCTCCGCCGACATCGTCATCCTCCGGCCGAAGGATCCGGCGCGGGGCAACGGCACGCTGCTGCTCGAGGTGCCCAACCGGGGACGCGCGCGCATCGTCGGGCTGGTGGACGGAGGCGACTGGAACGTCGCGGGCAGCGCCGGTGACGGGTGGCTGCTGCGCCGCGGCTTCATCTACGCGGCGCTCGGATGGCAGTGGGACGCCGCGGGGGACAACCCCCTGCGCCTTTACGCGCCTGTCGCGAAGGACCACGGGGGCACGATCACCGGCCTGCTGCGCGGCGACGTGATGTTGTCGAAAGCGATGGATGACATCCCGCTCGGTCACCTCATCCTCGGTACGATCGGCGGCGCGGAGTACCCGGCAGCCGCGCCGGACGACCCGCGCAACGCGCTCACGGTCCGCGACTCGCGCACGGCGCCGCGTCACGTGATACCGCGCGACCAATGGCAATTTGCGCACACGGTCGACGGCCGGCTGGAGCCGAGCGCGCGACATATCCATCTCAACGGAGGGTTCCAGCCCGGACGGATCTACGAATACGTCTACGCGGTGGCCGACCCGGTCGTCGCCGGGCTCGGTTTTGCGGCGGTGCGTGACTTCGCCGCGTACGCCAAGCACGACCGGGGAGCGATCGCGCCCGCGCGGCGTGTGATCGGCGAGGGTATCTCGCAGAACGGGCGCTTCCTGCGCGACATGCTCTACCAGGGGTTCAACGCGGACGAGAAGGGCCGGATCGCCCTGGACGGCGTGCTGGCACACGTCGCCGGGGCCGGCCGGGGCAGCTTCAATCTCCGTTTTGCCCAGCCGTCCCGCGACGCACAGCCCACCTCGTCGATCTTCTTCCCGACCGACGTGTTCCCGTTCACCGACCTCCCGGAAATTGAACCGGCGACGAACGAACGCGACGGCCTCCTGGCGCGCGCCAGCGAAGACAAAGTCGTCCCGAAGCTCTTCCTCTCCAACACGAGCTACGAATACTGGGGACGCGCGGCGTCGCTCACGACGACCACCGCCGACGGAAAGCGCGACGTCGCTCTGTCCGCGAACGTCCGCATTTATCATTTCACAGGCCTGCAGCACTTCAGCGGACCGTGGCCGCCAGCGCGTGGTGCGGGCGACCTCCTCGGCCAGCAACCGCAGAGTCCGCTCTCCGTGCGCTACTTCTGGCGGGCGATGATCGCCAACATGGACGCGTGGCTGCGCGGGACGGCCGTGCCTCCCGCGAGCCGTCACCCGCGGATCGCGGACGGCACGCTCGTGCCGATAAGCGCCTACGCG
>Ga0116107_1001985_pt1 | contig 11285 bp, 7 predicted proteins | sample June2015DPH_6_10_FD_88969 | JGI IMG/M metagenome (GOLD analysis project Ga0116107, IMG submission 88969) | Peatland microbial communities from SPRUCE experiment site at the Marcell Experimental Forest, Minnesota, USA - June2015DPH_6_100 | ecosystem: Environmental > Terrestrial > Soil > Wetlands >... | reverse complement strand
AAAGTCTTGCGTCGTGCCGGTCGTTTGGGTAAATACTATAAACGTTCTTGCATTATTGAGTCACCAAAAAAATACTGGGTTTTTGATCCTCATCTTTTAACCGAGTCGCTTAAAGCGAATGTATATTTAGTCGGGTGTTGGCAAACCGAAAAATATTTCGCTTCCATTGAGAACATCATTCGCAATGACTTTCTTTTTAAAGCTGCACCGGATGAAGTAAATAGAAAAATGTTGGCAGAAATAGATTCTTCGAGTTCCGTTTGTATTCATGTCAGGCACGGCGATAACGCTACTCCAAAAGCATCACAACATGGTATTTTACCATTAAATTATTACCACAAAGCCATGGAAGATTTAATTAAAACCATTAAAAGTCCGCATTTTTATGTTTTTTCCGATGACACCGAATGGGCAAAAGAAAGTTTGCGTTTGGATTTTCCCTCAACTTTTGTCAGCCACAATGGCGATGAAAAAAATTATGAAGATTTGAGGTTAATGAGTCATTGCAAGCACCATATTATAGGCAACAGTACTTTTAGCTGGTGGGGCGCTTGGCTCGGAAAAAAGTCGGAACAATTAGTTTACGCGCCAAAGCGTTACTTTATACACACAGTTCCACCTTTAGATCTTTATCCAGCATCTTGGAAACGAATCGAAATATAATTACGGATAGGCCAAAGCTTTGCTTGACTCATTAGTGATGTCGAATTTAACAATTCAAATGGTAATCTTCAATTTTGAAAATTAACCAATACTAACCAGTAGTAAGTGCACTCAGCCAGCACTTTTTCTGTAATCCTTATTTTCTTATTTTTCCAATTCATACAATCTTTCCATCGGAATCAAAATACTGCTGAACTCTAACTTAACATGTGATACAAATATTTAGCGCAGGTTACGCATGCTGTTTACTTGAGTGAAATTATGAAGAGGTTATTTATTTGATAAAGGTTCCAATAGCTTTTATTTGTGACAGCCATTACATCATACCGACTGCTGTTGCCATCACTTCTCTGATTTGTAATAAGAATCCGAATACATATTATGATATTTATTTAATAGTTGCTGATTTATCAGAAAAGGAATTAGAAAAGTTTAATGAATTTAAAGGAAGCCATGCCGATATTCATATAATAAAAGCGTCTTTGGAAAAGTTTGAAGGCATACGACAATTTCTACACATTACATCTACGGCTTGCCTTAAATTTGATTTACCGAATTTGATTCCCCATCAGGATAAAGTACTGTATTTGGATAGTGATGTTATAATACAAAAAAACTTGAGCGATCTGTTTGAAATAAACATCAATGATTATTATGCTGGAGCGGTAAAAGATATTGGGCTGGTTGATAATAATCTTAATATTAAAAATTATTTTAATTCCGGAGTAATGCTGCTGAATCTTAAATTGATGAGGGAAAACGAGGCATCCACAGCATTGTTGAATATTCGCAAAACAGCAGACAACGTGACGTATATGGATCAAGATTGCTTTAACATCTTATTTGATAAGAAAGTTAAATTATTGCCGGTAATATATAATTGTTTTTATAATTATTTTTTAAGATTTGGAAATAAATATACTCTTGATTATATAAACAAATGTTTCGGAACAAATTATTCATCTTTGGATGATATAAAAAAAAATTCTTGTATTATCCATTTGGCAAGTTACGACAAACCTTGGATTTATTTTAATAGTGTTTTTGTCCGTGAGTGGGATGAGTATTTTAAAAAGTCGCCATTTAAACATCATAAATTAAAACGAAAATCTATAAAACTACGAAAGTTTATTGAATCACATAACATGACAAACGTATTGTACTATTTCTTTCAATACTGGCATATTAATGGATTTAAACTTGCCATGGGTAAAGTGAAAAAAAGATTATTTACTCTACCGTGCTGAAGATGAGATTGTGCATTACTCTCTTTCAATTGGTAATACTTAATCCTGACAATCAGCAAATACTGAGGACTTGTAGGTGAAAGAAATAACCGGGATAAGATTTAATTGAACAATGTCTTTCAAGTCAGGAATAGGTCAGGATAATTTATTGCTAAAAAATATTTTTTACTTACCCGGCAATCCCCCTCTGTAATAGCCATTGTTTATCAGGTAAATAATTCCGCAAAAGGAATTTATTTTAAGCCCGCAAATAACGTCTTTCGTTAATAGTGATTTTTTTTAATTATTTGCCAAAACCGCTTTCTTTTTCCGGTTTGTCTCCACACTTTCCTGAAACTGCAGTGCGTATTTGCGGGCAATCTTCATGATCATCTTTCTATGAAGCAATTCCATAAAGGTATCGACCAGTTTCAGAGCGTCTTCAATCATTTGTACCGCTTTGTCCGGAGGTATTTTTCCGGTGATGCGCGGTATTACGATTCTCACCTCTTCGGCCACCAGGCGTTCAATCATTTCCTTGAATATATTGGCAATGCTTGTGTCAAACCCCAAATTCCTTGTAAATCCGAGAATACGAACCTTGGCCCATAGCTCAACGATTCGAATGTCATCTTCATTATAAAAAATCTTATCGCCTTTTTTAATCGGCTCGAGAATATGATTTTTTTCCAGTTCTTTGATTTCTTTGAGTGGGACCCCCGTCCACTGGCAAAGTTTTTTTGCCGTTACCGGTTTTACCGTGGGCCGCTCTTTCAAGTGAAGGAATAATTTACCGTCCATCTGAAAAATCGTTCTGAGTTCCTCGATGGTCATGTCGTCTTTTCTCTCGCCGACAATCTGTTTGATGATGGACAGGGGCAAAAAACGTTTGCTCTGCAGTTCTTTCACCATACGTATGGCATCAAGATGCTTTTCATTATAATAGGCCATGTTGCGATGCGTCTTAATGGGACGGGGAATCAACCCTTCCTTGATATAATATTTAATTGTGCCTCTCGGAACACCGGTCTCTTCGGAAAGTTTTTTAATCCGCATAAGATTTTCAGCATTTTTTTTCACAATGGCCTCTCTCCTGGGTGTATAAACAACTCTTTGGTGTTTCATATCATAATTTATAATTTGCCGCTTCTATTTTTTTAATTTATTGACTTCAACTGCCGCAAATATCCCTTGACAGAATAACAAATATTGATTATCTAAATAATGGAAAGTGGATAGCACTACTTGCCACTATCGGGAAATGCTTTCTTCCGGCATCGCAAGCTGCTTCATCTTTCCGGAATACCGGCCGGAATACGGCTTGTCCTGTATTTCTTATAGGAGGTTAACGGCATCTTGTTTGTGTTTATACTCATATAAGAACTGAATTTATGATAAAAAAAAAGGGCCCCGCATATTTTTTTCTTGAATTGGCTGTATTTCTTACGGCTATAATCGGTTGTTCCAGTCATGCCACTGTGCCACCACAATCCACAATATATGATGCCGGCGTTTCCGTCGACGCGGTAACATACAGCCAGTCCGCGACAATAACCCTTTATCAGGATACCGGCAGCGGATATGTACAAATCTTCAACGGTTCCGTTGTCGCAGGCAATGCCACTGCTAAACTCGGTGTACAGGTGTCAGGCGGAGCCTTTACCGGCGGCAGGGTTTTCTTAAGCGACGGGTTAACTTACCAGGTGGAGGCAACGCTGCAAAACGGGCTTTATGTCTGCGATTATTCCATCGGGTCCCAGTTGCTTGTTCCCATCCTTGTGCAGGTCATTTATTCGAATAATTTAGCGTCGAAAGAAAAATTTGTTTTAAGAACATATGCCGGCGCCCCCGACAATCAGTTGGTTCGGGATGGCGTGGATATCTTCATAGGAAAGAATATACTGGCTACGGCGCAGGGCATTACATTTAACGGCTATACCATCGATACACTGGCCCCGTCACAGCAATCATTCAGATCGTCGCCGCAAAACGCGGTGCTTTATGCCGAAGTAACCGATAGCGCATCAAACATTATCGACACGGATTTCGCGATGTATGACGGAATTGCGGACGGCACCACGGCCGTTGTTGATCCCACGCTGATATTTAATTTCCTTACCGGCATACCCCAGATGAATTTCGGCACGGAATCCGGGACGCTGTCGGACGTATTCGGCTCCACGGCTTATTACACAGCCGGTTATCTGGCAGGCCTGAATCTGAATCTCAAAACGGCCTATCTGGATATCCATGGACTTCCGAATGCCACATCGGATGATTTTACGGCAATCGATATGGGTGTTCTCATCGCGGCAAATGCCACGTTTCCATCGGGGATAACGCTTTATCCCAATAATGCCGTTACTCACCCGGCATTGAATCTGACCCCGGCGGATGTCCAGTCGATGTTTGGAACCAGTGATTCCGCGGTGCTGGCACAAAGCGTGGGGCTGAATATCTCCATGGATAATCTCAGCCAGATTGTCAAAAACCTGATAAGCGGTTCCGTCACACTGGACTTCAGCACGCTTCCGCTTTCGCTGATTCTGCCCGCCTCCGATACAGGCGCGACAGGCGTTGACCAGAAATTACGGTTTACCTTCAACCCCGAAGGCATTGCTTTCGATTTCAGGACGGGCACGCCATTGTTTATTCTGGATGACGTGAGAATTGAATATCTTGAAAATAACGTCCCCCAATGGATGATGTCCGTGGACATGACATTTTGTCTTACCTTAAGCACTCATAACGATACGGTTACCGACTCCACAACCGGCGTATCCTCGGGGGAATCCTACCTTGATGTGAATATAACGCTCGTGCCCGGTTCAGCACGATGCCATGTTATGAAGGACGAACAGGGAATTGGATTGTTCGATCACTCGAATTTTGTCCAGTCTTTCATCGCGGCATTGGCCGGATTGCTGCCCTCCGATACCGGAGCCGATCTGATGTTTTCAATCAACATGGAGCATTACGGTTTGGCCTTAAGCGAAGTCGCAGGTACTTCGGGCTCGGGCCGGTATTTTATTAATTTGGTTACAACAAAGTCCGATCTTACAAAGATATTGAAACATGTGCATACCGGAAATTAACATATTTGCGGATATATAAAATAAAAAATATCAGGAGGTTTATTATGAAATGCTCTTTTATCTGGAGGTTGATTGTTATTACGGTCCTCTGCTGCATTCTTACCTTGCCCACTCCTGCCTTTGCAGGGATGAGCGCTTATGACATTGTAAAGAAATGCGAGGATCTGCTTGATCAGGCCAAAGACAGCAAGGTGGAAATGACCATGACATTGGAAAGCAAGAAGGGAGAGAAACGGGAAAGGACTCTAAGCGCCTTTACCAAAAGAGAGGGAGAGAATAAATCAAAATCCATCATCTTTTTCAATTCGCCTTCCGATGTCAAAGGAACCAGTTTTCTTGTCTGGACGGATGAAAACAAACAGGACAAGCAATGGCTATATCTGCCCGCGCTGCAGCGCGTGCGCCAAATCAGTTCAAGCGGAAAAGGAGAGAGCTTTATGGGCACGGAACTTACCTTTTTCGATATGGGGAGTCAGGATGTCAACGACTATACTTACACGCTTGTCAAGGAAGAGAACGTGAACAACGAAATGTGCTACGTCATCAAAGCGGTTCCGAAGAAGGTGGAATTTTATAACGCGATCACCATCTGGATCAGAAAAAGCAATTACATCCCCATCAAGGCTGATTTTTACGATACGAAAGGACAGTATCTCAAGCAGGGGCTGTTTATGAATGTGAAAAACATCAAGGGCATTAATACGCCGACTCATATCGAAATTTACAATGAACAAAACGGGAGGAAGACGATTATCGACCTGAATAATATCCTATACGATTCCGGTCTGAAGGATAACATATTCACGGAAAGGTTCATGACAAGAGGAATGTAGTTTTGAAGTCTTTCTTCACAGCCTGGATTGTTATTATGGGATTGTATTTTCCATGTGCGGCCGCGGCGGGTTATCAATATGAGGGGGATGTCGCGACAAAGCTTTCCATCGGGGGATATATCGAGGGCAAGGCCATCTATGCCTTCGATCATAACAGCCCTTATGAGAATCCCTCCGTGGAGATCGGGCTGGATGCCAAAGCAAGCGTATCTTCATGGCTTGCCGCCAGGATTTTGTTAAAGGCGGGGCAGGACGGCAAGGTTCATCCTCCGGCCAGCGATAATGTGTTCGATCAGTTTACGGTGATTTACCAGAATAATAGTTCGTACATTGATTTTAATGAGGCTTATGTTGATATCTATACCGGCAAGGTTGATTTCAGGCTGGGGATTCAAAAATTTGCATGGGGGCGGCTCGATGAAATAACCCCCACGGACAACCTCAACACCGCAGACCTGACCGAAGGCGGCACCAATGATCAGGTTGAACAAAAGATAGGAGTGCCGGCAGTGAAAATGAATTATTATGCAGATTGGTTCAATACAGAACTTGCCTTCATTCCACGGTATGTTCCCTATCGTCTCCCGAAAGAGGGGGAGCGGTGGTTTCCGGGAGTTTTGATCCTCCCTTCCGCCATAAAAAGTTCGGCCTTTGGCGATATACCGCTTAGCACAACTTACAAGGATATCTCTCTGCCCGACTTTAATCTGAGCAAGTCGGAGGAAGGTATAAGAATCTCCAAATATATCTCGGGATGGGACGTATCGCTGAGCTATTTCAGAGGTTTTGATGTTGTGCCCCTGATGGCTTCTCCGACGGATGTCACTGTTGCGCTTACGGACCCCATCGGTCTTAAATACGCGGTAAACGCCAATGTCGATCTCGAACCGGAAATTCATATGATGAATGTCTTCGGCTTTGATTTCACAACCACCATGGGTTCGTTTACCGTCCGCGGCGAGTATGCCTACTACAACAACAAGTACTATATGCGTAAATTCGACTCCGTCATGGCCGAACTTCTTACAACCCAGGAAAGAAATACGATTCTGGCGGAGTTTATGAAAAATTATGTCGATTCCCTGGGCGCCGCGTCGACACAGACGTTTCATCTCGACCCGAACACCGATATTCAGGAAGATTCCATGAAATACGGATTGGGGCTGGACTACATCCATGGCGACTCAAGCGTCAGCCTCCAATGCATTCAGGAATTCATCCCGCATTATGATTCATCAAGGCCGGTATATTTCATCAAAGACGGTTTTCATACAATGGTCACCTTCATGTTTAAACAGTTTTTACTTCAAAATACCCTGGAGATCAACCTGGGAGGAGTTTATGATGTGGAGTTTCAGGATATTATGCTCAAACCATCCATCAAGTACAACTTCACAAATAATTTGCAGGGTATCATCGGCGTATTAATCATTGCCAGCAGTCATGATGACTCCATGCTGGGACAGTACAGTAATAATGACGAAGTATTTGTAAAACTCAAATATTCATTTTAGTAAATTGAGGTGATTGTATGACCATCAGCAATGACATGATAATCTATACCACCGTATTTGTTCTGAGCTTTATCACATTCTACGCTTTCATCAGGATCGGCGTTAAAAACATTGCCGGTACGGTGACCGCCAAACCCGTATTATTTTTTATTTTCTCGATCATCATCGTGGGTATCCTCGGGATCGGCGCTAAAAACCTGACATTCGAACCCGATCTCAAGATGCTGCTGCCGAATGATTTTCCTTCGCGTACGGTATTTGACAAAATTACCAATGCCTTCGGCGGCATTGATACCATCTATATCAGCGTAACGGCAAAAAACGGAACCATTTGGGATCAGCACACGCTCTCACAGATACGCAATATCAGCCGAACCTTAAAAACCGCTTCTTATGTGGATAAAGTCTTATCCATTACCGAAGTGAAATCAACCTCCAACGATAACGATATCATGAAGGTCTATCCCCTCTTTCCGGAAGATACCGCCTCATTGGGACCGGCAGATATGGACAAAATCAGAGCCGACGCGAAAGCCAATGACATGATTTCCACGCGCCTGATAAGCGCTGATGAAAAATCGGCGCTCATCGCCGCGACAGTAAATCTCCATATCCCCGTAAAGTCGCCGGACGGTCAAACGACCTACCGCTGGATCTCCGATAATGATATCTGCAAGCGCTTGCCTGATAAGCCTGATGAACCGACCCTGCTCAACATCATGAATAAATACGCGGACCCCGCTTACAAACTGACGCTTACCGGTTTTCCCTATTTAAGATACAAGATGCAGCTTCAAATGGCTTCGGATATGAAGATTTTTCTGGTTTTGGGCCTGCTGGTCATGCTGGCCTTTCTCTATGCCAGTTTCAGAACCATACGGGGCATGCTGCTGCCTCTCACCATCGTCCTGATGGGACTTGCGGCATCCTTCGGTTTCATGGGATGGATGAAAGAGAAGATCACCCTGCCCTTCCTGCTCATGGGACCGATGCTTATCGCCATCGCCCATAACTATGGAACACAGCTCATCGCGAAGTATTATGAAGATGTGCAGGACGCGGCAGGACCCTTTACACGGGATGCCATCAAGTGCATCGCGGGAAACTGCATCGTCTCGATCGGTTCACCGGTTCTTATTTCGGCGGTCACCGTCATCGTCGGTTTCGTAACAATGATCTCCCATCCCATCAGGGGGCTTGCGCTGCTTGGATTTTTCTGCGCCTTCGGCATCATTGTTTCATTCATCCTGACAATCATTCTCACGCCGGCCATCCTCTCCATGCTCAACATACCGCAGATGCTGATCGACAAAAACCATGGAACAAAAACGGATAAAATATTGCAGTCGATCGCGCAATTCACCATCGATAAAAAGATCGCGATGTTCGCCGGCGTGATGGTTCTTGCCGCCGCCTGCCTGTATTTCATTCCGAAAGTAGAGGTTGACGCGAATTTTATGAATAACTTCCCGAAGAGCGGGTCTATCTACAAAGACGCCGAATTCATCGGCAATCAATTCGGCGGATACAGCACCCTCAATATCTTTATAGAGTCAACGCATCCGGTGGCGAATAATTCGCCTGAAGACGGCCCGATGAAGAATCCGGAGATATTGAAGTGGATGGAAGATTTTCAGAAATTCGCGTGGGGGCTGACCGACCCCAAAACACATAAAAAGCTTATCGGCGATGCCCTGTCGATGTCCGATTTTGTCGCTTACATGAACAAGACCATGAAAAACGATCCGAATGAAAACAGGGTGCCGGACAGGCGTGATCTTATCGCGCAATACCTGCTCTCCTATGAAAGCCAGAGCGAGGGAGATTTTTCCAATCTTGTCGACTATAAATATAATAAGGCGCAAATTATAGTAAGGCTGCCGGACATGAGCACCGCTCGTTTAAATTATCTCATTTCCCATTTGAAACAGTATATCAGGGAGCATCCGCCAAAGGATATTCAGATATCCTTTGGCGGAACGGTCGAAATGGTTGCTGAAATCGGGTCTATGATTGTCGGCGGACAGCTCTGGAGCCTTGCCTTGAGTGTCATTATCATCATTGCCTGCTATATGATTTTCTTCAGGTCATTTACCGCGGGCATACTTGCCGCGATACCGCTTTTTTGCGCAATAACTCTGGTATTCGGTCTCATGGGAATTTTAAATATAAAGCTGGATTATATCACTGCAACCATAACAGGGATCAGCATTGGCGCGGGTACGGACTATACGGCGTACTTTCTCTGGAGATTGAGGGAACGATCCCGGGTCCGTGGAAACATTGAAGAGGGCTATATCGATACAATGACATCGATCGGCAAGGGAATTGTGTATAACGGATTTTCCGTTGTTGTCGGGTTTTTCGTTTTCCTGTTCAGTAATTTTTTGCCAATCCGATTCTTCGGCTTCCTGGTTTCGTTTTCAATTTTGGCGTGCATCGTCAGTACGCTTACCATTTTGCCTGTTGTCGTCTTCATGGTTAAACCCAAATTCCTTACGGTAAGAGAGGCCGGAACGATTATGCTTGCGGACTATTCCGCCGAGGAACCATTCACCGAATCGAAAATACCGGCATACGCGGATGGTATTGCAGTGGAGGCGGAAAACGAAGACGAATAGACATGTAGAATAAATACTTTATACCGCTTCGATTCCAAAGGATAACGAGGCGGCGAGGAGCAGGCACCGCAGGCGTATATGAACATACGTCGAGGATGCCAGCGACGCTGCCAACAAAGTTAGCCGAAGGAAGCGGACGGTATCACCTGTAAAAACGAAGGCCTTGTCTTCAGACCCGCTAAAAACAAGCAAACCTGAAGATTCGCACTGCTTAAGTTTACTCTTTTTTATTAGCCTGCAAACAAATTTTATCTATATTCTCCTTCTATTCCACAAGAACTATTTCATAATAATTTAATCGTCCGGCAACCTTGTTGTAATATTATAATGATAAATTAATTGAAAAAAAATGCTTTGACGTGAATAAATGCCACAAAATGGAAAGTTATGTAAGCAGATCTTTTCGATTGCATGTCTTCTCACGATATTGCTCTTTGGTTCTCCAACTCAGGCATCCCTAATTACAGGCAGTGATTGGAATGGGATGGATTTTATTCCGGGTAATGGGGATATTTTATCTGGTGTGTTTACAAATGTGAACGCGTTTCAGATTAATGCGGGTGACATTGTCTCGTTTGGCACCCAGCTTGAAGTATTTGCTAATGCCATCACTATCTATGGCGCTCTTAATAGTTATGCCACTTCCAGTTCCACGTTAACCTTGAATGCATTAAACATCAATTTAGCCTCTTCTGGCTCAATAAATATGTCAGGATATGGTAATTCTCTTTCTCTAAATGCAGGAACTTTGATTCTAAACGGATCTATAAATACTGACGATCAGTCACAACTAGCCCCTGTTCCTCTTCCTTCATCCATTATTTTATTCGGGTCTTCTTTGATCGTAGGTTTCGGATTACTGCGAAAACTCGCATAGACAGAACGCAAATGATACCAAATCGACTCAGTTGAATTTCGCAAGCTAATGTTGACGCTAATCCGGATAAAACCACAAATGCCTTCATAACTTATGTATAACACGCCGGTGAAAATTGTCACGCTTCGAAATAAAAAAATTTACTATCATCTTGTTGATATAATCAAGTCCGGGTCTTTAGACCCGCCAATCCGGCGCACCTGAAGGTTCGCCCTGCAACTTTCATCCTCCTTTGTAACAGGATGCCGTTATGCAGGTTTTGATCGTAAATCATCAAAAATTACCGAACTATAAATTAACATGATTTAAGTATTAGCGGCATACTAAAAAATTTGTTTAAGTGATTGAAATATGTTAATTATCAAATGTAGGGCTAAATAATGAGAGGGTATTAACACTAATGATTTTGATAGGGAAAATGTCAGTTAAGAAAACAATTCCTGTTCCGCTGGTTTT